>Ga0138266_1328328_pt1 | contig 14699 bp, 25 predicted proteins | sample RNAB_120151118_FD_105244 | JGI IMG/M metagenome (GOLD analysis project Ga0138266, IMG submission 105244) | Metatranscriptomics of polar marine prokaryotic and eukaryotic communities from Palmer Station, Antarctica after 192hr light incubation... | ecosystem: Environmental > Aquatic > Marine >... | reverse complement strand
TGTATTTTGATTGTAATCAGAAACCGAACTGAGTCAGAGCCACCCACACGTGCTCTTTGCTCACGTCAAAGCAAATCACTTCTTTCGTGCCTTCCGAGGCCCTTTCGTCCTTCTGCACGAAGAAAATGTTCATGTTGCGTTCCTGCTTGGCCAGAGTGATGGCCTAGATGCTGGGGATCATTTTCTTGACCTTCCCACCTACCTTAATCTTCTGAAGCTTGTTGATGGTGTCATCGTAGACTAGGTTGTGGATGCCGTAGCTCTTGTTGATGGGTTCGAGACCGTACAGCTTGAGGACGTCAAGGTGGCCGTTCTGCTCTTTGCCTTCGCGGATGTGGTTGCTGGCTACGATGAGCATGTCTTCTTTGTTGTTCAAGAACATGCTCTTGATGTGCTTCTCCGATTTCTCAGCATGCTGTCTGATCAGGTCTCCGTTCAGACTGAACACTAGGTACAAGAACTTGTTTCTCTCTTCAATCGAGTAAGTAGGCACTCCTTCTCCACAGATTATGATGTATCCATGCAGAGAAAGCTTCAGGAAGTGGACCTTCTTGAAGATGTCGTTGAACTTGCAGAGCATTTCGTGCACTAACTGGTTACCCTTCCCTCTGATTCGTTTCTCCTTGCCATCTGGCTTGGCCTGTACCATGAAGTGCTGCATTACTCTGCTAGTCCTCTGGCATCTCAGAGCAATCGTTCCATCTTGCGATAAAGTCACGTACATGTCCAGTGTCTCATTGGTGTCGATTGCTATAATCTCTTGCAACTGGTCGTGAATTGTGTTAATCAGAACGAAGGGGAAAGCAGCTCCACGGCGTCTGTTTCCACTAGGGATTCTACCAGTATTGGTCAGTGGCACCTTGCTCTTGTCATTGCACTCCAGTGCTTTACTGACGTTATTTATGTCATTCCTTTCCTCCTTATCAATGAAGTCGCAGTCGTTGATATACCTCTGGTAATGGTTAATCAGACCATCTTCGTCACATGTGTACAGATACTTAAAATTCTCAGAGAAAGCTAGGCAGGTGACTGGAGCACTGTGGTCCTGGACGGTGTGGACCAAATGGCGATCATAATGGCCTTCTTTGAACTCAAACACTCTAATTGTGTTGTCCATGTAGCCACATGCATACAGGAAATCCTTCTTTTGTTCATAATCGTAGTACTCTTGGAAGATGTGGTGGAGCCTATCGGCAACATGCTCGTATCTCAACTGTAAGTCGTAGCCTCTGCTTTTCTTAAAATCGTCACTGACGATACTTTGCTTAGTCATGTAGAGGATAAGGCGGCCGGTCTCACTGACTCCTGCCATCTTCTGGCTGGGCTTATCGTCATCCTATCTAACGAAAGTCATACACTTCTGAGAGCCAGGGGTAAGGATCATATGGACTATGTTGATGCTGGACTGAAGCTTCTAGTGGTCAGCGATGTGCTCCAGCTGGTCCTTGAGCTTTTCCTTGTCATTACACTCTTTGAAGAACTAGATCAAGCCGTGGGGGTTCTGCTTCTACTTATCGTCTTTGCCTTTCTTTTTCTTGTCATTATCTTTGATTCCTCTAAAGTCCTTAGACATGTTGGTCTCCTTGTCCATCTCCTTCTTGCGCTTGTAAACGCCGTCGTTGAAAAGTTTAGTTGGGACTTAGTAGAACTCTTCCATTGACTTGATCATCACTGCAGGACACTCCTCTTGCATTTCAGGTCTCTCATGGTGAGCTTCGTACATCACACTGGCGAATACAGTCATCTTCTTTTCGTTCTTCTGATCTTTGCCGAAGAATAAATCTACCCAATGACCAAGCTCGTTTTTAACATACTCCGACTCAAGGGCTTCTCGCATGAGCCTGACGAAATCGTATTAGTTAATGCACCACTGTGGAAGGATGAAGCTGTCAGTGAGAACGGACTAACAGCTTTACTGGTCAAGTGGTTTGTCATCCATTCCTAAGTAGACACAATTCTTGTTGTCAAACACTTCAGGCATGTAGAAGTACTCAGGAATCAACTCAGCGTTAGTCTTTTCGTCTTGCATAACGATGTGTTCCCAGTGCTTTTTGAAATCGTAGAAATTTCTGTCAGACATGGATTTGTCACTGGTCTGCCAAATATACGCTCCTGTGAAGGGCTCCATCCTATTTAAATGGTGGATTACATGCAGCTTGCTTGAGGGTCCAAACTTCATCTAGGAAGGCTCCACTCCGTAGCAATCTCTATCCAGAGGAAGATAGACTTCATCGTACTCTTCATCCATCTTCTTTTCCTACACCTGCTAATTGTATTTTTTCAGGATCATCTCCTTCTTATCTTCGCTGATCGCACCAAGGTGAATCTTCAGGTCTCTGAACAGCTCAGGCACTTCTTAGGTACTCTACTGGTTAGCTTGGCCGAACTTATCATGGAATGACTTCCAAGTGCAGCCATAGTCCTTCAGAATGTAAGGGAAGAACGGGTATTGGCCCATGTCATTGAAGCTGCGACTACTGTATTTATTCACAGCCATCAGGAACTCCATGTTAGTCTTCAGGCCCAGAAGCCAGTCTTCCTGATAATTGAGCAGCTAGAATGTCTCCACTGGGTTGTCGATCAGCCTGAAGGAGTAGGTATGCTATTTCTGGTAGAAACCAACTTCTTTAATAAACTCCTTGGTCTTTTCGGGCAGGCACAGGTTAAAAGTGAGCACCTTCTTCTCACAGGTCTGGATATCCACAGCCTATTATCTATTCAAAAATTTACGTTTGAACACTTCTTCAATCTCTGTCCATTTGTAGATGACGAGCTTAGAGATGAGGCGGTTGTTCTCCTTCTCAGCCATGTACTTTTCGTGCTTGGCATTACCAGCCTATCTACCCACTGAAATGAAGGCGAAGTATTAGGAGTTGATGAAGATGTCGCCGTTGATGGCTCCTAGAGGACTGATATGCTAGGCTTCGTAATAGTGGAACGCACTGTTATTCTTGTTGAGAGAATTGATGATGTTCTGCCTCTTAATATCTATCTTTTTGGTCAGTTTGGCAAGGTCTTTCTAGCCTTAAGATTCTTGTCTGACTTGCTCTCGGGCAGCCTCTTCCTCTACTGGGGTCAACTCACCCCTGTCCTCCAGAAGGGCCTTGTTAAACTCATCTACATCCATGGCTATTTTCTCTAGGTACATGGACTGAGGGAAGTTGTGGTAGTTGATGTTTTAGTTAGTCAACATTCTCTTCAAGAGACGATTTTTCTCCATCTTGCTAAGCACCTCTTCTCTGAGAGACTAGAGATGGTTAGAGTAAGCTATCTTTTTGTTTTCTTCCTCTTGCTTGAGCTGTTCAGCCTTTAAAGGTGTGAATGGCTTTTTACCGCCCATATCAGGAGTCTAGCATTCCTCAGGCTCAAGGCCCATAGAGGCAGAGCTGTTGGACCCAGAGTCAGACTCCGACTCCTTTTTCTTGTTGAAAATGATTTTGAACTGTTTCTAAGCTCCTAAAGCGGCCTGTCGATTATTCATAGAGCCGTCACTATCCGAATCCTCGTTTTCCTACTCTGGAATAGTTGGTGTTTTGGCTGCAAGTAATGAGTCATTATTTCTTGAAATGTTGAAGGAATGAGAGGGAGTGTTTCCAGCAGACACTCCATCTGATTTCTATTCTTCATCTCCAGAAGAAGCCTGAGTTGCAGGCAGAGGTACGTAGTCTTAAAAATCTTCATCGCACAGCAGAGAGACAGCGAAGAGCTGCTTCATGTAGTCTTCCACGACGTAATCGTAATATTTGAAAACCTGAGAAGTCAAGTACTAGCGGTCTGGCTTCAGGATGAGCATGCGGCCCCAGCTGTCGATTGTCCTGCGCTGTCTGACCAAGCATTTCTTCTTGTTGATGTCTGACACTCCTTTGCCCCAAATTCTGACGTAGTCGGGGAAGGCTTTGAACACAACCTTTTGAGACTCAATTTTTTCTAGGTAGAAGGCTCTCTCGTTCTTGTGCAAGAATTTAGGCACTTTTTCATCATCATGAGAGAACATCCTACGGTAGAGCTCTCTGATACACTTGAAATCCTGTCTCTCTAGCTCTAGGTTGTCGTACCAAATTGTTCCAGTGTCTTAGATGAGTCGCTTGACGATCCGATTATACTGTTTTTTGGCGTATAAGCTCTACATGGAGACACCTTAGTCAGCAATGTTAAAGTCGAATTGAGGAATATCTGGTACGTTTGTGTTGGGACGGGAAGACGCACTGCCGAAAGAAGGATGGTGGGGCATGCTCTGCAGCACGGATGGCTGTTAAGTGTTGGGTCTAGGCTCCGGGCCTCTACCTCTAGCGAAGGTGCCTATCTAAATACTCTGATTTATCATGACTGGAGTAGGTCTCATGGCGCCGTTTGGCCCTGCTGATGCTCGAGGCTTTGGTGGACCCAGCAGTCCTCGAGCGCTTCCACTTTTCTCAACAATATCGCTGATTCCTCCAAATTCTGCATATGGGGCGAATACCGACTGTTCAGTCCCTGAAGGGAGCAGCGTACTCTAAGCAAGCGTCTGTCCAATATCACTGCTTCCACTAGAAGAACTGTGCTCAAAGTCCTTAATTACACCCTTAGGCTTCTTGGTAGCTTTAGCATTATTTCTGCGTCCGTGCAGTGATTGTTAATGCGTCTTCTTAAGCTCTCTGACTTCTAGTTTTAGTGTATCGAACTGAGCCGAGCCCTACACAACTACTTGCTTAAGCTCTGACTCAAATCTACTAGACGTAGATTTAGCGAAAGCTTGAGTGAAGGCTCGCTGCTGTTTCATGACGACAGTTTGCTGCAGAATTATCTTTACTGACCTGAATTGGTCAGAGAAAGCTGTGCGATCGTCTTTCAGACGGCAAAGCTCAGAGTAGAGGCGGCTCAAGAAATGCCTGATCGAACCATCGACTTCATCCTTCTGACTAGGCTTCTTTACTGGTGAACTGCCTCCAAAAGTAGCTACTTCAGGAGGAGGGAGTTAGCCAATGATTTGCTGTAGGGGTTTAATCCAGGCACCTTTAATCGCTTCTACAGGGGTGTATGGGCTCTCAACCTCCATGTTACTGCCAGTGCTGTCGATCCACTCTATCGTCAGTGAGTTATTTCCTATCTCTTCCCGCTGCTAAACTTCACACCCAGTAGTTTTAAGATCATCCTTTTCCTCCTCTTCAGAGCCGGAATTCCCCAAAATGGCAGCGGCACCAATCATCGACTTCCTCTAGAAATGACTGTGATCGATATTTGATTCAGTGAGGATGTCGCCAGAGATGATACTGACTTCTGGCTGGTCTTCGGGATACGTGTTAAGCTTTCTTAATTCAGCTTTTTTCTTTGAAGAATTTTCTCTAGGCTTAGACATGCTCTGAGATGGAGCTACTTTTCCTGGCATTGCAAGTCCGAACTCAGAGAAAATAGTGTTTACACTGATATCTTCATTAGCGACAGACAGCGTAGTGGCCGGCCTCTCTTTTGGCTAGTTAGTTTAAATCTTGGGGATAGACTGGTGAAGAGGTTTGACAATTATCATTAAATCTAGCTCTTTCCTCAGTTAGTTTGTGAACTAAGGATCGCAGAAGAGAGCTGGCTTGTCATCATCGCTTTTATCTTCCTGCTCGAGGTTTAACTTAATAAAGTTCGTAAACTGCTCTCTGATTAGGGGATGGAGGGCTACTTAGAATTTGGAAGAAGGGGTATAGTAGTCTCCCGTTCCTTTGTCACCATTAGAAGGAGAGATACCTTCCATCGTCTGCCTTGTAGTTTTACTTGGATCTGAAGTGCCGCCAGTCACCTATATTTACTACTAGATAACATCAGCGATCAAAAGCAGCAGGCTCCTAGCTTTAGCGAATGATTTGCCCATCTTGAGACTTCTGCGTATGTCCACAGGCGATTCTTCAGTCACAGAATTCCTCGTTTCCTCCTCGTCTTCAGATAGTTAATTAAGGTTAGGATCCTCCAAAAACCCAGCTTTATGCCCTGAGTTCTTGCTAGCCTAGTATTCCTGTTGCATGTCCTTGCTGCTCTTGACCAGCTCTGACAGTATTTCAAAGACTTCTCCTATCATCAGGAACAGTAGCATGCCGTCCACCATGGTAAAACCTTATTAGAGGGCGGCAGCTGATATCTTATGTTCAAAGTGTACCTTTTCACTCTTGTCGTAGTAGCCTCCCTACCCCTAGCCATCGTTGCCCATAGGAAGGATAGTCTTCTTGAAGGCGTAGGCTTTAGTAGATTCGATGGCACTAGCGAGTTGTTAGAAATGCAGGATCATCTGGTCGTTGCTCTTGTCATCTCCTTTGACTCTCTTCTTTTTCAGAATGAGTGCTTTGTTCAAGAGATTGTATGAAGATATTTGAGGCTTGGACTCTTCGTGAAGCATTTGCAGCATGCCATCGATTGATCCTTATCTGGCTGACGTTGCAAGCTAGTTGACCTACTCTACAGGTTCATTCAGGGTGTGGTTGAGGAATCCATCTCCTAGGTCAGAGCCGATTACAGTGTTGAAGAATTCGCTTCTGTCGTGGAAAAGGAGGAATCTCAGGAGGTCGACATGCTTCGTAAAAAGGCTAATATCGTGCTACTCCGTGCAGTTTAGGTTAATACACTTGAGAAGTATGTGCAACAGAATACGTACTGGACCACCAAGTAAGAAGACAGGGTCTGAAGGTAGCTCAGAGGCTGAGTTGGGATTTACATCTGATACTTTTCTACTAGTAGTGCCTCTTGTCTCTGAAGGATCGGGGATATTTCCTGTTTTGGCAGCTATGAGGAACATAGGGTTACTACTTGTGAGCTGCTGGATTTACTTTTGTTACTCTTACTTGGCCCTTGCTCGCTCTAAGTCCAGTTTGGATACTCCGAGGCCAAGTCCACCTAGGTCTTTCCTGATGTTGTCAGTTTTAGGTCGGGAAGATTTGCTGCTGCCTTCTCTTGACTAAGGCTGGTACATTTTACTAGCAGATTGCTATTTAGTGAGCTTCTTGTCCGAGCCCTTATCAGGGAAGTCAAACCATAGGATTTTTTGCTTGTCCAGGACGAACATGAGTACGGCCATCATGTCCGCGAATTCGGGCATACAGCTCAATTCATTCTTACGCTCTAGGAACATCTGCTCAATGAATTGAAGCAAGAGGATGAACTTTTGATTGATCTTAAGCCTGTCTGTGTTATCAAGTCTATCGTTTTGTAGATATTCTAGCACGCGGGCAAAGGTCTTCTTGAGAACTTCAAATTAAGTCTGGATGGCGTCCTTGCCGAAGAATTCTAGAATCCTGTAGAGTAGGTGCATTCCGAAGAAGTCAGCTTCTACCAGTGTGGGTCCCTTAGCATAGGCCTACCCTCCGGATTATCTAGTATGAGTCAGGAGGTAGCTACAGATATTGACGATGACATCAATAGCTAGCTACTACAGTCTGTCGTCTTTCTAAGCCATAGTATTCTCCACTATATTGAAGAAAAAGCCTGTGGCCTCATGCTTGACTTGGTCATTACTGTTACTGTGCTGACCGAAGATGGCCATGAACTTGCCAACATGGTGCTCTAGGAAGACAGTCAGGTGTGATAGAAGGTTGAACTTTGTCTCTCTTGTGTACAAATGGAAATTCCGTATCACTATAATATAGAAGTCAAGATCGAAGCTGTTGGACTCCTTGATGACCTCTACGATCTCCTAGATACCTGGGATTACCTCACTACCTGTCTTCTAAATCAGCTCTACTCTCTGGAAGCTGAGCATCATAAGAGTGATGTAGCAATCACCCATTAAAACATGGTTCTACTCCAGGTGGGTTTTCAGCAGATTCCTCAGTTTGGATTTATCATCATTCTCGAGGTCTCCAGGCACAACGCCATTCTTAGTTCGTTTGTTGTATAGAATTTGATGCAGGAGGAGTAGCCCAACTGAGGTGATCTAGTCTTTGAGGCTTTACTCCTCTTTATCGGTCTTGTTCTTCTCCCTAGAGTCTTTAAATTAGAACAGAAGATTAGCATAGTAATCGGGATTGCACTTCTGGATGATTTTGATGAGTGCCTCTTTTTTAAGCTTCGCGAACCTGACATTACGCATCACTTTGAGGAGGACAAGCATGTAGATCCTGAGTTGGTCGAGACTTAGGGGGTCTTTGTGAGGCGTGTCAATGTAGTTCTGAATTCTTGTCACGAAATGGTCAAGGAGCTTGTCATCTCCTAGGTGCATAATAATGTGAGCAAGGCAGTCCGAAAGACTGTTAAGAACGTTGTTGGGTAAGTGCTGGCTGTATTTTTCAACGTATTCTAGAATGTTCTAGGTAGTCTCTTTCTTCACAAGGATCTCTTGTAATAAACTGTAGCTGGTGTAGGATTTACGCTCTCTTCCTTTGGAGTTATCGGAGATAGTTTAAGATAGAGTGTCTTTTCGCATCGGAGTAAATTTCTATTCGCCTGTACTATGGACACAGCAGACATCGTACACGAGGTCAATGATTTCACTGATGAAGGCTCTGGAATTCCTTGATTGAGAGTTATTCGAGGTGGAGCAGTTAGTCGCAGATGTGTCAGCTCCACGGTTAGTATTCTATCTCTAGATTGGCTGAGACATTAGCATACCAACCTATGGGTCGATCAAGACTTTGTTGAAAAGTTACTCCAAAAATCTGGTTATAAACGCCTATTTCTCTTGCACCAGGGGACCTGCCGAGTAAATAATTTACAGTGGCTTCGTCTGCCTGTAACAAACCATTCTATCGTGGTCGTAGTTGCTGTTGTCCTCTGCGTTAAAAGTTCTGACCAGAAGGTTCTCTTTAAAGATATTTTTCAGCTGCTGGATGATTTCCTGAGTAATGAGATTGGCTTTGTTTAGCCTAATCAAAATGTGTTTAATTATCATGATCAAGTTGCCTCTGTTATTAATAGCTTCTATGTGTTAAGGATCGGTCTAGAGCATCGTGTTGAGGACCCTGAACACCCACTTGAGGATAAGGCCAGGCCTGTTGCTGCTCAAGGTCTAGTCAACTAAATTTGACTTATATATTTTCTCGATTACTGGTAGCATGTTTTTGAATCCGCCAAACGCGATGAATAGCTTGGAAGGCGAGACTGAGTGAACTGCGCACAGGCTGCCGCTCTTCATAGCCTTCTGGTGCAGGATTATGATAGGTGCGGTGAACTCATCTAGAGTTTTAATCTTGTCCTTGACGGCCTTCTCTAGTAGCTTGGATCTTTACTTTTTAAGGTCTTTGGAAGGGCCTTCAATCTTCTCAGTAATGTCCATGCGACGGTTGATGAAGGAGCTCAAGTCGATGCCATTGTGGTTCAGAATGTTCTTCTGGAAGATCATGTCGGCAAGAGCATCGCTGAAGGAGTAAACGATATCTCCCTCGTTCAAGAAATCTTACAAATTTTCATATCCGGACAAGAAGAGGGGTAGACTGATAGAGCCTCGGAAGAAGCTGCCACTGTGAGCATGGCTGAGGCCTTTAGTTTAAGCTTTAACATTCACTCTAGGAGTAAGGTCAGTACCTAGCTCATTCTAGACCATAGCTTAGGGGTTCAGCTGCGAAACATGCTTGCTGTAGTTGATGCAATGGTTAACTGAGGCGCCCATGGACATGTAGTAAGTCCCTTGAGGATCAAAGTTATTAAGCCTAACTTCCTACTTGATGGCTTTACTAAGAGGTCCCAGTCTAATCTCAACATTACACTTCTAATTGAATAATTGAGCTGATTCTCTCCTGATCTTGAAGCGCAGTAGCAAGAACTACCATCCACGCCCAATCTTCTCCTTCTGGTCTCCGATCATAAAAGTGTTATCCTTCGCGTCAATATCAACTTCCACGTTCCAGCCGTTTTTCTTCTTTCGGTCTTCGATTGGCTGTCCGTTAGAGTCAGTGTGCTGCTGGAAAGAGAGCAGGACCATTCTCATTTTGCCACCAACAGCAATACAGTCTTAGAAAAGTGAGCTCTGTTCAAACTTGAACATAATGCATACGAAGGGGTCAAGGTCGATTCTGAACTAGTTTGAGAGGATCATGCCTTGCGACATCCGAGAAAAATGGAAGAAGTCAGTCATCCTGAGGTGCTGCTAGCTCATGCCTATGTGCTGGCCCAGTGTCTGAAGTTTGTTAGATTTGGGGTCGATGAGGTGCTCGTGGCCGGCTCCAAGGACCTTCGTGAGGATCCACAGGGTATCGTTGGCCAAGTTTTAGTCAGTCTCGTCCATCTCCTCATTGTAAGTCAAAATTTCCCTGATGAACATGAAAAATTCCTTGAACTCGATAGCTCTGGGCACATATGAGAATACTTTCGCCATGATCTTTCTCAAGTGCTGCACTGTGCAATCGCATGATTCTCCACTAGCAGCGTCAAATTAGCCTAGCTCTTGCTACTCTCTCAAGTATATGAAGATCTTTTTAAGTTGAGGAATGACCGCCAGAGGCTTCTCGTGAGTGTTTACACAATCCGCTGCGGGCAGACTTCTGGCAAACTTGAGCATTTCATCATTGAAAACGTCATCTGGGAAGTCCATCTTGATCCTGAGCTCCTTGACAACGTCTTTAGTAGTCTTCAGAGCGTTTACTTGAGCAGTCTCGAACTTCTTAATGAGGGTAAGACTGTAGAAATCCTGAGATGATTCAATTTTTGTAGCGGCCACTTGTTTAAACTCCAAGCAACTTTCAAGGATAAAATCGAGCCAGAATTTATAGAAATTCTGTGTGTCCATCTTGACAAGCTTCTTATCTCCAGCTTTGTTTTCAGCTCCCTCTTCTCCTACTTCGAAGCTCATCCTGTCTATAGGTTCAGCGACCAGTTATACTGGGCCGATTTTGAATGGATCAGACTACTCCCTCATGGAGAAGTGGTAGACTTTCAGGCAGTCCAACACGAATTCATGGGCGTATGTTCCCTCCGCAAAGATGAACGATCTCACGCTCTTGAGAACTTCTTTCTGGAAAGGCTGTAGCTAGAACAGATCAATTGTAGCGGCATCCTTGCAGATTACATCAGTGTAGATGCTGAGCAGAGAGCAAGCGATATCAGCCTGACGCGTGTACTTAGCCAACTCTTTGACGAGGTAAGCCTCACGTAATTCATCTACCAGAGGGGTCTCAATTTCAAATTTATCTGGCCAATCGCTAGGATCGCCCTCAGGCATCATTTGATGGGCTTTCTTCTTGGCCAAGTCCGCAGCCACTTTTGAATTATAGGACTATTCTATCTAGAAGAAGTAGCTCTGGAATTTGCCCAGAGTGAGAGTCAGGACACTCCCCATTAGACCAAAGATGAAGCTGAAGCAGCCTCCATTATCGTCATTATTCAAGTCAAGCTGTAGGAGGATATTCCTGATCACCATCAGTTTAAACTCAGTGTCCCTTGTTGACTCGAAATTCCAATTGATTAAATCTTTCTTGTCGTAATGAGCAGGAGCAGGATTGGCAAGGTTCTTAACTTGAGAAGCCATAGGTGGCTTATTCCTCTTGGTTTGGTAGAGTGACATAGCGAATTGCTCTCCAACTTAGGCGCTTTAGACGGTGAAAATCATAAACCTTTTCAAGAGAGAATTAACTTTCTCAAGCAAGCCAAAGCTTTTGCCGCTCTTTCCAGTGACTGGTTTCTTAACTTGATTAGACTAGGGCCTTCCGAGCACCGTTTGTTTAGATGCAGTGCTGGTGCCTATCTTCACAGCCCCTCCGAGTTCAGGCTTTTCCTTCTCTTCGGTGTTACTATCTTTCTGAGATTTATTTTTGGTCATGAGCATTGGAGGCATCAGCATGTCTGAGTCGTTGCTCGTGGAAAGTTGCATTGATTTAGTGGGCGTAGAAGGCTTCTTCACTGCTACCAGATTTTCAATTCCACTGCCGTATTGCAGTAAATGCTAGTTCTCTTTGCTAGTCTACTCATAGACACAATTGGTGATATCTTTCACCCATGAGAGCAACTGGCCAAACAGGTTGATTGATAAGTTACGATCGAAGAATTTGTTCACGCCGAATGGGATGTAGCTTCTGGTGTAATTATCTTCAGGTTTAGCTTAGTTTGTTGCGAAGCTTTGGAAGGCATTCGCTCCGGCGGTGGGTTTAGCTGTCTCCCCCACGAGGATTTTATGGATTGTGTTGTACTCAATGTGCCTGTAGTCGTCAGGCATGAGGTAGATGGCCAGTTTAACATATTGGTATAGCTGAGATTACTGCTGACTGCAGTGAGGGTCGAATATCTTCTCGTTCACGAGGACAGGTCTGCCGTCTGGACCGGCTTCCTCGACTGACCTTTCAACATAGCCTTCGCCTTTGGGTTTGCCATGGCTGTCAGAACAGATCCTCCTGTGAGTATCAAACTGTTTTTAGATCACTTCCCAACATTTCTAGTAAATTAACCTGTCACCTGAGGCCACCTAGACTAGTCTTTGCATGGCTAATCTCTAGACGAGCACCTTATTAATCTGGAGTAAAGCTTCGTCATGAATCCACTGATCACTCTTGTTGGCGGTCTCAGGGGCAGATTTTATCTTAGCGAAGAGCATGTCTCTAAGAGTCTTCAAATCTGAGTACCTCTCAAGGTCGTACTGTTCTTCGTACATTTGGATTAGTTTTTCCTTGTAAAAGTTAGCTGTGATGCACTAGTGGAGGCTGTCGAAATAGACATCTCTGTGGACATTTTCAAACAAGTTGGAGCTGCCTTCGACCTCATTTTCAAATCTGGTCGATAGGACGAAAAGTAAGTACCACACTCTGAGGAAGTAGCGTTAGTCTACAGCTGCGTAAGCCCCTCTGCTGTGGTTAGGAGCGGTCTCTTAAGTAATAATTTTCTCTTTGGCAGCAGAGCTGCTGGTCGACCGTGACGATTTAGCTGGGACTTCGATCAGAAGAGGGAACAGAGCCTAGAATTGTAGTTAACTCTGCGCATTGTAAGTGATATTTTTAGTCCCACAGAAGCCCACACTGAACATTTGTAGAGTCTGGACCAACTGGCACTTAGCTCCCAAGTGCTCAGAGATATCCTACAGCTTCACTAGCTTCTAATACTCGCCGTCATAGAGATCAAATCGCATAATAAAGTAGATCTGAATTCTCATGAGATCGCACATGTGGTTCAAGTAGTCTGTTTTCTTGTATTTTTAAGAGCTTCTATCTTTCTTGACCATGATACTGTGGGTGCGGCCGGTCTACACCTGCTCCTCTTCCTACGTAGTTTGCATCCAGCTGTACTGCGCAAAGAAGCCAGGCTGGAGGATGACACCAATCTTGAATAGAGCCATGTTAATCCTTATCCAATTATCTTGGTGGAATTTATTCATGGCGAGGGGCACGGCATCAAGGTGGCTCTTCCCTAAAAGTTTGAATTGGTCTTTATCTCCAAGCACTCGTTCGGATTAGAATGCTTGCGGTTGAGGACAGGTCAGAGCTTCAGAATTAGTCTTGTTGATGGCTTACTGCTGCACATCGATAGCCTCTGTACTAATGTAGTAATGCACTTGCTTGATGTGGATCACGTCCAAGTAGTTCAGCAAGTCTTTGAAGTAGGCTTCGTAAAGCTCGATGTGGTTCACTTGAATCCCTCCTTGTTTGGGATTCTTCAGGCTTTCAGAAATCGGTTGGCCAGGTGCTCTCTCAGGGATTTTGTTATTCCATAACATGAGAGCAGCAAAGGAGACCTAGACCAGAATATTGAGCATACTAGTTTCCTAGTACTGGTCACCTCTGTTAACGTCAAGCAAGAACTCCGTGAACACCTGAGCGTGCTCTCCTAAGAAATGCATTTCATTCAGCCTGAATACGCTTCCGAAGAAGAGGTCGTCTAACTGAGTGGAGATTTGCAGCAATTACACGATAATCTTGAGCACGATTACCTGCAAGTCCTCGTCGTAAGTAGATTATAACTTGAGCTTAGGATTTCCAAACGGGACTGAGACTACAGAAGCGCAGAGGGATAGGACGGCGAAGGCGCATGAGTGGACCAGCTGTTTCTGGTTCTCAAGGTATTTATCAGGGCATTGCTGAGACGTGCAGCCGATATTGGTTACTAATTGTTTGACCAGAGTCTTCTTGTCCATCTTGAGATCAGGTTTGAAAAATAGCTCGGTGATGACACAGCTTAAAGAAAGCATTCCTTCGAGAGTGTCGTGTCGGATCTTATCAGGCGTCTGGATGACGAGGTAGTTGTAGAGCTCACAGAGAAGGCCAATCTGGTCCGAGGTCTCTTCGATTTCAACTTAGCTGATGTTGCGGGCTGGGACTGTGAAGAGCTTGGGAAGGACCACGAGAGCGACTCTAGCGTAACAAATAGAGATAAGTGCCTAGAGCTGCTGGGAGGCCATATGAAGAGCCTCAAGAGCTCCTCTGCGAGGCTTTAAGATCATCTCATCAATCACATCCTTGAGGAAGACGATTATGCTAGAGTAAGTGTCCAATGGGATGTTGGTCAGAGCTTCCATGACTTTGTTAGTCAGGAGGTTTTTGACGTCGAATTAGCCGGTCTTCTTGTCAAGAATTTTGATGGTCTTGGAGGGAAGATACTGCAGGGCTTCAATGGCACGTTATTGCACGGGCATGTTACGGTCAAGGAGGTTCTTCTTGATGGGGACGTTAAGGAATTTAACCCGGTCGACGGGGTTCTCATTCTGTAGGATTTAGCAAGAGAATCGGCCGTTGTACTGATTGCTTTGTAAATTGGGAAGGATGGGGCAGTCGTACGGCTCCTGTTTTGATTCCTCGGGTGAGGCAGTAGCGTACTTTGGTTTGCTTTTGTCCATG
>Ga0138266_1290103_pt1 | contig 14726 bp, 1 predicted proteins | sample RNAB_120151118_FD_105244 | JGI IMG/M metagenome (GOLD analysis project Ga0138266, IMG submission 105244) | Metatranscriptomics of polar marine prokaryotic and eukaryotic communities from Palmer Station, Antarctica after 192hr light incubation... | ecosystem: Environmental > Aquatic > Marine >... | reverse complement strand
TACTTAACAACACCCTACATATTATAGCATTTTCGAGTTCTATGAAAATTTTCCTTTTCGATGGTACTATCTAAATTTGTGTTCAATTATGTCTTGGTAAAACTATAGAACCTTGAAAAAGAGACTGAATTCAGCTTTTTGCTAGGCTCGCTTACCGTTTATTTAATCCTCACTTTTATCATCTTTTCTCTGAAATGCACGTGGCATTATGTAGTGGCCAATACAAAGACTCTCTTTTGCATATTTTGCCCCCAAAACCCCCAAAACTCTGTAAAACACGCGTAAAACATAGAACAAAATTGGCCAGAATGGACCACATTAAGTCCAAGCCCAAAAAAGGGCGTGAAGGGGTGCTCGTATCTGAAGCATTTTTTACTATTCCTAAAATTGACGAAGTTATGAATAGCCAAAAACCCGACCTGCTTATGTCCCCCCCTTCCTACCTAGGGTGTTTGTAAACTCCAGCTGATGGAGCAACTCCATTTGTCACCTTAGTATCACTGTAATCCCGCAAAAAGAAGCGCTGACTTTTGAGATCCCACGGTCTCTTCCTTGGCGGATCATGCCCTGCTACAAATCCAATCAAATTTAAGGTATTGAATAACCAAATACTTCCTTCTCTTCCACCTGAGCCACTATCATTCCAAATGCTATGGACAAAGGTGCTCTCCCTCACCCAATCTTTGCACACACACCGCATCATCTGCACATCAGGTGGCTTATCCGTGGTAGTTCCAATAAAACCAAGAGCAACATATTCTTCACTAGGAGGAACAGGTTCCCATGCATAAAAGGGATTGCTCCCATGTGTCAAGCTCCATGCTAGCCGGAAACGTGCTGGATGCGGCATGTAACGACTCAACACATGAGGGAGCCAACTACTTCCACCTACAAAGCTTCCCGTCGTGTCAGTAATTTCCAATGAAAGCCTATCCTTTCCGTCACGATTTGGGTTTTCAAAGTCAGGCATCGCATAATGTCCAATAGTCACAAAGGCCTTGTTCTTGTGAAAGGCACCACTTTGAATGATGGGCTCCCATACACTCACTTTTTGTCTACTCATACTACCTTGACTGTTCCATAGCTTTTGGAATTTGGTGATTTTTCTCACCTTCAGTTTTATTCCATTTAACACCGGAGGTGGGATTTTAACTTCAGCTTTCTTATCACCTGGGATGGGAACAGGTGGCAGAATCGGGGCACCCTGGAATGTTCCCATACCTTGCCCCCCCTCTTCTTCCTCATTCCAACCAACAGCACCTTTGAATTCCTCCAGATTAATGAAGCCGTCCTTGTCCTTATCCACCTCGCGGAAAAAGTCACGAATCAACACTTGATCTATTTTCAATCCAAGCCAGTCTAGGCCTCTCCATAATTCCGGTGCAGAAACCAACCCATCACGATTATTATCAAATGCTGCAAACGCATCTCTTGGGTAAATGCCTCGAGATTTCAACGTTGCTGTGATTCTCCCAGTTGCTAGGCGATATTGAAGCATGTGGTGTTCATCTGATGTAACAAACACTTTAGAAAGAGATGTGGTTGAGGGATCTTGCTGCTTCCTCCTGCGGTTGGTTCTCACTTCCATGAAGTAGCTGGCCCGACTTTCGCAGCTATTATTCTGCAAGGCTCTGAGTAGCAAATTCAATTCAGATGGCATATAATTGACAGCACTGTCAATAAAACGGAAACAGGCATGGCAAGTATTTTCTTGAAAACTCTGTGCTGACTCAAAGCCTGTACTAGCATCCAACAGAGTCCTCCCTGTCCGTAGAGCTGCAATTGTGTCCTTGCCAGGAACAAGGGGTGCCCCAAACTGGTTGTGCAGAGCTGCTCTCATGCATTCTGCTTCAAATAATGACATAGCAACATAGAAGCGGCCACCTTGAACACGATAAAACTTCCGCTGGGTAAGCATTTTCTTCAGTTCCTCAAATGATATACTGCCATCCCTATTCAAATCCCCACCCTGATGCATACTAGCTAAGAACTGTTTCCCTTCTGTGTCGACATCAACATCAATGGCCTTGAGAACTTCTTTTAACTCAGTCACAGATATTCCTCCTGACTGATTTGCATCGGCAACAGTGAAGGCCCTCATCAAATTTCTCTCTTGCTGGGGAGTAAAAGCCTTACCAACCGATGCCACCTCTCTCAAATTTGCTTTAGACGGCGCAAAGTCCATGACAACTATGACATTTTTCAGTCGACGATGTGTTTTCAAACCCCAACCTCTCTCATAGTAGTTCCTTGATACTAGCATATACTCCGGAAAGTTCAGCGACACGCCCTTACTATACAAAGAGTTCTTGACATTAAATTCACTCGCAGGGTAAAATCCTTCTTCCCATGTACCAATCTGTGGATCAACTTTGTATGCTTGCCGCATTGCCTCAGCATCCTTCGCCCGAGACATCCCCAATGCAGCCACACGCCAAGGTACTGGATTTTCTCCATCTCTCGAATACTTCTTTTTCTTTGCGTTCTCTCTTACCACCTCCTCCTCTTCTTCCTCTTCTTCTTCTTCTTCCTCCTCCTCTTCCTCCTCCTCTTGTTCTTGTAAGACTTCTTCTTCGGCTACCTGCTCTCTCTGTAAGTCATGATCTTCTTTTTCCTCATCCTCATCAGCTGGGCTGAGTTTAGGTTCTCCAAAGCGCACCTTCACCAGATTTTCTGAGTTCACAAGAACCATCAGGATTTTGTCTACAACTGCCACATCATAATCATTTATGAGAAATTCTTTATTTCTTTCTATATCATTCCGCAAGATCTCACTCAAATGTCTTGGTATGGGGATATTGTTAAGGACAGTGCAATCAATCCTTTCACCCATAACATCCAGAGCCTTCTGCAGCTTCTCTAACCCTACTCTCCGTTGGTTCTTGTCACTTGCTTGATAAACATCGCGAATTTCAGCCATGTCATCAGCAAATAACTTGCGAGAGCCATCAAACAATCCATTCAGATCAAGTGCTATGTCTCTGCCACTACTATTGGCAATAGATGCAGTTGCCGAAGCTATGTCTTTCATTCTTCCAGAAAATGCCACCTGAGTCAACTCTTTGTATGACGCAGTCAAAGTCCAAAAGGCACGTTTCCTTGGAACATTTTCAATACTCTGCTGGCAAAGCATCCTGAACTGAACATTCTCTGACTTCATCCCATTAATTGTGAGCCAAGCAGAGACATCTTTGAGAAGTTGTGCACCACCTGCATGTCCGTTTGTTAAATCCATACAAGCAGCTGGGGTAGGAGTGGAGAGAGAAAGAAGGTCACCACCAGACCAAGTTTGAGCCGGAACAGGAGTAAGCGATGTCATTCCACCATGAAAATTCTGTTGAGGTCTTTTGATTTGTTTTTCAATAAGTCTCAAAACTTCTGGAATTATGAAAAGTTCAATTGTCTGGCCCTTGCCTATACCTCTCATCCTGAAGGCTCCTTGCGCATAATCTCTGAACGTCATATCTTTACCTAGTGTTAGTGCTGCGCATGCGTCAATGCATTGGTGAATATCCATACCAGTTGTGTGGATTTGATCATAAAAAGAGAAACGGCGCTCAGGAGGGATACCAGCCTGGTTCGACCGAACAACTGTCATTCCCTGTCTAAGCAAGATCATCTTGCGGTCTTTGTGATCCAAAAATACCACTCCATCAAAAGACTTAGAAAGACCATTTTGAATAAGGTACTTTGCAACCTCATAGTTGCTCAATCCTGTTATCAAGGCACCTGTATCAATGAGTACATGGAAGGGAGGATCATTTCTTGTTATTTCATCAAGCAACTTTGAAACAGACCAATCAACTCCAAGGAGCCTGCTAGTCACAATCGTTTCTGAAGTTAGGTAATGCAGAATTTGCCCATCCACGCCCTGATCATATTCGCATTGACCCAATTCTTCAGGAAGTAGGTCGCTTGGTGTACCACTGAAGCCAACCCTCCTTCCAAAGAGCATTTCTCCACCAAGATCTTGCCCTGATGCATTGATCTTTTCGTGGTGGAGTTCCATGGTCAAGGGGAAGACAAAACTATCCAAGTAGTACTCAATACAGTGTGGAAGCTTCTGTAAAAGCCGATAGGTCACTAACATGTGCTGATCATCCTTGATATCAAGAAGATGGAGTGGCCAAATTTCATCTGTTCGATTTCCCTTTGCATCACGATGACTCGGTGACATGAAGAACGCAGTATTTTCGTCATCTTCAGTACTCATAATTTCTCCTTCTGAAGGACCGCGAACTTTTCCACCTGCTTCCTCAACCCATGATTTGTATCTCAGTGCCGAAGACCTCTTGTGGTATGGGCCAATTTCAGTGTCAAGCTTTTCTCTGAGCTCGGTAATCAGGGTAATAAAATCAGTGAACCTCAGGCCCTCATAACGGTATGCTAAAATAGTCAGGCCAATCACTATGTCAGGGTGAGAAAATTGGCTTGCACGGCTTGGGACATCTTTTCCGACAAAAGGGATTGCAGCAAGCCTCCGTGTAAGAGCTATGTTTGGATCAGTCTCTATTGATAATTTCAAATCGCTCTTTGAAAGAAGTCCAAACCCAACCCGGTTGATTTTGCTAAGAACGTGTGGGATAAAGTTGCGGATTAAATCATGGCTAAGGTTGAGCATCTTCATGAACTCATCATCCAGTGCTACAGACACAGCAGATGCAGCTTGTTTGTCTTTCTCTGGGCCATTCATCATATAGGACAATAAGTGCTTGTCGTCAACAGTAGGGAGCCTCTTATGTCGGAGATAGAGCAATTGCCAGCTTGCCATGAGTGGCTTCATCTCATTGTGATAGAAATTCTTGTCCAGAAGTACAAGATGTGGAGTGTGTTGGAGCTGCTGGGTTGAAATTCCCTTCTGAATTATTTTGGTGATATTATCCAAAATATGCAGTGCCTCTCGAGAATCACGGAAAGCAACTGTCATCCTTTTTTCCTTAGCAAAGAACACTGCATCAAGTAAATGCCACTGAATCTGCCAACGCAAGCCAATGCCATGTTTCTTTGATCTAGAAAAGTCAATAGGATCTTTTTCACCCAATGGCCAGTTCAATTCACTCTTGAGTGGGTGGAGCAACAAATCGACTTCATCTAGCAAAAGAACCCCTGTCCTAAACAACTTCAATATTTCTGCACAGTAAAATGCGTCTTCGGGGTCCACCTTCATCTCTGTGACAACACTAGCTTCTCGAAATTTCCTGGCTATGCTTGACAAAGAAATACCACCAAATAATCCTCCTGATTCTTTTTTCTTAGACCAATTGACACCACTCTTCTCATTTTCAAGGACCATCATCATCTCTACAAACTTCAGCATGAAAGACTTAATGCTTGTTGGTGTGGCACAAATGATCGCTTTACTGTCCCTTGCCTTCACCAGTTTCATGTAAAGGTCCTTTGTAATGGGTGTTCCACGGTCAAACGCAAACGTAAAAACAGGCTTCCGCACAACCGCAGCAAACTTTTCTCTCATTACACTCCGTGACATTTCAAGCAGAGCGTGTGGGACAACCTGGGTCACAAGTGACTTGCCGTCAGCAAGTATTAGAGCAAGGAGGGGGGCAACAACAGTTGTCTTTCCTGCTCCCATTATCATTTGGTGGCACATGGATTTATTGCTTTTAAGTGTATGAATAAACTTGTTCACAAGGATCACCTGGCTTTTTCGGAGCATAAGAGAGTAAGTAAACTCAAAAACTAGGTATCTGGGATCAAACTGGATCATTGAAGGGCTTACTTTCATAAAGTGGCGCTCACTTGTTAAATCCGTTGCAACCTGGGAAGCCTGCAGTGTGATTTCTTGGCATTCACGTTTCTGCTGTGTTGGGTTGTTTGTCCCCCTCACACCACGTAGGAGGAGCATCAGCTTAGAGAGACCTGTGAGCACACGATGTGAATGACTGATCCGGATGGAAGTCAGCATTGCGACAACTGTCAAACTAGTGACTGTCTTGTAGGCAGTTGCAGACAAGTATGGGTTTAAGGATCGGATATCCTGTTCTGCAGAGGTAGATAAGATTGATGCAACCAATAGCTCAAACCATGCTAACGGCTCCTTTTCACCACTCTGTCCAAGCCGGAACCGTAGGAAATTGCACTCGCCCACAGCGCCATTAGCGTAAGGCGTGTCACTCCTCTCATCACTTGTAGCAATTGCAAGGGCCCGGTGCATCAGATTTGACAGTGACTTTCTATCAAAATCCATTGAGGCAAAAAGCGACCGCATTAGTAATGTGAGCTGTGATTGTGCCTTGCTCAGTGTAGCTGGTGACTGGTGGAAAGAATCTATGTCTGGAGGTGTAAATCCAATTAACGCAGGTAGGGTTTCTGCATTCTCCTTCTCTGCGTATTTCCGAACGTCAGTGGTGATCCTCTGCAAGGAGGCCTCAGAGCTGTGTGTCTTGCAAGCTCTCTCCCGTGATATATCAAAAGGTAAGGCGCTAGAAACCATGGGAAGCCTGCGCTGTCCACGAGACAGGAGCAGGATAAACTTTTCAAGTTTGATTGGAGCAAGAGGCTTGGATGCAAAGGCCTGAAGCTGTGCTAGAGGAATGTTGACAGCAGAACAGTTCTGTATGTCAAGGAGGAATTTTTCCTGAGAGTAGTCAGTCACCTGAGGCACCACCCAAAGCCGTTGCTGGCCAGGCGATGTTGGACGACGGAGCACGACAGCTGACCGGGGAGCAGAATTATTGTACAAAGCCGGGAATCTAACCATCGGCTTAATAGAGTCCCTGATGAGGAAGCCATGAAGTTGTTCAAGCAGACGGCTGACAGCATCCTTACCCTGAAACATACCCTTGAATTTGCCCATGGCACTGTCTATCTGAAACTTGGGTATATGTGGATGGCATGCAACAGTGGGATTGTCAGCCAAGATTCGAAGCGCTGACATTTCTGCCGATCTTCTTTTGTAGTCACTAGGCGGCAATACCCGGACAAGTATCCTTCCCCAGTTGTGGGTATTATCAGATGGGTGGAGCTTGAAAGCTACCGTCCCAACTAACAGATCATATAACAGGGGGAAGCCATATGCCCCAGAAGATATCTCAACGCCTGATGAGAGTGCATTGTTAACAAATTCTAATGCTCTCATTCCACCATATGCAATCTGATCTTCTTCTGGCCTGGAATACGCAGCACCAAACAGCTTGGATGTGACCATGGAATTTCTCGGGTGATCAAGAATAGTCCTGTCTGCACCAGAGTCAAAATTCTCAAAGTATGGCACCTTGACTGCCCCTAACTTAATCGTTAGTGATTTATCAGTTGGGAGGTTATGGACATTCTTCACAGCAGACACAAATGCCTTGCGGTTCATCAGCTGCAGTGATAGGCGTGATCGAGCATTTGGACTACACAGCTTCAATAGGAACAACTCCTCATCAGGTGTCAAGCGACAAGCAGATGAGACATACAAGTGCTTTTTAACATATTCTGCCAGCTCCTCTTGGACACTCCAGGGGCATTTCATTTCTCCTCCTAGCCCAACGGTGACCGCTGAGAGCTTGAGCCTACAAGCGTGAGAATCAGGATGGTAGTCGTTCCCTAGGAATTCAAGTTGATTGAAAATTTGCAGTTCTTCAGCGCTGAGCTCCTCACTCACACAAGACTCCACCATTTTAAAAACATCACGGTATGATCCAGTTATAAAGTACATGACCATAAGATACATAGATGATGCAAGGGAAGGTGTTACCAAGAAAGACTTGGAGTTGTGCACAGGGTATAAGTAGCACCGTACCTCTCCAATGTTGTTAATCCACTCTTGGTTCCTTCTGTCCAGTATTACCTGAACGGACAAGTTTGCACCATCGACATTTAGTCTGCGTGGCAAAGCACAACCTGGAATCAAAACGAATAAGTCATTGTCAGCATTCTGCAATACAATAAAGTGTGCAATGGATCCCATGAGCTTTTCGGCAATCTCTCGTGACTCGGTTGATGTGGATATATATAAGCCATCATGATCATTACTGTACAATCGGTGCTCCATTGATCCATCAATTTTCTCCATTTTCTTGGCTTTAAATGAGAGGTTGACGCGGGGAAGCTCGATTACGTCTATAGAACAAGCATCATGGGCTCTATTTATCTTTGCTGTGCTCCAGATCAGAATGTGGGAAAGATTGTCCAGCCTGGATAAAAGCATACCAATTCTTTTCAACAAAGATGACGGTGGTGCTGTCATGATGTTTAGAAGAGTGAGGATAGGGCGACTGTCGTCAATCTTTTCTGACTCCTGATTAGATGAAACAAAAGGGACTCGCTGCACTAAGGCTACAGCCCCGGAGTTGCAAAATCCACTATTATCTTTGTCGGTGCCTTTGGACAGAGTTATCTTCAGCCGAGAAGTTGCACCACCCGCGTCCAAAGGAGAGGTATGGGTCCTTTCAGCCCCAACAATTTCATCATCATTATCCTCATATGATGAGACTGCTGATTCCTCGTAGCCAACAATGTTGTCATCAGCACTCTGCCAAAATGTGTAAGACTCAATCAGTGCTGTGGGAAGTATTCCTCCAAGGAACCGCCGAGGGATAAATGTCTGTTGGCCCAGCTCAGAACTTAGCGCCCTTGTTACAAGAAGGGATGGGCTGGGGCCAAATGCAGTCATAGGGATGCCTGCTGACATAGCAAGTATCCCTCCGACCCTGTCAGGGTATGGCTCCCCACTTACTTCATGCAGGCAAAGTGACATATTGGATGTGTACTCAAGCACTCGGAAAAATCTTCGACCATGCTCTCTCACATTGAAAACTGTGATAACTGGAGGGTTCTGCCAGACAATCACTTCCTTGAGCGTATGAGTGCAAATAGAATCTGAACCCCCACCACGGGGGTTCTCAATCCAACCTGCCAGTTGAATGTACGGCGCATCACTCTGATCAGCGGGTGACATAAACAGAGTCACCTCAGGAAGAATGAGTGGCAATTTTACCTTCAGAGCCTCTGCAATCCAAGATTCACCCTTGCGCAGGTGGCTAGGAAATTTCCGGGTGAATTTGGGATTCCGTACTTCCTTGAACTCATGATAGTTCCGCTGATCAGGTGACCATGAAAGGACATCATACCTTCGCCCAACAAGGCGCCACCAGTAACGGTTTGTTGTATGCATCATTTCTGCACATGCCACATCCGTTGCATCACTGAGCTCTATTTTTCTAACATGCAAAAAGTCTGGGTGTTCAAGGATATGTGGGTCCAGTAATTTCATTTTGTGGTTCTGCAGTGTAAACTCGGACAGCTGCATGTTTACCTCAATGCCTACAGCTTTCGTTGTGACGTGGAGCATCCACTGTTCATAGCTCTGTCCGGGCTTCGACACCCGATAGGATCCGTCTCGCAGATTTTTATCTTCAGTATCAGGTACGAATCGGCCATAGCATGTTGGGTGCCCAATAGAGTTCCACCGCCGCGACGACTGTGGGATATTCCCATGCTCGTCAATTGTTCGTGTCCCTGTTCCTGTGGCAATTCGAACAACTGATTCCATTGCATCATCACCTTCAGCAGGGTTGTGCTGAATGAACCGAAGCAAATTATACCGCTGATTCTGGATGATGTCAAATATTTCACTCTGGGATAGCTGTATCGATGCTGGAGGCTTGGTGAGATTTGATGCTTCGGCGAGGTCGTCATGCACTTTTGAGCTGAAACGATGGTTTATCATTAGGTAAACCTGTGAGGACAGCAATACCGACACAACCCTGAAGTCGAGTTCCTCATACGTGTGATTTTTGAACAGGTACATGAGATGAGCATGCACAAGACACGATACATCAACATCCTTGCAACGGGTGGGATTAATCCAGTACTCCAGAATGGGAAAAGCCTGATCATCAAGATAGGAACGTATCCTTTTTGCTGCTGCTTCAATCTTCACATTGTCCATCGTCTCAAGTCCTCTTGGTCTTTGCCTTCCCGACATACATTCTTTCAGTGAAAATCTTAGGAACCCCTCGACTCGCACAGCAAGGCGAATCGAGTAAAGAATGAGTGGCCCTGATGATAGAGGGCTGTATTTTCCGACATCCATCTGCAGCGCTCGCTCAAGGATCTTTATGACACAAGAGGTCAGCACATCTGGCGATTTGGAAATCTCATTGAATAAGGTACCCATAGGTGTTGCCAGAAGGGCTTTCAGCTTGTCTTCTTCCATAATGGGAATCTCTGACACAACATCAGTGAAGTCAGCCCTCCGCCAAAGTCCCGGCTCAAACATTGCTGCATCCACAATCAGCTGCAGTGATTGGGTCTTGAGCGCCGCCAGTCTCCCAGGATCTCCGTTTGCAAAAAAATCCAGGATGAGGGGGATACGCAAATACGGTGCTGTCAGAAATTGCAAGAACCGCTCAGCATCTGATGGTGACAACACATTCCCAAATGTGGGAAGCTCTGAGGTAGTGAGGTGGAGGATGTCATCCTCATTGCGAACTGATATTGGCTTTGATTTCGACTTTTGGAACTTATCTGCGCACGAGTTCACTACGTTAGTGGGGTCGGCCGCACTTAGTTTGGCCCTTTCGGCTGATGACTTCCCAAAGAAGTTGAGAAATGACGCAAATGTCCCCTTGGATTTGGTTCCAGCGGATACCACATCCACAAACTCTTGGTGGTGTCCCCGGAAAGCCGTGACATGATAGACAGGGGTGGGATCATCATTTGTCCTGGGCTGAGTAGTCCAATGGAGTGTCGAATCCGATGCCTTCCAGATATAGTTATCTGTGGTGTTTGAAGGGGTTTGGCTCTTGCCGCTCACAGAATGCTTAAAGTGAAAGACAATATCACGAAAGCACTCAAACTCTGATAAGACCTCAATGATGGCACCGTTTGTACCGCCAATGAGAGACGCGGTATGGCTAACCCTAGCCTTTTCAGTTTGGGGATAAGGGCGGGGTAGCGCAAGCTGGATTGACAGCTGATCAATCAAGTCAAGGTCACCACCAGACGGGGTCAGACTGACATCAAAATTAAAGACAGTTTGACAAGCAGAGCCATCATCCTTCACACTAAGGCCCCGGAGATAGTCCAGACATTGGAATCGAAGAGCTGTATATTGCGGGTCTGAGATGGGGAGATTCGATCCCAGGGATTCAAATGACCCGGCCTCAATTCCAAAAGGCTCTGTTGGACCCTCACATGCCCCTGAGTAGTGAAGGGAGAAAGGACTGGGATCATCAATACACGTGACACGGCAGATAGCATCAGCTACACAAGCCGCACATGCCAGCGCTGTGGAACGTATGGCCACCAAACCCCGTGACTGCTGGACGCATGCTGTCGCGGCTGAGTAGATGCGGCAAATTCGCCTGAGTAGGAACAGGATATTCACCTGTGTCTCCCTCCGCATCTCCTTCTTCCGCCAAAAGCATCGACCAGGATCAAGGCTGGGCATGGGCAGAACTCGGGTCAAACAGTGCTGCGCGGCACTCGCCACAAACGCAGAGGCATTCTTGACAAGCTGACACTGCTGCAGGAGGAGAGAGCAGGAGTTGCATACTCTCAACAGGTAGGACGAAGCTTCTTGGTAATTTTTCGCCACCTCAGGAAGCTGGTCGTCTGTTAGAACAGACGGAATAAGAATGGGATCCGGGCGGGGGTCACCCATGAGTTTCTTCGTCACAGTGTCATAGTTGTCCCTCCTGAGCCTCCCGAAGAATGGGTGGGCCGCACTCCCTGCCTCTGCCATGAGGCTGGGCACGCTCCCCTTGCTGAAGGCGTCTGAAGCTGCCGTAGATGGCAGGCCGTGGGAGTGCTGGTCCATTGACCGAGACGCAGAAAAGTTAAGCTTCTTGAAGAGCCGGTCCAACAGGTCCCATGTCCCGCTCAGTGCCGCCCCTAGAGTCCCATCCGCAACAGTGTCGGGGTCGAGGGAACTTGCGTAGCTCGCAAGGTTGCGACCCGTCAGTCTGAGGATGCGTGTGTCCTCGGGGTCCATTGACGATGGCCCCATTTCAGCGATATCCCGGTAACATAGCTCTACAGCAGAGCGCATGACAAGGAGAGATGCATACCGCGATGGTCGGGAGCCAGGAGCCGGAATGGTCGTCAGTGCCAGCCTCACAAGGTCGTGATAAGAAAATTCTGAAGAAGGGCTTGGCACCTCCACAAACTCAGCAGGGCCGGCGTCTAGGTTGCTCAATATGGGGCGATCGTTAAGTGCAGGTAGGAGGCGAGTGTACAGGAACTCAGCAGTGTTGCGCTTGTGCGGATAGACTTGCATCCTGAAAAGTAGGACCCAAAAAGTTGAGTCTTGGATCCTCTTCGCTGGAATGTTCCAGATCGTCATAGCAAGCTGTCGCTGTTCCCTCCCCGAATCCTTGTCAAACGATAAGGGGTGGTACTCCAGTCCATCCTTTCCCGTGTTGCAAACAGTGAATGTAAAACTTTGGTCGCCGCAGTTCCGCACAATGTACAAGCAAAGGTGCGTCTTATCAGGAGTTTGCCATCCCCCTGGGAGGACGATCTGCTGGTGTGGCTGTATGTTTGATATCAGATTGACGAATACATTGATGAAGTTGAGAAATAGCCCATCCAGTGTTTTACCGGAAGCCCCTGCTGAGTGCGGTAGCAAGGATAATAGGCGCAGGCAAGCCTCCATCCCCAATTGGTTCCCTCGAAGGAATGCGAGGTTTGCCTCCCGTCCCTTCTCGGCATACTTATGGTCCTCCTGCACCACATGACAAATGAAGCTAACCGCCTTGGCGAGCTGCTCATAGCGTGCGGCCGTCTGCTGGCTCTCAGGGGGAAATGAGAATTGGCGAATGTAGGCATTAAGACCCATGAGGGCCCAAAATGGCTGAACCCGATAAATTGGGCTGAATCTTCTTTTCGGCTCGCGGGCATCCTCTCCGGCAAGAAAATCGTATGGATTAAAATAACCTCCGTCAGTGGGTTTGAGCCCCTCGGGGACAATTGGCTGCTGCCCTGAGGGCTGCTGCGCAAAGAGGACAGGTGCAGCGCCCAAACCTAGTGAAGTCTTGGCCCGGTCCTCTACAATATGCGCCTTGTCCCGCTGGATCTGCTTTCGCCTCTCCTCCTCAGCATGTCGGCGAAGATCTTCCTCCTGCTTCTGCTGATGTGCCTGCTGCTGCACATGCTGCTGCGCCTGGTGTTTCGCCTGTTGCGTTTGCTGGGGCGGTCGAACGGGCGACCTACCGGCTCGTACGGCTGACGGGCCAGGCACCTGTGACACCCCCTTAGTTTTCACTGCGGGGGATGCAGCCCCTGAAGAGGTTGGTGTGACTGACGTTGCCGTTGCCCCACTAATAGAGGAAACATTTGGGGTCGTAAGCCGATCTCTGGGAGTGGGTGGCCGCCTTCCTACAGCAGAGGTAGCAGCGGCGACAGTCGCCGATGAAGCCGCTGTGGTCACTGACGATGCGATAAATGGGGAGGGCGAGGGGGGCCGAGCGCCCACCCCAAATCTGCCTACCGTAGATGTTGCCGAGTTCGCGGAGGCCGATGCTGCGGACGCTGAGGCTGTGGGGGGAGGTGATTGAACGGTGGCAGTGATGGCGGCGGGGGCAGCCGATATTCCCTTGAACGTGTTACTAATGGAGTCAAGTCCACCTACCTGGGGACCTGCGGATGAGGGGGGCGTTCCAAGAGGATGCGAGAACATTTGCTGCTGCTTCTGCTGCTTCTGCGGCAGTACCGACGCCGTTCTATTGGCAGGGCTAGCCATACCGAACCCAGACGGTTTCGGGGGTGTTGTCGTCGCGGGCGAGGCGACGCCCGCGGCAGGTAGATAGGACGGCGTCGCTTCAAGTCCTGCAAATGGGTCGATTCCAGCGGCGCTCAAGGCGCCGAAGCCAGTGGCCGCCACGGGCATCGCTCTGCTGGCCTGCTGTGTAGTCTGCTGCGCCCGCTGCTGCTGTTGCTGTTGAAGGCCAAAGCCAGAGGTTGTCTGAAGTTGCGCCGGCTGGCCAGAACGAACGGCAAACGGATCGGCGTAGGAGGCGACTGTATTTGGGGGGGCATCCATATTTCCGCCCGGGAAGGCCGTCGCCCTCTGCTGCAGCTGTTGCTTTTGCTTGACCTGCGTCGAGCTTGCGAAGGACGCCTGTTGCATCCGCTGCTGCATCGAAATTTGCTGTCCAACGGCAGCGGCAGCAGGCTGTCCCTGTCCCGACGCCACATTTCCTCCAACCCCTGTTGCCAACGGGGTAGCCGCCAGCGGAGTCACGTAAGCAGGGGGAAACCACCCCTCACGTCCTCCATAGTTTCCCCACCACCATGCGTTGCCCTCCTGGCCCCTCCTGGCGACTATGGTCGCACCGGCCGCGAAGGCTAGCTGCGACTGGGCTGCATTCCCTTGGAAGGCGTGTTTGGCCACGAATGTGATTGTCCCAACAGCCCCGCCAGAGCTGCCACTGCCATGCATGGTCGTTCAGCAACGGACGAACCTGGGCTCGACCAGGCCACGGGTGCGGATTTTTGTGTCAAGTTGCTTCCGTCACGACTGAGGGAGTTATGCTCTTTCCCTTTTCTCACGTAATCAAAAGCAGCAGCACCCGTTGCTTCCTTCCTTCTAGCCTGATCCGTAATGAATTCTCGTTCCCAACTCCTCCTCCCGCCCGACGAAATCTGGGTGGGAGTTCAACAGGGTTGGGTGGGTAACGCTGTCGCGACGACGTGATTGGGAGGCGGACGATTGAGTCCGTATGAAGCAATGCTCCTCATTTATATGACGAATGGATGATTCGACAAAAAGATCTCCC
>Ga0138266_1109196_pt1 | contig 14980 bp, 24 predicted proteins | sample RNAB_120151118_FD_105244 | JGI IMG/M metagenome (GOLD analysis project Ga0138266, IMG submission 105244) | Metatranscriptomics of polar marine prokaryotic and eukaryotic communities from Palmer Station, Antarctica after 192hr light incubation... | ecosystem: Environmental > Aquatic > Marine >... | reverse complement strand
TAAAAAATAGGCGTGATAAGCCATTGTATAAAAAATTTTTGCCATTGAGACAAAATATCCAGAATAGGAACAAACTCATGAAATTCAAAAAAAAGAAATGACAAAAATTTCAACGTTTAATCTCAAAATTTAGGAAGAAAAAATTTTATGACCCTATATCATATTTTTTATTTAATTTTAAAAACTATTTCAACAAAAAATTTAAATACAACTTGCAAAACAAACAAAGATTGAGTTTTTTTTACGGAAGATTGAGAAAAAGTTCTTTGAAGAAATTAGTGAAGTCTACTTTGAAAGAATTTAAGAGTTTGAATATACATGCAACTATTCTATTTATTCGAAAATTAGAAACTAGATTAGATACTGCTTTATATAGAACACATTTTTCTTATAGTTTCAAAAATGCAAGGCAACTAATTTCCCATAAAAAAATTTATGTTAATAATAAAATTGTACAATATAATTCTTATGCATTAAAAAAAGGAGATTTGATAACATTGAATAAAAATATCTTCAAATTTGTAATTCTTAATATTTGTAAAAACAAAACTTGAAACATACCTCCAAAACATTTTTATATAAATTATAAAACACTTCAAATTTTAGTAATAGAAGAAATCAACTCCAATAATTGCCTAATATATTACCCTTTTTGAATTGATTTTAATTCTTTCATTAAATTTTATGAAAGATAAAAGATCTAATGTCTTTAGTAGCTCAGTGGTAGAAGCGAGTGGCTGTTAACCACTAGGTCGTTGGTTCGAGCCCAACTTAAAGAGACTTAATCGTTGTAATTTGGAGATAATCGGAATCGAACCGATAACTTTATGCTTGCAAAGCATACATTCTACCAATTAAGTTATATCCCCTTTTTTCAAGTTATTTCATAAATCACTTATATCTGTCAATGAATAACAATTTACTATTGATTAATTCTAAACTCATTGCTGAAACATCTGCTGAATTTTTCACTAATTTTTTAGTTCTGAATTTTTTCACTTCTATAAAACTTGGAATAGCAAGGCTAATGTTAAAATAATAAAAAAAAGTTAAAGTAAATAAAAGTCCGGATACTTGTGAACCTAGTGTTAAAATATCAAATTGTGGAATAAAGAAACAGCTCGTTTGGTGAAATTGGCAGACACGTCAGACTTAAAATCTGATTTTTATATAAAAAGTATCGGTTCAAGTCCGATAACGAGTATAAAAGATATTAAATCAACAAAAATTATTGGCAAAACTAAGCTTTTTTTATGTATATAAAAATAACCTGAAACCTTCGTACTCAAGAGTATTTTAGAACTAACGCATTTAAATACTAATTAGTCATGTGGAATTTATGATGACGTTTCGTTCTAATTAAAACTTTTAAATTGATTATTCAAAAGTTTTTTATGTTCGGTAATTTTTACAATTTACAGAACCCGTTATGATGTTCAATTTTTTTTTCTTATAAATTATTTTTTCCTAATTAAACCATTTTATACTAAATATACCAAAAAATTATAATAAATCTTAAATGTTCTGTATTTTACAATAACGACTCCTAAAATTTTGTGTAAATTATTTTCATGATTTAAACCTATTTCATTCAATTCCCCAGAAAAACTTTTTTCATAAAAGCTTTTTTTATGTTTCTTTACCGAAACCTAGGTATTCCTATTTATTCACTAAATTCAATTTTCGTATTTTGGAATATAGCCAAGCTGGTAAGGCCTTCGTTTTTGGTACGAATATTCAAAGGTTCGAATCCTTTTATTCCAAAAAGCCGTAATCTAGTTTTAAATATGTTCTTGATTTACAATAGAAAGAATTTTATGTTAAAAGATTTAACAAACAACGAAAATTTGATTAAACTTAAAAAAAAGTCCAAAATATGGGAATAACCTTTGAAAAAATAAAACTTTAAGTTTCTTGTTATTGGTGGTTTTTAACTAAAACGTCTTCATCGTCTAGTGGTTAGGACATCGCCCTTTCACGGCGATAACACGGGTTCAAATCCCGTTGAAGATAATAGTATTATGTGGTTATTCATTAAATTAAATTAACCAATACCAAAATGATGGAATTGGTAGACATACTAGGTTTAGGTTCTAGTTCTTTTTAAAAGAGTAAGGGTTCAAATCCCTTTTTTGGTAATAATCAAGTTTTTACAAGAAAAAAACTATAGCAAGATCATTTTATAAGGACAATAAAGAGAAAAGAATTTAATTCTTGAAGTTAAAAAGATCTGTAACGAAACAAATGACTACTATAAACCAATTATGTCGTAGCAAAAGAAAAAAAAAGAAAACACGAAATAAAGTGCCTGCCTTAGACAGTTGCCCACAAAAAAAAGGAGTTTGCACTAAAATTTTCTTAAGAACACCTAAAAAACCTAACTCAGCATTACGTAAATTGGTTAAATTAAGGTTAACTAACAATAAAAAAATAATGGCTTATATACCTGGCGAAGGACATAAATTACAAGAGTATTCAACAGTTATAATAAGAGGTGGACGAGTAAAAGATTTACCTGGTATAAAATACCATTTAGTTAGAGGAAAACTAGACTTTAGTGGATTAAAACAAAGAAAAACATCTCGTTCAAAATATGGCACTAAAAAAATAAACAGATAATAAATTATGAATAAAAAAATAATAAACCAATTGTTATTTAGTGGAAAAAGTGCTGTCTCTGAAAAGCTCTGATTAAAAAGTATCAAACTATTTGATAAATCATTTGTCAAAGATCATAAAAAATTGATAAATAGGGCACTTGTAAATGTAACTCCTTTACTTAAAATAAAACAATTAAAACAAAAAAAGAAACGTTTACAAGTAAAAGAATTTCCTTACATAACCAATAACAAAAATCGAATTTCGTTAGCTTTAAAATTCTTTTTGAACAGAACAAAAAATAAAAAAGAAATTAAAATGTACAAAATACTCGTAACTGAATTATTAACTACAGCAAATAATTCAGGTAAATATACTAATAAAAAAAGAGATTTATATGAATACGCCTATTTAAAAAAAAAATATTTTTATTATAGATGGTTTTAAAAAAATACGCTTAATAGGATTTGAACCTATAACCTTTGGGACCGAAATCCAACGCTCTATCCAGTTAAGCTATAAACGCAAAAAAGATGATTCAACAACAAACAACTTTGAAAGTAACAGACAATTCGGGCGCTAAAACTGTAAAATGTATTAAAGTTTTAAACGGTTTTAATAGACGTTGTTCTGTCTTAGGTGATACGATAATAGTATCGATTCAAAAACTACGTAATAGGTCTCGATTAACATCAAAAGTACAAAAAGGCGAAGTTCATAAGGCTGTTATTATTCGAACTAAAAACAAAATAATTAAAAAAGACGGTACTGTAATTTTTTTCCAATCAAATGCTGTAAGTTTAATAAACAAACAAGGAAAACCAATAGCATCTCGTATCATAGGTCCTATACCCAAAATATTTAAGAAAAGGAAAAAACTCAAGTTTGCAACGCTTTCTGCGGAGTTTGTATAAAAAAACAAATGTTTTTTTTTGAAACATATGTTCATAAAATCATATCTTATGATTTGGTTAATACATTTTTTTATAAAAATCTGATAGAAATTCCTAAATTGAAAAAAATAACACTAAATTTTGGGTATCAAAAATCAAATTTTAAACATCTTGTATCCAGTTTATTAGCTCTCGAATTTATTACCTCTAAGAAAGGCAAAATGACAACATCTAAACATTTAAATGTCTTTTTAAAGATTAAAAAAGGCAACCCTGTTGGCTGTAAAATAGTTTTAAAAAAGAACACTATGTATCTTTTTTACCTGAAATTAATAGTATCTATTTTTTCAAAAATCAAAAAATCTCAAACATATCAATTTCAGTGGGACCCGAAAACAATAAAATCTGTATCATTTCAAATAAAAAATCCTTTATTATTTGCAGAATTAGAAAATCAATTTCAATTTTTTAAAAATATACCGCGATTAGATATAACATTATTAACAAGCACTAATTCGCAAAAAGAACTTTATTTTTTATTGAAATCTATTAAGTTTTTTATTTAATTTTGCTAGTTAGCAAAAGTAACTCAATTTGGTAGAGTGTAATCTTGCCAAGATTATTGATGAGGGTTCAAATCCCTTCTTTCGCTTTCAGGATAAGTGGTCGAGTGGTTTAAGGCGTTAGTTTTGAAAACTATTGTATTTTAAAGTACCGTAGGTTCGAATCCTACCTTATCTTACATTTGATGTGTTTTATTATATAAATTAAAAATGATTGTAATAATAATTTGTATTATATTAAAAATTCTTGCTATTGTAGTTCCTTTATTAATATCTGTTGCATATTTCACTATAGCAGAAAGAAAAATCATGGGTATTATACAAAGAAGAAAAGGCCCCAATGTAATCGGTTTTTTAGGTTTATTACAACCATTAGCTGATGGATTAAAACTATTTGTAAAAGAAACGATTTTTCCTAGTAATTCTAATATTATTGTATTTTTAATCGCTCCTATGTTAACATTTATTTTAAGTTTAATTGGTTGAGCTGTTTTACCTTTGTCAGAACAAGTAGTTTTATCAGATTTAAATGTGGGTGTTTTATATTTATTTGCAACATCTTCATTAAGCGTATATGGTATAATAATGGCCGGTTGATCTAGTAATTCAAAATATCCGTTTTTAGGAGCTTTACGTTCTGCAGCTCAAATGATTTCTTATGAAGTCTCTATAGGATTTATAATCATTAACGTCTGCATTTGCGCAGGTTCTTTTAATTTAAGCTCTATCGTAATAGCCCAAAATAATGTTTGATTCATAGTGCCTCTGTTACCTATGTTTATTATATTTTGCGTTTCAATGCTTGCTGAAACGAATCGTCACCCTTTTGACTTGCCTGAAGCAGAAGCTGAGTTAGTCTCTGGATATAATGTTGAATATTCAGCGATGACTTTTGCTTTATTCTTTCTAGGAGAGTATGCTAATATGCTTTTAATGAGTGCTTTCGTTTCTATTTTATTCTTAGGTGGTTGATTACCCATCATAGACCTACCTCCTTTTACGTTTTTTCCCGGTAGTGTATGGTTTAGTTTAAAAATTGCCTTGGGCGTTGTTTTCTTTATAGTAACACGAGCTACTTTACCAAGATATAGATATGATCAATTAATGTATATAGGTTGAAAAAGTTTCCTCCCATTAGCGTTAAGTTATTTATTATTTTCAATAGGGATTTTAATTAGTTTTAATTGATTACCTACATAAAAATATAATTTCTTTTATAGTAATATAATCACGTAAAATATTCCTTTATGAATAATATATAAATGGTAATTTTATAAGTGCGTTGTTAATAAAAAGTTTTTTAAAGTTAATAAATGACTTTGAAAAAATTATTATATTAACCCAATGTGGTGTAAGAAAAATTATTTATCAATAAAGAATGGAGATAGGTTAAATGAAAAAGGACCGTCGTTTCTTGCTTTTTTTTATAATATGTTCAGATAAATAATGATGTTAAAAGCTGTTTGTTCAATTATAACGTTTGCTTTGGCAGAACTTCCAAATAATTATTCATTTAAAATGTATAATAAATAGAGGATTGGTCACAAAAAAGTTAAGAAATAATTAAAAGATTTGAGAAACACACATAAAAATAATTTAATTTATGATTCGTTTTTAAAAATATATAAGTAAACGAAGCTCTATAAATTAGAAAAAACGCAAGCATTGATTAAATTTGAAATTAGATAAGCGAAGGAAAAACTTTGAAATTTGTTTATATTATCTATTTGAACCATTATCATTAGGCTTATAGTTTAGAGGTAGAACGTACCGCTCATAACGGTTTTGTCGTAGGTTCAAGTCCTACTAAGCCTAAACAATAATAAATGGATTTCAACCTAAAAACGTATAAACATTCAAAAATTAAATATTATTTTAAAACAATAAAAAAATTTTATTTTTTTCAGGGTACTTCTTTAAACAATAAAAATTGAACTAAGATTGAACAAAGTTTATTTACTCATAAACTAGAATATTTTACAATTCTCAATAAATTAATGATTAACACATTAAGTAATTCAATATTTAAGAATATAATTACATTAATAAATGGTCCTGTCCTTGTCTTAAATAGTAATTATGATAATAAAAAATTAACTTTTAAAGAAATAAAAAATATTAGTCCATTAATTCGTTTGTTAGGATTTAAGTTGAACAACAAAATATATTCAAAAAATCAAATTAAAAATTTAAAGAAGATTTCATATTTTGAAAACTTCAATATTTTGCATAATTCTATGAAAACTTTCGCGAAGACCCCTTATTATGCATTTAAAAATAAAAAAACACATTAAACATCGAAATAATGTGATTTGAACACATGACTTCCTGTTCCCAAAACAGGCACGCTACCAAACTGCGTTATATTCCGTTGAAGGAAGTAGGATTTGAACCTACGATAAGATAAACTTAACAGATTTACAATCTGCCACTTTCAACCACTCAGCCATTCCTTCTATAATTTTCGAGTACGAGTTCGAATTTTAATACGTTTTTTCTTCTTTAATCTACATCCGTTGTGTGATCGATATAGATAGCTCACAAATAATTTTGTAAAAATTTTTTGTTTTAATTTTTTGAAAATATGTGATTGATGATTAAAAAATAAATTATTAAAGTGTACCGCAACAGGTTTTGTTTTAAAAATTTTGGATTTTAACAACAAAGATCTTAATATTGTAATTATTGCTTTAGGTTGTCTAATTTTTTGTTTTTTTTGTAGACTGAACATCCCTGCTGAATAAAAGAATTTAGGGTTCCCTTTAATATTATTTACATTGATTATAGTATTTGTTGAAGATAAATTTATGTTTAAAATATAACTAATTAATTTGTGATTGTTAAAAAAAGAAACATCTATATATGAAACAAAATAGTTTGCTTTAGATTTAAGATCGTACACATTGATAAAAATAAGTAAAAGTAATCAACGAACGTAAAAAGATAATGTTTCTTTTGTCACAAACTTTAACATTTTATTGCTATGTAATAAATGTTTTGTATAAGTACTAATAATGTGGTTATGCGAAGAAGATGACTTATTTGCTATTTTTAATAAAAGCATAAATTTTTGAAATAATTTTTATTCATATGAATTCAATAAAAAATAAGTTAACCTTATTAAAAAAAAAAAAATTGAAAAAAGTTCCTTTAATTAAAAGTATGATTGTAGGTAAAAAAAATATGGCAGGAAAAAACAATTCAGGTAAAATTACGGTATCCCATAAGGGTGGTGGCCATAAAAGAAGGTATAGAAAAATTAATTTTGTACGAATTAAAGATTCAATAGGAATCGTCACTAGTCTTGAATATGACCCTTGTAGAACAGCTTTTATAGCTTCTATTTATGATTTTTTAAATTTGGAATATTTTTACATAATTGCTCCTAAAAATTTAAATATAGGGAATATCGTTAAATCAGGGTTTGGTGCATATACTAAAATTGGGCATTCTTTAACATTAATGAAAATCCCTATTGGAGGTTTCATTCATAATATTTCATTAAAAGAAAATAAAAAAGCTCAATTAACTAGATCTGCCGGAACTAGCGCACAACTAATTGAAAAAAATCCAAAATATTGTCGAGTTATTTTAAGCTCTGGCAAGTCTATATCTCTTTCTCCAACATGCCAGGCTACTATTGGTACTGTATCTAACGAATTCTCATTTTTCAATAAAATAGGGAAAGCAGGGCGCAACAGATGAATGAATAAACGACCGACGGTTAGAGGAGTTGCTATGAACCCCGTAGACCACCCTCACGGGGGTGGTGAAGGGAAAAGTTCAGGAGGACGTTCTTCTGTGACACCTTGAGGTAAACCTACTAAAAACGGTAAAACAAGCTCGTCCAAAATTTCTAAATAAATAAAATCAGACTTGGACGTTTGAAGAAAAATATTACAATCTCACGCCATAAACATAATAAAATACTCAAGTTTAAATGTTTCTGAACAAAATTTCCTAATAGCTCGTTGGCAAATACAACTTAATTGTGATAACTAAATATTGAGTTTAAATTATCATTTCTCTCCATTAGATTTTTGTGAGTTTTCTCATATAACCGCTGTTTATAATCATTAACTCATTACATTCGAATTTATCCGTAATTGTTTCATAACGCGTTGAAAGTACTGCAACCTTAAATTATATATGTTTAGGTTTTATAAAAACTTCTTTTCAATGCATAAATAAAAAAATCAAAGTATTAAAATATTAAAGAATGAATAGAGTTAAATGAAAAGGGCCGTATATTGATAATGATTTGGTAAAAAAAATGAAAGTCTCTAAATTGATCTTTAAAAATAGTATCAAAACAATATCTAAAAACTTTATATTATTACCCAAATTTTCTGGTTTTACATTTAGAGTTTATAATGGAAAAACATTTATAATCGTAAAAATCATAAATGAAATGATTGGACACAAACTAGGTGAATTTGTTTCTACCCGAAAACAATTCTCTTACAAGAAGAAAAAAACTAAATAAAAATGGGTCAAAAAGTTGATGCTCGGGTTTTTAGAGAAGGGGTAAATAAAAAAAATTGGGAATTTAAATATATCGAGAAAAACAAAGAAGACTCTTCTTTATTTTTATATAAAACGTTAGAGATACAAAAATATTTGAACAGATTTTTTGGTTTATACAAAATAAAAATTCATAATTGCAAAATATTTTATTCTGATAGTTCATTGCAAATATTTATTTCTTTTTATGTTACGACAAGGACTTTTTACGCTATAAGTAAAAATATAACTAAATATTCAAAAAAATGTACCGCAGTTTTTAAACCTGCTTTTTCAAATAGGCATAAAAAAGTGAAAAGTCATAGACTACGAAAAATAGTAATGAAAAGTGTAAAAGCCTATGCTGAAAATAAATCAAAAAATCAAAATTATAATTCTGAACGGGTTATTTTGAACAAAAGGAAAATACAGAATAGCCCGAATAGAGTAAGAAAAATACGTAATTTTGAAATCAAAAAAAATCAAAAAGTTCTCATAAAAAAGAACGTTTTTTCGATGAAATTAAACAAATATTCAGTAATAAATTTAAAAGAATTTCACCAGATATTAATGAAAAGTTTAAAAATATATACTAAAAACAGAGTCTCCGTTTCTATCACGCTACAAAATTTAAATCGTTTTAAAAACTTATCAAAGATTCAGATGAAAGGTTTAAAACAAATATTTAAACAATTAAGGAATTTCGTCAAAAACTCTTTTTTTAAAGAAGCTATAAATATTTTGTTCGTTAACATTTCTAAAAGAAAATCGGCAAAAATCTTAGCAGAATTCATGAGTGATCAATTTCGACTAAATCAATTAAGAACAGATCAAGTAACTATTTCGCGTAAAGATAATTATTTTTTAGGTTTTTTAAAACAGGTAATTATGTTATTGATTAAATCTGAAATATCCTGTGTTATGGGTGTAAAAATTATTGTTAAAGGTAGATTTAATAGAGCCCCACGTGCAAGAATTAATCATATACGCTTTGGTAAATTTTCTCTTCAATCATTTAATTCTAAAATTAATTATCACCAATCAACTGCTTATACAGTCAACGGGACATTCGGTATAAAAGTTTGATTATGTGAAAACGGTCATTAAAAAATTTATGTTATTACAGCCTAAAAAAACTAAATATAAGAAAGTACAAAAAGGTAAGTTATCAAGATTCAATTTTCGCTCAAATAAACTCAAATTTGGAAATGTCGGGTTGAAAGTAACTAAATCGGGTACTATTTCCGCACGACAAATTGAAGCGGCACGACAAGCTATTGTCAGGAAGTTAAATAGAAAAGGAAAACTGTGAATACGTATTTTCCCTACAGTTCCTATTACAGCAAAACCTACTGAAGTTAGAATGGGAAAAGGAAAAGGGGCTTTTTCTCATTGAAGTGCAAAAGTTAATGCTGGTACAATTATATTTGAAGCATTAGGAATAGCCTCAAATACTGCAATTACAGCCTTTAAAACTGGAGGTGCTAAATTACCTATTAAAACAATAGTTGTACTATAATAAATAATAGGTTTAGATTGCAAAGACGTTAAAATTTTTGAACCAAGTTTCATTTTAAAAATCGATGGGATCTTTGAAAACGAGGTTTTTAAAGCCATCGTAATATACACATATGTCTATATTTGATAATTTACATGTTATTACAAGCAGCTAAATTTATCGGGGCTGGATTAGCAACTATTGGATTAGCAGGTGCTGGAGTAGGTATTGGTACCGTATTCGGTGCATTAGTAATTGGTACTTCACGAAATCCTTCATTGAAAGATGAATTATTTAAACTTGCTATTTTAGGTTTTGCCTTAACCGAAGCTATCGCACTTTTTTCATTAATGATGGCATTTTTAATTCTTTTTGCATTATAATATTTTGTGCAATTGAACGGGTATGTAGCTCAATTGGTAGAGCATTGGACTTTTAATCCACAGGTCTTGGGTTCAACCCCCAACATACCCAAGTTTTATTAATATATACATGATAATTTTAAATATAAATTACATCTTAAACATTATTATAACTTTGTTTTTAATTGGAGTACTAGGGCTTGTTTTGAATAGAAAAAATATATTGATAACATTAATGTCGATTGAACTAATGCTATTAGCAATAAATCTAAACTTTGTCATCTTTTCTATATACTTAGATGATATTATAGGTTATGTGTTTGTTTTGTTTATATTAACTATTGCAGCAGCAGAATCTGCTATAGGGTTAGCTATTTTAACTATTTATTATAGATTGAAAAATACTATTCGAATAGATAAAATTAAAAAGGTCAAAGGATAAGACCTCTAATGAACGGAAACAACAGGATTCGAACCAGCAATCTTCGACGTGACAAGTCGACGCTTTAACCATTTGAAGCTACGTTTCCAAATAAAATTTAAAATACTTTAATTTTGAAATACTTTCATATAAATAATACAAAATTCAATTATGATTTAGAATTTAAAAATAATTTAGATAATGATTTTTGAAAACAAAATACACCTCTTATTGATTACTGTGAAACTTTAGGAGTAAATATACCGCATTATTGTTACCATAAAAATTTATCTATTTCAGGGAATTGCCGTATGTGTCTTGTAGAGTTAGAAAACTCGCCTAAGCCTATAGTGTCCTGTGCTATGAATGCCAAATCTTGCTTAGCAAATGGTGCTATTTATACAAATAGTTCTTTAGTAAAAAAAGCTCGTGAAAATGTTTTAGAATTTTTATTACTAAACCATCCTTTAGATTGCCCAATATGTGATCAAGGTGGCGAATGTGATCTACAAGATCAATCGCTTTTTTTTGGCTTAACAAAAAAAAGATTTTATAGTTTTAAACGGGTTGTTTTAGACAAAAATATCGGTCCTATCATAAAAACTGTAATGACGAGATGTATTCATTGCACAAGATGTGTACGTTTTGCCGCTGAAATAGCAGGTGTTGAGGATCTAGGTATGTTCGGTAGAGGTTTACAAAGCGAAATTGGTACCTATGTTGAAAAAATATTTCAATCAGAACTATCTGGTAACGTTATTGATTTGTGTCCTGTGGGAGCTTTAACGTCAAAGCCTTATCCTTTTTTGAATAGAAGTTGAGAATTAAAAAGTGTTAAATCTATCGATTTTTCAGATAGTTTTGGTACTTCTACTCAATTATTTATAAAAAATAATCATATAATAAAAGTTTTACCTGGTTATGATAAAGCAACATATAAAACAATTTGAATTTCTGATAAAACTAGATTTTCATTCGACGGGATGTTTTCACCGGAAAAAATTATTTATAGCTTATTAAAAAATAATAAAAGAAAATCATTGGTCAGTTTATCGTGGCAGAAATTATTCAAGGAATTTTTTTGTACGCTTTATTTTCAGAATCATCTATTAAATCATTTTTATCAGCCATATCAAATAACGATGTGTTTAAGTAAGGCAGTGAGTTTAGAGGTATTAAATTTGTTGAACATCTTAACTCATAAATACTCATTTTTTAAACTTAGACAATCAGAATCGCAAAACTTAAATATCGATTTAGAACAAAATTACTTGTTAAATTCTGATTTAACGGACTCCAAAATTTTATCGTCCGATACTTGTTTATTAGTTGGAATAAATCCTCGATATGAAGGGTCTAAATTAAATTTAAAACTTAGATCTAGGTATTTAAAAGGTAATTTTAATGTTCTTCAAATAGGTTCTTTATTAAATTTAACGTTTTCTAACACAAATATTACTAGTAATCTCAAAGTTTTAAGGTCTTTAATTGAAGGGAATAATTTATTTTGTCAAGAATTCGTAAATTCATCAAATCCTACGTTAATTTCTAACATAGAAATTTCTAAGCGAGAAGATTCTTTCTGCTTAACTGAAATGTTGAAGGTTTTGATCAAACATATTAATTTATTTGCACAATCTGAAAGTCATAGTCAATTAAATATTTTAAACTCAACTTTGAACGACGTTGGGTTTGTAAATTATAATAATTTGAATTCATTAGAATATAAAGACTTCAAAAATTCTACAGGAATATATTTTGTAAATAATTCATTTTCAACCCCTAACATTCAAAAATTATTAAGTTTAAAATTACTAAACTTTTTTAAGCATCATAAATCCAACAATAAAATGTTAATTACTCAGAGTAGTAATTTAAATGTAAAATTAGTTACGCAATTGAGAAAAAGTTTTAATTTGAACAATCATTTGCATTTACCAAATGCTGTGTTATTTGAAACTTCAGGAACTTATATCAGTACTGAAGGTGATGTTAACAAAGTTACTAGGATAGTAACCCCATTAGGGCAAACGAAGAGTGATTGACAAATAATAAGAAAAATATTTTCTTATTCTAAAAAAATGTTATACATCACAAACTTTTTTAAAAACGACAAACTAGTCTTCAACTCAAATGCAATTGACCGTTTTGAGAATTATATAGGGTTTCAATACTATGCTGTATCTAACTTATCTAATTTAGGATTTCAACTTTTGAAAAGAGTCACTAAATGCCGCTTAAATCTAAAAAAATTTAAATCTAAACAGAAAAAAGTTTATAGTTCACAACTCAGGTTTTGATTAAATGACTTTTACATTGATGGCAAAGATTTTAATAGCAAATATTCGTCTACCATGGTTCAATGTTCAAAACTTTCTCGATTAAACAATACTAATTTTAAATTTTAAGCTATCAGGCGCTGTTAGGTGCTCCGCATAAAACGTTCACACTGTTTCTGTAAGAAACTTACTAACTTTAAAAGCTTTTTCAATAAATCTTTTATTCGCGAAATCAAAATATGCTTTTTCATAAACATTCGTGAAACGATTACTATTAAAGATAATTTTAAACAAGTAATTAAAGAAAGGATGGGATTTGAACCCACGGTATATTAACTAATATACAAAGATTTAGCAGATCTTCACTTTAAACCTCTCAGTCACCTTTCTCACAAGAGCGGAGCTTTAAATGAAATAAGCCACTCGTATAACATAAATTTTTAATAATTATCGTTAAAAAATTATTCAAAAATTAATGTATGTCTAATGCGCCAACACAGTAAATGTAAACATAACCAATACCTAATTCAAACATAAAATCAATCATTGATCAAAACCCAACAAGATCTAACTGAGCTAGAACACTAATTCAAGGAATCAAAAACATAGTCTCAATATCAAAAACTATAAACAAAATAGCTACTAAATAAAATTTAACGTCAAAAGTATGCCGTGCATCTTCATAAGGCTCAAAACCGCATTCATAGGTGGATAGCTTTTCAGTTTCTGGTTTTTGAACAGCTAAGATATAAGAAAATAAAATTATGACAACCGATAATATAATTGCAACAAATAAAAAAATAAGAATAACAATGTATTCATTATAAAACAAAGAATCATTTAAATGAAAAGAATTTAGAAATAACAAATACGTTGAAAATAATAGATTTTCATCAAGAAAGGTGTGAAGCAGCGGTAAATAAGCAATCGGAATTCAAGAAAAAACAATAGATGCAATCATTTATAATTTATTTTTTACCAAGAAGATTTTTTTAACCCTGATATTGTACCAGACCTTGCCAATCGTAAAAAACTTAATCTTGAGAATTTTTTAAAAATATTAGTAAACTTAGCTTTGCGATTCGTTAGAATACATCTATTAACAAATCGTGTCTTGTTTTTACTTCCTGAAAAATTTGATAGTTTTGAAATTGCATTTCATTTAACAATGGAAGATAAATTTTCGTTTCTGATAATACTTTTTAAGATAATCTGAGTTAATTCTTGTTGATTAAAAAATTTTCTAGTTTTTTTTGTCTTTTTGAGATTTTTTTTTCATATAGTTAATTAAAAATAGTTACCAGGGTGATAGGAATTGAAATGCCCTGTACTCTTGGCATAATTCAATAGATTCATTTATTACTCTTTTTTCCGTTTCGTTATATTTCATCTCGACAAAACCACTTAATGGGAAATCTTTTCGAAGTGGGTGGCCTTCAAACCCGTAATCTGTTAAAATTCGTTTTAAATTTGAGTGGTTCTTAAAAAATACACCATACATATCTCAAATCTCACACTCATACCAACCTGCTGTGAAAAATAGTTGATCGCAAGACTCTACACCGAACAATTCATGAGTAAATGTTTTGACCCTAAGCCGAATATTATAACGAATGCTTAATAAATCATAAACCAATTTAAATCTATATTTATTATTGGGATAATCCACACCTGTAATACAAGTTAAAATAGTGAATTGATATGGCGTGTGGTATTTGAAAAGCGCTAAAGTATCGTAAAGTAGTTGTGATTTTACGACTATTACCAATTCTTGACCATAAAGTTGAATTTTTTCTAGAGGACACATTTTAGATAAACTTTGGATATTTTGTACAATTAATTGTGAATTCATGTATTAATTTT
>Ga0138266_1074985_pt1 | contig 15214 bp, 18 predicted proteins | sample RNAB_120151118_FD_105244 | JGI IMG/M metagenome (GOLD analysis project Ga0138266, IMG submission 105244) | Metatranscriptomics of polar marine prokaryotic and eukaryotic communities from Palmer Station, Antarctica after 192hr light incubation... | ecosystem: Environmental > Aquatic > Marine >... | reverse complement strand
TGTTGGACCGGCTTCTTCGCGGGGCGCTTCTTGGGCTTGATCTGCTGCTCCTGGCTGGGAACAGTCACCACCGGGACTTCTGATTCTGTCACCACAAGGGGAGAGACATCCTCCTCTGCGATTTCAACCTGTTGGACCGGCTTCTTTGCGGGGCGCTTCTTGGGCTTGATCTGCTGCTCCTGGCTGGGAACAGTCACCACCGGGACTTCTGATTCTGTTACCACAAGGGGAGAGACATCCTCCTCTGCGATTTCAACTTGTTGGACCGGCTTCTTCGCGGGGCGCTTCTTGGGCTTGATCTGCTGCTCCTGGCTGGGAACAGTCACCACCGGGACTTCTGATTCTGTCACCACAAGGGGAGGGACCTCCTCCTCTGCGATTTCAACTTGTTGGACCGGCTTCTTTGCGGGGCGCTTCTTGGGCTTGATCTGCTGCTCCTGATTGGGAACAGTCAATACCGGGACTTCTGATTCTGTTACCACAAGGGGAGGGACCTCCTCCTCTGCGATTTCAACCTGTTGGACCGGCTTCTTTGCGGGGCGCTTCTTGGGCTTGATCTGCTGCTCCTGATTGGGAACAGTCACCAAACGTTCCTGATCAACAACAACCGGGACTTCTGATTCTGTTACCAATGGGACAACGGGTTCCTCGTCAAGCACTGGGACTGGCTTCTTCACGGGGCGCTGATTGGGAACAGTCACCAAACGTTCCTGATCAACAACAACAGGGACTTCTGATTCTGTTACCAATGGGATAACGGGTTCCTCGTCAACCACCACGACTGGTCTCTTTGAGGGTCGTTTTTTGGGCTTGATCTGCTGACTAGGTTCAACTGGGGCAGTTGGTTCCTCGTCAACCACCACTGGGGCAGTTGGTTCCTCGTCAACCACCACTGGGGTAGTTGGTTCCTCGTCAACCACCACTGGGGCAGTTGGTTCAGGTTCGTTCACCACAAGGGTTGGATCGTTAGAATCGGAAACGACAAAACTGATTTCTTTGATTTTCTTTTTATACTTTTTTGTGATGATCGGATACGTAAGGTTTGATGTTTCTGGAATAGCATGCATAACCTCGTCATAAGAGAGATCATATTTGTCACACAACAAAGAGACCACCCCCGCCACACGCTCGTTAAGATACGACGAAACCTGTTCGGAGATGACCGTCATCAGTTCGTTGAAGGTGTTTGGTGTGTTCATGATTATTGATCTCTGTATCTTGTTCTACTATTATAAGTATGTCTTCCTTAAGTTAATTTTTGTCTGGAAAATATGATCTTTTTTCTTCGCCTCCATGGTCCATCGAAGGGCTTGATGGTCGCCAATGAGTGGACTCCGTTTCGTAAGCCTCTTCTTGCAATTGTAAAAATTTACCCACGTCCACTAAAACGTCTATTGAACCGGTGCCTATTTTTGCGGTTTTTCCCATAATAATGTGCTCCGTAACGCCTTTAATGTGATCGACTTCCGCGTAAATAGCCGCCTCGGTGAGGACGTTCACCGTCTCTTCGAACGAACAGCGCATCAAAACACCCGTTTCTGTTCGGTTTATTCCATGGCGTGTGATTGCCATCAAGGAACCTTTGTATGTCATCGTATCGACCAATAGCGCGATATGTCTATAGTCTACGTACGTGCCGTCGAATTCGATAACCTTCTTGAGCTCATCCACGAGCACCTGTCGCGCGGCTTCGATACCCAACACGTTGAATACGTTTATGACGTCGTTACACCTTGTACGATACGGGTCGACGCGCTCGTCTGCGAGTATGTTCACAAGGTCGATACCGTTCGTCTCGATGTAATCCCCGTTTAGTACACAGGCGGTGATATTACTGAACCCTTGTATGGTGGTGTCCGCGGAGATCTTGTGCGACAATTGCTTAATCTTGTGAGGATTGTCGTGTCCGTTGTTTGCCGGAAACAGGCGAACCAATATTTGATCGCGACTCGACGAACACCATACGTAATTGAAGGACTTGTTGATCCACGTGGTAATGTCGATTATATCGAGCTCGCTTTCGTCGACTCGATCGGTATCTATCTCGTACAGTATCGCCCACTCTGTCTGCTCGATGGACGAATAAATACCGTCTATGTCCATCAGGTCGATATATTCCTGTTCGTACGTCGGAGTCGGGTAATTTCGTACGGTCTTGGAATGCTTGATGAAATGCTTTAGGAACACACCACATAGCTCGTCTTTGAGCGTGTCAACTAACGGCATGATTCGCATCGAGGGACTGCGAATACTCTTCGACACGTTCATGAGCTCTTTCAGACGCGGAACGCCGAGTGTCACGTTCATCGTGCTGATACCGGCCGCGTGAAACGTATTCAACACGAGCTGTGTGATAGGTTGCCCCAGCGATTGTGCCGCGATCACACCCACCATTTCGCCTGGTGTTACTAGCGCGGCGTTGTATCGATATAGGATATAAGGGTCCTTCGCGGAGACGTTCGACGCCTGGAGGACCTCGTTGAAAAGGGGGGTGAGAGCGGGGCTCGGTCGGTCGAACACACCGAACACGTGATCCGCGCATTCTAAACTCTCCTTGACGTCCAAAGGCAACCAGACGGACCTGCCGCGGAATCCTTGTTGAATGACATGAGACCCGTCCATTCCGTCCTCACCGTATTTGAACTGTAAAATGTCACCCAGACTGTTCCGCACGGTACCGTCGAACATGACCGTGACGTCCTCCATCGCTTTGACAAGACGACGCTGCGTGTATCCACTGTCACTCGTTTTGATAGCCGTGTCAATGACACCTTCTCGCCCACCCATCGCGTGAAAGAAAAACTCATGCGGTTGCAAGCCCTGCATATACGAGTGTTGTATGAAGCCTCGGCTTTCGGGAGAGTTGTCGTGTTTTTTGAAGTGAGGTAGCGTGCGATGTTCGTACGTGTGTTTTATACGTTGTCCGTTCACGTTCTGTTGGCCCACACACGCCATGATTTGCGCGATATTGATAACCGACCCTTTCGACCCCCCCGATACCATGCTGTACAAATTGTTCTCGTTCGTCATTTGCTTCTGCACGAACCGCCCCGAGGTATCACGTGCCTTGTTCAAAATGTTGTTGATCTTGGGTTCGTAACTTAACGGGTCCACATTGGTGTTTGTTCTCAATCACTTGATGCGCCTCTCGGATACACTCCGACACGATCGTATTGACACGATCCGTCTGGTCAAATACACAATCTGATATACCCACCGAAAACCCGTTTTCCATAAGCCACTCGTTACATACGAACTGCACGTTACTAATAAAATCACACGCGTCCTCGGGGGAGCCCTCCGTCCATATTTTGTGAACAACGCCCCCGCTCGACGTTCCCAAAGATTTTTTGCACAAAATACCGGACAACAGTTCGCCGTCGCTGATCACCACTTCCGTGTCCGCGAAACAATGCGAATACTGCGCCGGGTCGTCGATATCCTCATGCGCTCCTGTGTTGCGACGCAATGTGAGGTATCGTTTTTTAGGCATAACCAGAGAAAACAATTGCTTTCCGGACCATAAAGGAAGGGGTTTCAGTATACACGGGATGGGTAATTGTTTAAAATCCGTAATCCCTACGCGGAGCATGATGTTCATGAATCGGTCTTTCGTGATAAACACATCTCGACGCGTCAATTTGCTACTCGCAAGCAGCGCGTCCTGTACGATACCCATCACCGGGCGATTTGCCTGGGGTGATACGATATTCTTCGAAACCATCATCAGTTCTTTGACCTCCGCTCTTGCATCGTGCGTGCACGGTAAAAATAAATTCATTTCGTCACCCGAAATATCTCCCGGCTTTCACCGAGAGTCGGACTGTATCTTAAGCAAACTCCGGATGGCTAGTCCGTCATCGTTCACCCACACCCGTTCAGTCTCTGTGGTGCCACCATCATCCTTGCCATTCGCGGACATAAGGTGGTCGTTCCGCGGATCGTCCAATCCTTTTGCGTTGTTACCATTGGGTACGGCCATTAACCGTGGTCCTTTTGCGAGTTTCCATGCAAAAGTGGTAGCAAAAGGCTCTAAGGAGTTTCCCGCTACAAGGTGTGTCGCAAACGTTTCCGTTCACTAGGAGGTCGCACCCTTTTCAGGCCCCCTGTTTTCGACAATGACGTTTATCGAAATCCGCGTTATATGCGGAACATACACTCAAATTGAGTCGAAAGGTTTTTCCCTTCATGACCTTCACCCGATGTCCCATCATCGACATACGATGTAGCGTGGGTTGTCGGTTGAACACCACATAGTCGCCGTCCATCAGATGGCGCTCTACTGCGTCTCCGATCTCAAGTTGGAGATTTTTCGCGAAACGCAAATCTTTTCGTTGATCTTTCCCCGCTGGACCTTTTACAACGAACTTTGCCCCGATATCATGTAAATTCGGAGGGTCGGGTCCGTTATCGACATATTTTTGTAAAACGTTTCGGTTAAACGCGGTCACCGTTTCTGAAAACGTCAAATTGCGGGCGATACTCTCGGGAACGCCCAACTCATCCAGCCGAATATTGGGCTCCGCTGTGATTACCGTTCGCGCCGAGAAATCGACGCGCTTTCCCATTATATTCCCTCGAACTCTCCCTTCTTTACTCTTGAGACGCTGACAGATCGACTTGATAGGACGCCCGGTGCGTTGAGTCGCCTGCGGTTGCCCCGGAATATCATTGTCGATAAGCGTGGTGATGTGAAACTGTAGCAACTTCAAGTGCTCGTCGAGTATGTTCGTCGGAGATTTGGTATGCAGACATTTTTCCACCTGCTGATTCGATTTTATAATCTCAATCAGCTTGTGGGTCAGGTCGTCTTGGGTTCGCATAGACGGGTCCATCATCACGGACGGACGCACAACTGGTGGACTGACAGGTAACACCTTGAAAATCATATTCTTCGGATGTGAGTACTCCGGATGAAATCCCATCAAAATGCAATTAGCGTCCGTAACTTTACAAAGAATGCTAAAAGCCATTTTTGAAGTGAAAATATGAGACGGAGATAAGGTTGTGTTGAATACACAATCGATCCGAGTGGAGTCCATGGTCCATTTTGGCTGCTCGAATTGGCAATGGGGGCACGTACCTTGTCTCTTGATCATCTCATGAATGCGTTTAAATCGCAGATTTGCTCGCACACGTTTTATATCCTTGTATATGTTCTTATAGTCGTCCGTGAGCAGCACGTCCGAGCATCGCATGCATACGCACTGTAAAATCTTGTACACCTGTTTGATATAACAGGTGTTGTACATGGGGAATGCGAGTTCGATGTGCCCAAAATGCCCAGCGCAATTGACCACACACGATTTACACGTTTGGCACAAAAGACTTTTATCTGTAGTTCCCATCGTGAGATCGTACAAACCACCCACCTTCGGTACGTTTTTGTCATAAAGGTCGGTAGAAATTACATGCACAACAGATTGTTTGCGGATGTCGTCCGCGCTCGGTATACTGAACTGAATCCCCTTCACATCCGCAAAGCTAACAGCGTTCGTTTCTTGGAAGCGTGGGTTCATGCTCGTTACATCTAACAATGTAGATTTCTTTAATTAATTTTCTTACACTGTTATTATTAATGAAACACGCGATATTATTCGGATTAAACTACAACTACACCACCGATGCTCGGCTACGAGGTTGTATCAACGACGTAAATAATATGGAATCGGTCCTCAAAAATAAATTTCAGTTCGACGACATTCGCGCGTTTACCGACGATACCACGATCGGCAGACGTCACACGTCCGCTCGTGGTATAATCACCGAGATTACTAACCTTGCAACTCGGTCATGGAGAGAACACATCGATACCGCGTGGATCCATTTTTCGGGACACGGATGCAGCGTCCGTGATACAGGTGTACGCGACGAAATGGATAATCGTGACGAGTGCTTGGTCCCGTCCGATTTCAAGTACAACGGACTCGTCCGGGACGACTGTATCAAGGAATGTCTCCGAAAGTTTAATCCAAATACACGCGTGATTTTTATCGCCGATTGCTGCCACAGCGGCACTGTCGGCGACCTTAAATTTTCTTATCACGGTCGAGAAAGGACAATCGAAAATAAAGCAAGAGCGTGTGACGCTCACATCATTTGCATTTCTGGTTGTACTGACTCACAAACTAGCGCGGACGCGTTTAATGTAAACCGCATGCGCAAATTCTCCGGCGCAATGTCGTCTTGTCTATGTGATGCTCTTGCTATGTTCGGAGAAAACCCGTGCGTCTTCGAGCTCGTCGAAACGTTACGTACCAAGCTTCGTTTGAAACGGTTTACGCAAATTCCACAACTGACAACTTCGTTTGAACTCCGCGACGACGAAAAATTATTTTAAGGAAAATTATTTTAAGGAATTCGAAGATAAACTTTTCGATTTGACCTGTTTCGTATCAAGATTTCGAATTAACAAACAAACCGAGTGTGATCAATACTTTCACGAACGTGGTTTCTAAATTAAATGTAAAGTATAATAAATGAATTGCCAATTACAAATTATTGGGCTTGGTTTTCTAATTGGGTCCGTCTTGACGTCCATACCACGAGATCGCGCGGATTCGTTTGAAACGTTACTCAATCCCTTTCAAATGCAAATATACCAAAAAAATTCAACAAGAGCGTTTTAATATTTACCTTTTCTCATTATGCGTGTCAGTACTCGTCGTACGTACGTATTCTATGGATCCGTGGATCCGCATGATTCTGTTCATGACCATCACCGCAAGTCTATATCTGACAATTCCGAAAAGTATGTATATGGCGGACTTTTTGAACACGACAGAAGAACGAGTGGCCTTTCAGAAAGTGTATCGCAACCAACAAATTCGATACTACGGCTCGGTGACGTTAGCGATGATAGCTGCTCCGTTACTTTGTTCCTCCTAAATTTCAAAGGGATCCGTGAGGATCGTCCCGTCGTCATGTGTCTTCACGACGAGTACGGGGCCTCGGGGTGGTTCGTCGAAAACGGATGCTTCGATAAGTTCGGTAGGTAACGTGGTGTTTAAATGCTCTCCTTCGGTGTTTTGGAGACCTAAGTAGACCAAATTACGTTCTACACACGCACCGATTATTGTGATTTCACGATTATCGAACAAAACGTTGGGGTTGTCATACACCACGTTTGTCATAGTATTATCGATGTTTGCAAAAATACCCGCCATTTGATGGTTTATAATTAATATATTCTTAAAGTGAATAAATTTTAATAATTATTATATTATTAATTTGAGTGTTTTTGGTGAGTAAGTTTTTAAATGAAACCTATTTTTGTATGGGTCGGAGGTAAACGTTCCGAAATTAAACAATATAGTAAATATATTCCTGATGATATAAATACATATATTGAACCGTTTTGTGGAGGGGCGGCTACTTTTTTCCATTTGAATCATTCAAAAAACGTTATAAGTGATGTTCATAGTGAACTAATTGATTTTTATCAATGTATAAAAAACGATAAAGCAGAAGAGATCTCATCATGGATCCGTGATCAACCTTCTTGTAAAAACGGATATTATAAAATAAGAGATGATATGGAAATCAACTCTCAATTAGATAGAGCAAAACGATTCTACTATTTACGTAAAACATGTTACAGAGGTATGTTAAAATATAATAAAAAAGGGGAGTTTAATGTATGCTATGGTTATCATGGAATATCGAAATGCACTGAATTACAAAATAAAGATTATACAACCTTACTAAAAAACACAACGATCCTAAATTCAGGTTTTGAGAATATCTTTGAAGATTATACTAATCCAAAAGATTTTATGTTTTTAGATCCTCCATATGACTGTAAGATAACTAATTATGGCTATTGTAAATTTGGTAGAGATGAACATAAAAAACTTGCGGAATGTTTCAAGAACACAAAAATAAGGTGCTTGATGATTATAGGTAAGTCTGACTTCATTTCAGAGTTATACGATGGGTATATTGTTGAAGAGTATGATAAAAAATATGGATTTAACGTTATAGATAAAGAGAGTCGGTATAATACACTAAACGCTATTCATTTAATAATAAAGAATTACTAAAAAATATATAACATAATAAATATATGGGATTTTTCGAAACGGTTGTTGTTATTACCGGGGCTATTGGAGGTTTAATTACGACAATTTGTTGGTCAATCAGAAGATCACGTTGTGAAATTGTCGAGACTCCGTGTTTAACTTGCAGGCGAAAATTGATGTCGTCTATCGAAATGCGTGAAGACGCGTTACATATGGAAACGAAACGACCCGTCCACACTGGCGCCGTGTCTATAGAACCAATAAGTCATTATATAGAACCAATCGAACATACGGACGTTTGTATTTGATTTCATTCCAATAGCGATTCTAGTATGCTATTCGAAGATTCTTGAACGGGTCTGTTTTTGTACGCGAGTAAATTGGAATAACGGTACAAGCTCGTTTGATTGCGTTCTAAATGCGCGTGTTTTTTACAAGTCCATTTCCCTATGACGGCCGTATTTTCACAAAATTCAAGGTTATCATCGTCGTGTTCGTCATAGTACACACACGGTGAGCGTAGCTCGTCGTTTTGGCGCTTGCGCTCGTGTAATTTACAGTAACTGGAACCATGACACGCGTCGGACAAGCACTGGTCTCCTTTATTCGTTATCCCAATGCATCTAGATCGTTCCAGGGCGTTGTTTTTACGTGCCAAGTGTCTCCGACAATGCGACTCGTCTGGTACCACCGGGCACACACACCGCGTACCGTTTTTCAAGATTTCTTCACATCGACTCTTGGATGATCTTTCCGAAAGGAAACGCGTGCTTGATTCAATCAAGTCCTCTTTGTCGATATCGTACTTGTCACTTATATCGGAAAGAATATCGATAATCAGATTCTCCACCAGATGGGGTTTCTTGCTCGATATGTATGCACGAATAAGCGATTCCATTTTTTGGTTGCTACTCCTTTGTTTGTTTTATCTTCTTTAAGTTAATAAATGGATATCTCAATCAATCGATCAATCGGCTTAGATAACCGGACGTCGATCGTAGGTGTCGATAATATCAGTTTGAAAAACACGCATGTGTTTGTGGGAAAGTTTGCTGGATCACTAAACGCGAATAACAAGTCCACCGCGGTCGTTTTGGGATACGAAGCCGCGAGGTCTTCCAATAACACGAGAAATAATGTGTTTATCGGATACCGAGCCGGGTACAATACGCAATCCGAAAACAACGTGTTTATCGGATCCAATACGGGAACTAATATTCAATCAGGTGGGCGAAATGTGTTTATGGGAACCGATGTGTCACCGCTCGCGGTGAGTACCATCAATAACGTGCTCATAGGGCACCAGGCTGGGTACACCAACCAAACCGGGATTAATAACGTGTTTTTAGGTACCGAATCGGGACGATCGAACCGTTCTGGATCGGATAACGTATTTGTCGGACAAAATACGGGAATTACTAACAGCGTCGGTCATCACAACGTGTTTATCGGGTCAAACTGTGGATACCTTAACGTGAACGGTTCGAGTAACACATTTATCGGTCAACAGGCTGGGTTTCGGAACACGTCCGGGAATCGGAACGTGTTTTTAGGAACCCACTCCGGATCCGAAAGCACATCCGCGACGCGATGTGTGATGATTGGGTCCTACGCGGGAAAGTCTAATCAGTTGGGATCGAATAACACGTTAATGGGTGATTCGGCGTCTGAAAATGTATCCAGTGGTGAAAACAACGTAACGATCGGCGGTCTCGCGCTCCAAAACGCCGTTCATTCGCAAGACAACGTAACGGTGGGTGCATCGGCGGGACAGTACATGGGGTGCGGAGAACGAAATACGTTGGTTGGTATATGTGCCGGGCGGTTGTCCCCTCGCAAGGGAATCGAGTTCATCCAGTCGATCGACTCGGATGGAAACGATGTGACCAATATCTTAAATGGGATGGAAAACTTGGAAAACGTAACCCTCGTGCACGACGTGGTTCACGTGTTTCGATACATATCGTTCCAAAACTCCATCTTCGAACTTCAGACGTTTGCGGATGTTCCGTTCTCCTTTATTCCTCCGACATTCATTCGATTTAAGTAACTGTTAAGTTATAAAAACAAATGGACCTTAATGGGTACTTCGGTATGGAAAAGCGACAAAAGGCGATCGACAATCAAACCGTTTCACAACGATATTCCCCAACGCGTGTATCGGACTTTCTCGAAAATTCTAGCCAAATCAAAGAGATGGACGAATGGTTTTGTACAGAACATGCGAAACATTTGATTGTCCTCGGACCCACCGGATCCGGTAAAACCTCGCTGGTACGTCTATTTTGTGAAAAATACAACAAGACTATTTATTTACATGATTCGTTTGTCAAACGCACAAAGAACGATCTAAATAAATATTATCAAGGCGTTAAGGGTTTCGTCAAACATGGGATATTTGTGTTTGACGAAATGGAACATCTCGTTACCAAGAGTGAGAATGTGAGTATCACTGATATTTCAAAATGGGACTCTGGAGAGAAATCTATACGTATCGTGTTTATATGCAATTCCGTCGTGGCGAACAAGCTCGTTGCGTTAAGACAGACATGTCAAGTCATCATACTGGAGTATCCGTCTCCCAAAACACTCTTCACAAAATGCGTATATATTATGGAAAAAGAACGTATCGAATACGACAGTGGGCTCATACACCATATCGAACACATCAAAGAACCGCGGATGATTTTCAACACGTTGAATATGATATCCATCTCCGATTGTCACAAGGAAAACGCGTTGGACATGTACGACATCTATCGATTGTTATTACGCCCAGACGAGTCGTTGGACAAAAAGTTTCGATACTTCATGTGCGATTCGGGTACCCTTCCGATTATATTTCAAGAGAATTATATTGACGCTTTACCGGACACAAACATTGACGTGATGTGCGAGATATCCAACTCCATGTCCATGGGTGATCTGTATCACAAGGCTATCTTCGTGAATAGCGATTCGTTACAAATGAGCGTATACGCGTGCTTGTCGAGCGTGTTCGACAAATTATCTCGCGTGAAAGACATACACTCGTGCAAATGGTATACCAAGCCGCGTTTCGGTACGATGTGGACCCGTTGGTCCGCACTTTATCAAAAACGCAAATATTGGCAGCGTTTCGACGAAATGGTCAAAAACCCACTAGTCAATATTCAACATAGCGGGAATATCAATGATATGTATAAGCATTTCTATTACAACGACAAGACGGAATTCCTAAAGTTTGTTAAGTATTATAACCTAAACACCGAAACGGCGTTCGACCTTTTTAATTCGTATTCGGTCATGGCGACTAAACCCACAACAAAAAAAAGCTTCGTCACATCAGTCGCTAAACTTCTTCAGACATAATACGGTATACTTTGTCATGTAACCTGTACTTAAAGCCACCGTCCTCGAAATACAACGCTACGTTCTCCTGTGGTATCTGTAATTCACCGCGTGTTATGTTGAGAAACCCGTCGGTGAAAGTCGGCGCTCGGACGGACTCGCCGCTTATGGTCACGTTCCCGGTATCGACGTTTCCGCGTGTTATGTTGAGAAACCCGTCGGTGAAAGTCGGCGCTCGGACGGACTCGCCGCTTATGGTCACGTTCCCGGTATCGATGTTTCCGCGTGTGACGTTCAGAAACCCGTCGGTGAAAGTCGGCGCTCGGACGGACTCGCCGCTTATGGTTACGTTACCGGTATCGATGTTTCCGCGCGTGACGTTCAGAAACCCGTCGGTGAAAGTCGGCGCTCGGACGGACTCGCCGCTTATGGTCACGTTCCCGGTATCGACGTTTCCGCGTGTGACGTTCAGAAACCCGTCGGTGAAAGTCGGTGCTCGGACGGACTCGCCGCTTATGGTCACGTTACCGGTATCGATGTTTCCGCGTGTGACGTTCAGAAACCCGTCGGTGAAAGTGCCCCCCACACGGATCGTTTTTGCGTTCAACTCGTGCATCACCTCAACCGCTGCATTCAGGCGTAAACTTGATTTAGCAAAATCCCCTTCTATAAGCGAACCGACGACGAGTGTGTCGTTCTTGACAGAATGCGACACCACATCATGACCTATAATAATATTGTTTGTTCCGGAAAGTAATCGATTCTCATGACCGATTACGATGTTCCTTTGTCCTTGTAACACGTTCGTATCGTTCCCTACGAAGCAGTTGTGGTGTCCGATGGTCTCGGCTCCTGAACCGTATCCGATCATCACGTTATTTTGTTGTGTCATGGACACCGTCTCTTCGGTCCTTAAACTTCCTTGGAATAATACGGTGTTACGAAGGACGAGAGTTCCATTGGGGTCGGAAATCGTTACGTCCGAAACAGGCCCCGTAAACCGAATACGCGCTTGTATCCTATTCGGTGTAAGCACTTCACCGAACGGTTCTACTATACACTCGTGTTCGGTACTATAATCAATCACGAGCGTATATACTACAATCGCTGTTGTGTTCAAACCAAGTGTTATCATTTACATGTTGAAATTCAATTTAAATTTGGCATAAGCAGCCTCTAAATCCTTATTTTTACTTCGTGTTATATATTTGAGAAAGACTTTCATGTCATGTAGAGACTGAAAGCGCTCACACACGAACGTCTTGGTCTCGTCTTCGACACCGAATGTGTCGATAAAACACTCTTTTACGTCTTTGGAAGGGAATCCCATTTCGAATTTGAGCTCCATGCGCCTCATTAACGCGACGTCTAGGCTTTCTGGACGGTTCGTGGCACCGATGACAAGGACTTTGGACACACCAATTTCGTCCATTCCGTTTAGGAACATTGTTTTCATGGTATTTGTATGGGATTGGTCAAGGTCATTACGACCTGCCATAATACCGTCGATTTCGTCGAAAAATATTAGACAAGGTTGCATTTTCTTCGCCACGGTGAACACCGCGCGGAGCAGCTTGAAGCTCTCACCTTGGTATTTGTTTTCGACCATATCCGGTGTGATACGGAGACAGGTGGTTATATGTTGTTCCTTGCACAGTTGTTTGACGAGCGTCGTCTTCCCGGTGCCTGGATGACCGTATAAGAGCACCCCTTTGGGAGGTTCGTAGAGTCCGACTCGTTCAGTATCGGGTCGCTCCCACAACCCTATAACGTCGCGTATGTCCGTTATGATTCCATCGTGACCCACGCACTTACCGCCGTCATACGTCGACATGTCGATACGACTCGCCCCGTATACTTGGCGTTCGTGGTACGTCAAGGAGTCCTCATCCATCAAATGCAAAACGGTGGTGCGTTCGTACACGTAATACAAAACGATGATAGACATTATAACGAATATCACCTTTTTCATCTTTTGTAATTCGTTTGTAAATTAATTATGAAACGAAAATGCGCTAATTATATATCGTATGAAAAATTACCCGATTTCAATAATAAGGAGAACGAGTCTGAGTCTGAGTCTGAGTCAGATATTGATACGGAGGACCCGGACGACGAATACCAATGCAATTATTCCTTCATCTGTATAGAACATGGTTCAAAAAAAACGTTCAAAAAGAAAGCGAATAGAGTTGTCCTGAAGCCGGACGAATTTATCTACGAAGAGCTAGATGATTGAAGATGACCTAACATCTTCATCATGATCTTGTTGTGCATCTCCAAGCTTCGTTTGATTTCAAGAAGAACATCGACCACGTTACGATTCTTTTTAGATTCTAAAAAAAACGTCTCTAATATATCGTGAAGATCCATTTCACCCCCTTCGGAACCCTCTCCCATAATGTCAGATTCTTCCATCATTTGAGAAAGGTGTTCTGAATCGCCGGAAGCACTCATTTGTATATACTTTTCTCAATACTTTTTTTTCGAAACTAGTACGCGTATTTTTTTTTTCTATATGTAATTCTAAAAAGTACGATGTTTAAGTTGTCTGAAAAGAAAATGTATACCCTATCGCTCATTGCTACGGTATTCGCTATCGTCATGTATTTGCATTGTACCAGTACCAATTATAAAACGGGTAACATGGGTATCGGGTCTCGTTTTACAGTATACGGGTCTATGCGATGCGGATATACGGTGAAAATGCTTGATCATCTGAAGGCACGTGGTGTGTCGTACGAATTTGTCGATGTGAACAAACCTCTAGGTGATGCCGCATTTAAGAAAGTTACTATGGGCAAAAACATTAGAGGCATACCATACAGTATCGATCATAAAACCGGCGAGGATATCGCGGGTTTTAAAGAAATTATTTTGTAATATAGAAGATATACAAATGTCAAGCATTCCCCAACCTCCTCAGCCCAAGCCTCCCGTCGTTTCCCCTGCATCACAGCCCACCCGTGTTCTTCAATCGATCGACCCCATCGCGCTTACCCGCACCATGATGAACGAAACCTACAACTCATCCGTGCAGAGCATTAACACCGGTTTCGCGCTTGCTGCCGCGCTCGCCTGGAACGATAGCGTGAAGGTGGTCATCAAGAAGTTCATCAGGAACAACACCAGCGTGGCGCAAATGCATCTTGTGTACGCTCTCGCGGTGACTCTTCTTTCCGCCGTAGTATTTGTTCTGACCAAGAAGTTCCTCAAGCCCTCTTTGACCAAGGCCAACGTGGCACCGGTACTTCTTCGTTAAACTAATACAACCTTAAGAAAATGAATTATAATATTAGAAAACAATGAAAGAAGTCACGGACGCTTTCTTTAGAGAAGTGTCACTCGTACACCAACACATTAACTCGTACAATGATTTTATAGAGGTGTTATTACCGAATATCGTCAATGAATATGAACACGCGATAATCGGTGAGAACAAAGATTATCGCGTGTGTATTACGAATATCAAATACACCAATCCATCCCATACCGAGACGGATGGCGTATCGAGAGCCGTTTTCCCGAACGAAGCAAGACTACGAAACCTTACGTACCAAACGTCCATTCTTGCGGACATATCTATAGAGAACGACGAAGAAACGACGAGGTTCGATCGTTGTTTATTGTGCAAAATGCCGGTCATGCTTCAATCAACGCTGTGTAATTTGAAAACGACCTTATCGACGGTTCAACATAACCACGAATGCGAACACGATATGGGAGGGTACTTTATTGTCAACGGCTGTGAAAAGGTGCTTATTGCACAAGAAAAGATGAACAACAACCAAATCTACGTATTCAAGAAAAAATCACCGAGTAAGTTTTCACACGTCGCGGAAATTCGATGTATTCGCGAGCAG
>Ga0138266_1496445_pt1 | contig 15454 bp, 25 predicted proteins | sample RNAB_120151118_FD_105244 | JGI IMG/M metagenome (GOLD analysis project Ga0138266, IMG submission 105244) | Metatranscriptomics of polar marine prokaryotic and eukaryotic communities from Palmer Station, Antarctica after 192hr light incubation... | ecosystem: Environmental > Aquatic > Marine >... | reverse complement strand
TATGTATTCAACAGAAACAACTGATTCTAACACTGAATTAGCATTTCACCACGGCTTGACTGTCTCGCTCTAGAGCCTCATCAAGCTAACAACTGTACTGCATGAGGAAGGTTGCTTCACTTCCAAAAAGAAAAGCTCCTCTTCATACCCTGAATAACTTACCAAGCTAGCCAACACTCTTGCTGAGGCTTAAGGTAGCCCTAAGAAGCTCAGTAAAGCTCAAAATTCTTTCGCAGCGATTGTGAAAGCCATCCTCATCGAGATGGCGTCCAGCCAAGACCACTTCTAACACCTCGAAGCTAGTTTCGTTCTTGATAACGTGTATCAGAGGATCACTCTCTATGAGAGCCAAGCTATCCTGAGACTGCTTAGACTAGTACCCAATAAAACTATTCTTCATAAAGTGGTGGAAAGCCTCGTTAACTCTAAGTTTTCTGAGACACTTCCTTTGGTCGGAGTCCTTCTACAGTACACTGACTCATTCAACCTGGCTCTGCTCCATTACTGCGTTGCCCACAGACTTGAATTAGAACAAATATTGGCTGACTAATAGGCACTCACTCCCTCCGTGGTGGTAGGAATTGCCAGATGCATCGACGCTCAGCCTTACATCGTGAACGGAGGAGCTTGTTGGGACATCTCTCATATTTTGAATTTCTAAAACGAAAATTCTGACCTGTCTTCCACTCTTTTGTAGCTCCTCAGGCAGCTAATCCTCCCTTCTCAAATCGACCAAGAAATCCACTCTGCTTGCTCTAAGGCCAAGTCTATCATCAGATTTAACAAGATCGAAGAGAGCGCTAGAAAGGCCAAAGTCCTTGAAGTGCTCAAGGCGACAGATTAAGCAGTCGTTCAGACCTCTTCTAATGCTAAAATCGATGGTCTCGTGGCAACTGACTATCTGTTGGAGAAAGCCCACTGCATGCTTAACCACATGGAGTAAGATGTATTCGCCCACTGTGCAGTAAGTGGCCCCAGTGGATCCGGCAAGATGAGCTTGGTGAGACTGACCCACTAACTTTACTAACAGAAGTTTAACCCTTCTGAGAAAGGTGCGGGCAACTTCATCGTAGTCACTCTTGAAGAGACATTCGACTCTAAGAATCTTGTTGGAACTTACGTCTGCAACGAGACAGGAGAATTCGTCTTCAAGAAAGGCCCCCTGACTGTGGCAGCTGAGAACGGGCTCTGGCTGGTACTCCGCAACATTGAGGACATCCCCTCAGACCTCCTATCCTTCTTGCTCCCTCTTATTCAAGAAAACACGCTCCATGTTACTTCTACCTTTTCGATTAAACCTAAACTGGGATTTAGAATCTTAGCTCTTTAAAAGGAGGTAGAAAGTGGCTCTCAGAGATCGTTCGGGCAGCACGAGGACATACAGCCATTCCTGGCTCTACTCCACAGGTCTTACATCAGACAAATGGAAGGCAGAATTGATTTCAATCAGATTTTGCAGGCCCGTTTCCCCATCCTATTCGTGAATATGCAATTTTTGGGCTACGAAAACGTGCACGCTCTGCTCTAAAACGCCATTTCAATCATTGAAGAAGAGATGAACAACATCAGGCAGCACTTGCTTGACTACAGGCCAGCCACAATCACTCAACTGTTCAGCCTCTACCAGCGTGTGTCCATATCTCTCTTTGGCAGCACCAGAGCTGATACCGAGCAAGTGACCCTGTCCCAGACGCAACTCCAACTGATTGCAGAAGAGCTCAGCGACGTGTATCTTGGCTACCTCTACGACTAGGGTCTCCGCAGAGGCTTGATCTCCAAGCTAGTTTCTAGAGTATTCAACGTGACTGAGGAGGGTGAAGAGCACATCTCCATTATGGACCCTTAACTGACTGCTGAGTATGTCTGCGATGTCACCCGTGAGCACGGCATGTCAGGCGAGTCAGCCTTCTTTGGCAGAGTGTCTCTACCTCGTTGCAAGAACGAAGATGGCGAGAATACTTTCGTTCAAGGTCGCAGTCCTTTCGTCTACACAGGCTGCACTGTGAGACTCGTTGAATAACTTTGCCAAGGAATAAAGATGAACGAGCCTCTACTCCTCGTAGGAGAAACAGGGACTGGTAAGACGACCGCTGTTCAAGAAGTAGCTAACCTCCTGGGCAAGAAGCTCCACGTCCTCAACATGAATCAAAACACCGATTCTGCTGACCTTCTGGGAGGATTCAAACCAGTTGACGCTACTTTCCTGCTAAAGCCAGTTTACGAGCGATTCCTCAACCTCTTCAAGACGTTATTCCCTGCCCAATCGGCTAATAACGTGAAATTCCTAGACTTAATGCTGCAGTGTTTCACTTCCAAGAAGGTAGGAGCTTTCGTCAAGTGCCTCTGCAAGGGATTTGAGTCTATTAAAAGCAAGATGAACAAGAAGAACTCAGATGAAAACTTACTCACTGAGGCCAACAAGCTTGAAAGCTAAATTAAAGACTTACAGAAGAGAGCCAAAAAGCTTGAATCTGGAGGTGGCTTCGTTTTCCAATTCATTGAAGGCACTCTGTTCAGAAGCATCTAGAACGGAGAGTGGATCCTACTTGATGAGATCAACCTTGCTCCAGAATCGGTCCTCCACAGACTGGCCACTATCATTCAAGGAGACCACATCTTGCTCAACGAGAGAGCAGATATCGTGGAGACTGAGAGACACCCCGATTTCCGCATCTTCATGTGCATGAACCCGCCTTACACGTCCGCTGGTAAGAAACAACTGCCCAGCAGTTTGAGGTGCAAATTCCTGGAAATCTATGTTCCTGAACTTGAGAGTGAGAGCGACCTCTGGCAGATCATCGAACGAAACACGCAGAAAGCTCAGATTGGTCAAGCCGGCAGTATTCTCTCTGAAGAGTAGAAAAGGATGATTTTGAAGTTCTACATTTAAGTGAAAGAGGAAGTCTACAAGCAAACTAAGAGGGGAAACATCGGCCTCAGAAACCTGTGCCGTGCCCTCTATTTCATCAGCCAGGCTATGCGTGTATCCTACCCCGCTATCAAAGCCATCTATGATTCCCTCTTCACCTGCTTCGCCAGTCATCTGGAACCTACTCTACAGGAAGGCGTTAGAAAGCTGATAATTCACTTGTTCAAAATCAAAAAGATGCCAAAGCTGGTGTAAACCTAGATTGAACTAGCGTCCGAATACGCCTATATTGAAGACAACCTAATCCCTCTAGGCAACTTCCCACCAATTAACTTTGACGAGAAGCACTTCATCCTGACCAATTCCTTCAAGAAGCTGCTCAGATAACTTGCCTCGGTAGTCTCGATCACCGACTTTGCTGTCATTCTTGAAGGCCCTACAAGTGCTGGAAAGACCTCCTGTGTCAACTACTTAGCGGCAGCCACTCACAACAAGGTACTGAGGATCAACAATCATATGCATACTGACGTGCAAGAGTACCTAGGAAGTTACGTACCTGACACATCTAACCAAGGTAAGCTTGTATTCAGAGAGGGAGCTCTCGTTGAAGCTGTAAGGAAGGGCTACTGGGTCATCCTGGATGAGCTTAATCTTGCTCCATCTGAAGTACTTGAAGCACTCAACAGACTCCTCGATGACAACAGAGAAGTGCATATTGTAGAGACCTAGACAGTTGTCAAAGCTCATCCCAAGTTCAGAATATTTGCTACCCAGAACCCTAGCGAAGGGTATGGTGGTCGTAAGGAGCTATCCGAAGCTTTCAAGAATAGGTTTGTAATGATCAGAGTCCCTGATGTCCCCATCGATGAACTGCAGGAGATTTTAGAGAAAAAGAGCCTCCTGCCCGCGAGTCGCGCCTGTCTGATGGTCAAGACTATGGAAAGTCTCTAAATCTACAGATCTCAGACCAACCTGTTCTCAGGTAAAAACTCTGTCATCACCGTCAGAGATCTCCTAAAATGGGCTGGACGTATCGTGGGAGACACCAATGAGCTCCAGATGATGGAAGACGTCGCTCTCGAAGGCTACTTCGTCCTAGCTGAGAAATCCAGAACTCCTGAGGATAAAGCTTTCATCAAGGAAACTATCCAAAGAGTGTTTAAAGTCGAAATTGACGAACAGTCTTACTACGAGCGATTCTTCAATCAAAAGTTGGAAAAAGCGTTTGCTGATGCACCCATCAACTTCAAGGACATCCCCAAGGTGGTAGCTTCTAGATAACTTAAGAGGCTTGCTGTACTAGTTTATAAGTGCTTGATGAACAAGGAGCCAGTGCTGCTGGTGGGAGAGACAGGTGTCGGCAAGACCGTCTTATGTCAGGTCTTTGCTACTATCGTCACTGAACTGCCCCTATTTGCCATTAACTGTCATTAGAACACTGAAACTTCTGACTTCATTGGATGCATGAGAACCCGCAAGAATCTCAAGCAAACTTAAGATAAACTCCTTTCGCTAGTTGAGTCTACTGGAGATACTGACCAGACTAAATCTCTACGTAAGAGAGCCGTCAACGCAATTAAGCTCGTCAAAGCTAGTCCTAGCCCTTCCGAATAGGATACTGAGACAGCTTAAGAGATGGAGGACTTACTTGACGATCTCAGTTGTGTGTTTGAGTGGCACGATGGTATCCTTATTGAGGCTATGCAGAAGGGTGGACTACTTTTGATTGACGAGATTTCCCTAGCCAACGATTCTGTCCTTGAAAGACTGAACTCTGTGTTTGAGGCCGAGAGAACCCTCGTCCTGACTGAGAAGCAAGGAGATGGTGAAACTCTTAAGATCGAAGGCCACGCTGATTTCAACATGGTCACCACTATGAACCCCTCTGGAGATTTCGGCAAGAAGGAGCTTTCACCCGCTCTGAGGAACAGAATGACTGAAATTTGGGTTGAGAGCTACTTTACCTAGGACTTACTGCTGACCTTGTATGCTAGCGACCATCCTCAGTCCATGAGAGTCAACTTTGATGAGGAAGTCTAAATCCATAAGCAAGTGCCCATGCAGGTGGACCTGTACTTGATCGTGGCTAAGATCTGCGAGGACAGGAAGATCCCTAACGAAGTTGCGGTTGGAATTTTCAATATCGTTTGCTTTGTCAATTTCCCCCTATCCCGCAAGTACTTCGCCCTGCATAGGAAAGCTCTATCCATCAGAGACATTCTTAACATGGCAGACTTCGTGCAACTACACGCGAACAAGACAACTTCTCTGGTGCTAGCATTCAGCCACGCCGTTGAGCTTGTCATCATCGATGGAGTGTGCCTGGGAATCGATGTTTCCAGCGACCAGGAAATGACTGAGATCATCCAGGACTGCAGGAACTACCTCAAAAACCTGATCACTGACCTCTTTGGCCAACAGGATTAATCTCAAATGAACACTATGGTGTCTGCCAAAGGCACAGAGAGGACATTCGTCAATACTGACAAGCAGATTGGTGTCACTCCTTTCCTCATCGATAAACTCGTCCAAGAGAAAACTGTTGCGGACTCCTATGTCTTCTAGGCTGACACGACCAAATTCAATCTACTGAAGCTACTCAGAGCTTACTCCCTAGGTAAACCTATTCTCATAGAAGGTCCTCCTGGTGTCGGAAAGACGTCGTTGGTTGAAAATTTGGCTAAATAGTGTGGAAAGCAACTAATAAGAGTCAATTTGAGTGAGCAGACAGACATGATGGACCTGTTAGGTTCTGAATACCCTACTCAAGCAGCAGGGGCTGGAGACGATGATGAGAACGACATCTAGTTTAGCTGGTGTGATGGTGTCCTCCTCCAGGCTATCAAAGAAGGCCATTGGTTCTTGATCGACGAGATGAACTTAGCTTAACAGAGTATTCTGGAAGGTCTGAACGCTATCCTGGACCACAGAAGGACAGTGTACATCCCTGAACTGAACCAAGAGTTCGTGTGCCACCCTAACTTCTTCGTTTTTGCTTGCCAGAACCCTTCTCAGTCAGCAGGAGCTACTACTGGTAGAAAGACACTGCCCAAGTCTTTTATGAACAGATTCACAAAGATATTCTTGGATGAGCTGACTCAAGCCGATTACACCACCATCTTGACCCATTAGGCAAGTGACCTCTTCAAAAGCTAATCGGAGGTAGAAAGCTTGCTCTAAGTAACCAAAGGAGTTGAGTAACTACTCGAAGGGTCTTCATTCGGTGGTGCTATTAACATGCGTGATCTAAATAGATTCTTGTGTCTGTTCAGACAGTACCTTGCTAGCAGCAGTAAAGACCAAGGAGGCGTTGAGAAATGCCTTGCTTAAGCTCTGGAGACATCGTACTTCATGAGATACAGCGCTGACGCCATGCTTCCTAAAGGCCTTCTATTAGCTTACCAGACTGGGCTTTTGAAGACAGAAGAGTCCACTATTTACTCTAGCAGCCCACCAACAGTGGACCACCCCTCTACTTCTTCAATTAGAGTAGACACTTCTAGCTCTACTGCCACTTTCTCAGGACACATTCCCACTCAATTCACAGTTGAGCCCATGGGAGAAAGCACCAGAATTGCCTTTAACGATATCATCGGATTGAAGGGTAACCATACTAAACAGTTGAAATCTCTCTGTGACTGTCTCTAAGCTGGATTCCCTATCCTCTTGATCACGAACGATCCTCAGCAGCTACAGCAGAACCTTAGCACAATCGCTACTCTGCAAGGCTAGACCCTTAAGAGAATTCTGTTGAACGAAAGGACCGACACTACTCAACTTTTGGGATGCTTTGAGCAGACCTCATAAGATCTATCATGCGTCCTGAAGCTCATCAAGATCAATGAGCAGATCAGAGCTCCTCTCATCTCCCTTGAGAGCAAGCTCCACTGGACCGCAGATATCGAAGACGAAGTCAAGCTGGTCGAAGCCTTCCTTGAGAACTATGGAGCTCACATGGAAAACTTCGAGTAAATTAAGCTTAAGCTCAAGCAGGTGAAAAGCCAAGCTAAGAGTTGCTTTGAGTGGGTAGACTCAGTTCTTGTCAGTGCTATCGAGCAAGGCCAGTGGGCTGTATTTGAGAATGCTAACCTCTGCAACCCCTCTATCTTGGATCGCCTCAACTCACTCCTTGAGGGAGGTGCTAGCCAGCTCTGTATGAATGAGTAAGGCCTCATCAACGAGGGTACTGAGCTCCGCCAGATCAACCTCCACAAGGACTTCAGAGCTCTCTTTGTTGTCTCAGAGAAGACTCTAGTTGAGCAAGGTAAAGATGTCTCACGAGCACTCAGAAACAGGTGTATCGAAATTTCTATCAACTTTGAGCAAAAAGACCTATCCACGACAAAATTCATTGGTGAAGAGATGATCAGCTCCCCCGGCTTCCTGTAAGAGCTATAGATGAAACAGAACCAATTTGACCTTCTACCAGTCAAAGTGTATAATTACTGCCGCCCTGCTGACACGGACTACGAGAACAAGTCCAAGAGACCTGCCGCTAAACTGGGCAAACGTGTTGCCAGCAACCAAGAGATTTCTCCCTAGGAAGAGCTCATCAGCAGATTTGACTTTACCAACCTGTCTATAGAACGCATGCAATCGATCATAGTCGGCAGTCAGGGAGAAGGCGAGAGCCTGGATGATAAGATGGCCTACCTGATTATCCTTATCACCTGGCAGCAACTATCAGCTGGTGAGAAGCAAGATCTGAAAGATAACTTATAATCCCTCTCAGAGAAGCTGGAAAAACATCAAGATGAATTTTTCAAAATGGCCATCAAGGCCGTCAGTGAGCTCGAAAGTTCAGAATCTTCACCCTGGATTCAGTGGCTTAAACTGAAGACACAGAGCCTCCAGACTCAGTTAGAATCTAGAGCTGAGGATGAGCTGCTCCCTAGGAACATCACTGAGCTTATCTAACACATAGTCAGCGCACAGATTAACGACGAGGAAGCTCAACTTGACACCTACGTAGCCTTGTGCGACCTGCTCGGACTCATCCTCAATAGCAAGAATAAATAATCTAAGAGTCTCCACAGCCTAATGTAGGACCCTATGCAAGTATTCTTACTTTCACAGGTACCTTAACTTGAGCTACCAGCCGAGTTCCCTATGGATAACGAGCTCAGATTTTTAGCCGACCCAACGTGCTTAAACACTCTTAAGAATCAGATCTTCTCAGGAGATGCTAGTTAAATTCGAGAGTTGAAGAGGAAACTCTTGAAGCCCAACTGCCTTTCTGAGACTCAAATCGACCTATTTAGGTTAGAGCAGCGACGTTTCTCAGACCTTGAGTCTCTCTCCATCCGCCTTCACAAAGTTAAGATGCCCGAGAAACTTGAAGGAATTAACATCGCTTCACCTGCTCAATTCTTGCTACAGCAGATCTTCCAAGAGAGCAAGGCTTCTGTGCTCATGCTCAGCGAAGATAAAGAGCTGATGTCCTAGGATGACATGGTAAAATGCCTCGAGAACCAGGATGACCAACAACAACTAATTGAAACTCCTCACATTATGATAATCCCCACTGGAATCAGAGAGAGTGCATCATCTCCCCACGTCACTGCAGACCCAGCCTCCGTTGTGATCTTCGCTAGTCAGAGTTACCTCTACAACAGTCTGTGCATGATTAAAGACTTGAGGTGGCTCAACAAGACTGATAGTTCTGACTTACCTGAGCACATGAGGTTGAACCATCTACCTGCTCTGGCTGGGTACCTCCCAGTCTAAGCCTCTGAATCAGTTATTCTTAAGGAAATCTGGCGCTAGAACCTCGCTCACTAGTACGAAATTAGATCAATTTCTAACACCATTGTCGAAGCTATCTTGAGCGACGAGCAGACCGTGTCACTGAGAGACCTACCTGCCTTCTTAGCATGCGGGTCTTCCATGCTCGCTAAACTGTCAGAATTGAACCAGACCGTGAACGGCAACAGACAGATCTTTAACGACCTATCTGAGAAGTTACTCACCGATTCTGAACACTCTGTCGGTATTGAGACTGGCCAGGCTGGCATAGACACCATTTTCACAGGAGTTCTGCCCCCCTCCGAAGCTGGAAATGAGAACCTTATTTAGGCTTCTCTAGCGGTGTAAGTTCTGAACAACCTTCCCACCGAAGAGATCATCAGAGCTATGTTCATCCTTCCTCTTGAAGCGGATAGATAGAAGAGTGTAATCGAGGCTCACAGACAAGAGCTCTAAGTCACTCTTAACTTCTACCAGCACCAGCTACAGCTAGCTGCTGAGTCGCATGAGCTTGCCGATCTGGCAGTTGAAAAAGAGGCTATTATAAGTAAACTATAAGCTAAATTGACTTAGCTCGCCAAGTTCCAGAACTCATCAGTTCACGAATACAGAGAGCTGAGACCCCTACTGGCCTACGTCTCTATGCTGAAACAGGGACTTACGCGATTGATCGACACTACCAAGACAAACGCCGTTGATAACTGCGAGACCATCGTATCACAGTGCAACGTGATAGACTAACTCCTGCTAACTGGATCATCCCAATTCTACGCAAGGTTCAACCACGTACTCTCAGACTTCATGCTCTCAACAATGATTCTGTCCCAAAACCTGCGTAAATTTGCTTTCGAAAAGGCTGTCAGCCAGCTACAGAACCAAATAGCTCTCAACGACTCCATCGTCTGCCTGCAGAGCTCACCCGAGTTAAAATCGACTAATTACCTGGATGGCACTTTCAAGAACATCTAACTCTCTTCTGAGTCTGAACAGAAGGGCCTCCTCCTTGAGCTCCAAATGTACTGGGCTCTCAAACTTAAGAGACTCAACCCCACCCATCAGAAGAGTGACTCTGACTTCGCTATCCTAGAATATTTTGTTCGCAGAGAGGTTGCCAAGAAGCTCGCAGAAGAGAACGTGATCGACAGTGTCCTTTAGCACTTCAAGATCATGAAGCAGAGGAAATGCATCGCCAATCCTATCGGCAAGGCCATGGACGAGTGGACCAAAGAGGACGTCGCCAAGATGGAGTAAGAGGCCGAGGAAGAAATCGAAGCTAACTTCCCTTCTTATTTCAATGAATTCTAGAGAGAACTTTACCAAGCTAACACTCCTGACGCCAGAATTAACCAAGACTTGGCACGCAATCTATCCGCCAAGATGATCTACGAGGATGAAGTCCCAATTGAGGATTTCTTCAATGAGATCCTTGAGCTAACTTCCGCTAAGGAAGACTAATACCTAGAAGACTTCCTGAGCTGCAGATTACAAGTAGTCCGCACTGCCCAGTCTGAGGATTAAATTCAACAATTGGCCGTCAAATTCGGACTCCAATTCTCTCCATCAGAAGACGACCAACTCTCCTGGACTGAGGACGCCTGCAGTCTGCTTGCCTTCCAACTGTCCCAAAAAAGACTCAGGTCTATCATGAACATTGCTGATATCGAGCTCCCTGGCACTTTCAACTTCTACCACAGCCCCCTGCCCTAGGAATGCAGACTCGTATACAAACCTCTGAGTGAATTGCAAATCAGACTGAGAGACATTACTATCATCGATGGCTACGAGAGCCCCCTTCTGTACGAAGCCCTATTCCTATCTAACTATATTCTAACTGTGTTCAACGCTCAGAACACTCCCTTGATGAAGCTACTTACAGGCCTCGAGCTGCTCCTGGAAAAGCTAGGCGAGTGGGAAAACACTTATGCTAGTAAGAGACTTAACTCAGTTGACCCTCAGATCACTTCGCTTAAACAACTAGTCATTAGATACAGGAAGATTCAGATCCTGTCTTGGAGGAACCTGCTTAACTGGAAGAAGCAGCAACTGATCATGGAGGATATTATGGACTACATCAGGCTTGCTCACACTATAGAGAAGCAAATCCTTGACCCTGAACTACAGAAAATTACTTCTGGAGATATCGATAATGATGTCGACAGAGTTGAACTCAAAATATTCGAATTGATTGACCTCTTCATGCGTGACAGTAACCTTGGAGTTTTCTAGAGTAGACTAATTTACATCAGAAAGCTTTTGAAGTACTTCATCGCGAAAAAACCTACAGTCGACGCAGTCCAGCTAGTTCGCCTTGTGAAGGTAGTGAGGATCATCAACTTCGCAGTTAATTACTACACTTAATTCGAACCTAAGCTCCAGAAGACTATCGAGCGTCTCGATGCCAAGGCCAGAGAGAAGGTCAAGACTCTGATCGACGTTGGAAAGTGGAGTGTGTAGAAGTTCCAATAGGTGAAGAACAACATCGACAAAACCCACAGATAACTGAACAAAGCCTGCAAGTAGGAGGAAGAAGCTCTGATGCAGAACTGCCAGACACTTGTCCTTGCTTCTTCTCGCAAACGATACGCAGCTGAAGATCAACTCTTGGGTCTAGAGACTGAAGAGAATAAGCCCATGAAGGCGCTCAACGTGACAATTCCTGTTGAAATTCACTCTGAGAACCTCACTAAGCAACTGGATTTCTTTGAGAAGAATAACATGACTCCTATTTGGCCCGACCAAAACCATTTCGAGGGCGTAATGGCCGGCTTCTTCGAGAGAATGGGCGAGACTAGAGCCCTAAACAAGAAGCATATCTAACGCAGAGCTTTCATCGACCTCCTGATTTACTTCAAAGACAATGGCCTCAGATAGAGTTTCTAGAAAGACATCCAGCCTCTGATCCTACAGACTGAGGTACTACCCCGTATTACGAAGAATGAGACTATCTGTCAGAACACTAAGTATTTCTACAGAGCCTACGAAGCTTTCATGATGCTAAGAGAGTCCAGTCAGATTGAAGACGCACCTGCAGACCTCAAAAATGTTGACATTCTCAGACTCTAAGCCTTCAGTCTGAACCTGTTACACGCTATCTTGACCATGAACTAAAGATTGGAGCAGACTTAGACCCACCTTGACCAACTTAAGGAAGTGGTCCCTGAGCAGTCAATCTTCCCCAAGGCAGAGGCTGAACCTCTCACTGAGTAGGAATTCTAGGGTCTCAAGAATGCCCAGAGCGAATTCGATTGCATCCTGTAGTCTCTCTTGACCAAGCTAAACATCCAGAATTTACTCCACACTCACCGTAACCAGCCTTGCGACAAACTGATCGCTCAGATTCAAGCGTCCGCTGACCAGCTGAAGACTTCAACCGACTCTGCTTAATTCGACCAAAGATCTGTGGCTGAGCTCTAGGGAGCAATCGTGAAAGTCCTGGAACAAACGCTACCTTGCGAAACTATGCCTGAACGCACTTAGACTATTCTTAAGGAAACTCAAGCTGACCTCCAAAACCTCAAGGACGATTTCAACTCTCAGACCGAAGAAATCACTCTTAACAAGCAAGAGAATATCAAGGAGCTCGTTGAGAAGAGAGTCGTGCTATGCGAGAAATACACCAAACTATTCTACCAGGAGACTTACAAGGTCCTCCAAGAGACCCAAAACTCAGTCATGGCTAACCAGAAAGAGAAAGAAAAGAAAGCTCGTGAAGAGACCATCGAACTCGATGAGTACACCGCAGCTGGCAACATCTCTGACAGGAAGCAGAGCACTGAGATATCTGTCGTAGAGAATGACCATATCCAACTTGGAATTACTGAGCACGTCATCTTCGCACAGACTATCAACAAACGTGTCATGGAGCCTCTCGTGCCTCACATTACCGAAACTGCGTCCAAGCTATTTAAACTTAAAGACGTGGCTACTTCTGACTACGACATGCAGAGCATCCTCAGAGCCCAGGAAGTCCTTTCCAAACTGATGACTTTCATGAAGTTTATTATCGACTCTCAACTAGCCGTCATGCACTCTCTGAGCAAGTTTAGTTACTGTTCTCAGCGTGTTTTCCTGTACCTGATCTACCAGAACTTCTGTGGCCAAGAAGATGAATCCGACGACGAAAACGAAGGTGAAGGCAAGGGCGAGAAAGAAGCCGATGGTCAGGGAATCGGCGATGGAAAGGGAGGCCGTGAGAATATTACCGACTAGATCGAGCATGAGGAGCAACTTGAGGGCCTCAAGAACTACGAAAGTGAAGAAGAGTAAGAGGAAGCTCCTCCAGAAGACAACGGTGATGGCGATGAGGGCAGCGATGGCCCTGACTTCGAAATGAAAGAAGACTTTGACGGAGATATGGATGACGAAGCCAAGTCTGAGAAGGAGGAGGACAAGAAAGATGATGAGGACGATGAGCACGACAAGGTTGACGATGCTCTTGATAACCAACTCTGGGACCAAAACATGGAGGACATGGAGTAGAAGGAAGAAGAGGCTGGTGAAAATGAAGATCAAGATGACAAGCAAGAGCTAGACCTTGGCCAACGCGACATGGATGAGTAAAACTTACTCAACGAGCAAGAGGATGAACAGGTCGCTGACGAAAAGCACGACGAAGAAAATGCTCCTGAGAAGCCTCAAGAAGAAGTCAAAGAGAAGAAAGAAGGCGAGATCGCTGAGGAGAGTCAGGGTGAAGAAGACAAGGACGAGGAGGAAAGCAAAGAAGACCCCAATGAAATCCCTCTTGACAAACCTGAGTCCATCTAAGGCGACAAGGATGACGAAGACATGGAAAGTGTCGGAACATCCAATGATGGTGCTGGCGATGACGACAACGCGTCTGACTCTAAGTCCCATGAGGTTTCAGATGAAGATTCCGATAAAGGCTAAGACCAGGGCAAAGATGAAGATCTATCTGAACAAGGCGACTCTGAAGACGGCGATGAGTAGCCAGATGTCGAGCAGAAGCCCCCTCAGGATCAGCAAAAAAACCCTGAGCAATAGCAGGATAACCAGGGTGAAGATGCTAATGAGCAAGAGGCAGAGCAGAAAGAAGTCAATCTAGATAATGATCAGCAAAACGACAACGAGCAGAAGGAGAAGCAAGAGCAGCCTTAAAACGAAGCTTAGAATGCTGAACAAGACAATCACGAAGCTGACGCCAACGGCCAAATCGACTTACTTTTCAACCTCGCTAAACAGATGCAGCAGAAGCAGCAAAAGAAAAAGGAGGAAGTTAAGAAGCAGGAGAACTCTCAGCCTAAGCCCAAACCTGATCAGAAAAAAGACGATGATGTATTGTCTCTTGATAGAGAGAACCAACAACAGCGTGAAGACCAGGAGGACAAGCAAGCCAGAGATGAGGAGGATGGTGCTGGCGGGGACGAGGACATGCAATTCGAAGTTGATAGCGCCGCCGAGAAACAAGGTAAACTAGCCACCGACTAAGTCTAGGAAGGCGCTGAAAACGAAGAGGAGAAAGAGGACGATTAGGCTGCTCAAGTATCTGAGGCTGAAGACAAAAAAGCTGCAGAGGACCAAGACATGAAAAGCGAATAAGACTAGGATGAAGAGGTCGAAAGGACTAGAGTCCAGAGCAAGGCTGAGAAGAAGAAACAAAAACAGGGCCAGAACCAGAAGGAAAAGGACGGTGAGGGCCTTGACGATTCTGATGAGGAAATGAAAGAGGAAGTCGATGCTGAGCAGCTCATTGACCAGTACGCCGACTACCTTGACTAAAAGAAGAATGCCCAGGACCTACTCAACGCCGCTGCTGAGGACCAGATGGAAGTCGATAAGCAAGAGCCTGATAAGGAACACAGACTTGCCAAGTTTGAAATGGACATTGATGCCTTCGACTATGCTGGTCAACGCAACACTCTTCGTGAAAACTTCTAAGAGTGGCAGTAGGATAGAGACCTTCACAAGCAGTCTCTTGACTTACTAGCTCAGTTCAAGATGCAGACCGCACACGTGTCAGCGTCCCTTTGCGAACAGTTGAGAATCGTCCTGGAGCCTTAACTGTCCCAGAATTTGCAAGGCGACTTCAAGACAGGTAAAAGGCTCAACATGAAGAAGGTCATCTCCTTCATCGCCTCTAACTACCGTAATGACAAGATCTGGCTGAGACGCACCTTGCCCTCTAAGAGAGACTATAAGATTCTGATCGCTATTGATGACTCTCTCAGTATGCAGGAGAACAGTAACCTAGGCCTGTTCAGTCTGGAAGCTATGGTAGCACTCACTGAAGCATTGAACAGACTTGAGGTAGGAAAGGTGGCTGTTGGACGTATCAGAGACAGACTCGAATTACTTCAAAGCTTCGAAGAGGGCTACTCAGCCGAGAGAGCTGGGTTCATTGTGAGTCAGTTTGGCTTCCAACACTGTGCCAAGACTAGTGCTGACCACTCAATGGCTAACTTTGTCAGGGACACCAACCAGCTGCTTGATATGCAAAACACAGGAAATGCTGCTTCCTGTCCCTTCGTGATTGTGCTTTCAGATGGTAAATTCAACAAGGACAACGCCCGCAAATACTTACGAGAAGCTAAAGAGAAGCGCTACCTCTACATTTTCGTAGTTTTAGACAAGACTTGCCCTGAGACCGAGATCAAGGCTGGCGGCAACAACGGAAGCATAATGCAAATGAGAAGCGTGCAGAAGGTGGGAGGAGCAATTAAGCTAGTGCCCTACCTGCAGGACTTCCCATTCGACTACTACTGCGTAGTGAAGGACACCACCCAACTACCAGCAGCCCTAGGCACGATTCTTGTGCAATGGTTCTCCATGGTCAGTGGAGGCTCTTCCTCTGCCAGAAGGTGAACACACTTAATTAAAACATCC
>Ga0138266_1084985_pt1 | contig 15748 bp, 11 predicted proteins | sample RNAB_120151118_FD_105244 | JGI IMG/M metagenome (GOLD analysis project Ga0138266, IMG submission 105244) | Metatranscriptomics of polar marine prokaryotic and eukaryotic communities from Palmer Station, Antarctica after 192hr light incubation... | ecosystem: Environmental > Aquatic > Marine >... | reverse complement strand
CTCGTTAACAATTATTAAATTATATTCAATAATAGTTGTTTTTAAACCTTCAAAACTGTTATACTATTTTTATAAAATAAACTTTACAAACAAAAAGGTATAAAACTAAATAATGTGGAAAACATTTTTTAAAAATCTATTCATTGGACTAATTGTAGTCTCTAATCTAAGTTTTGGACTTAAAAGCGTAACTGGTAATCTTATTATTCTGAATTCAACGCCTACAACTACAGCTACAACTACAGCTACAGCTGCTGTTAAATCCAGCCAAAATGTAGTAAGTTCAAAAATGACGTACGGCCGTTTTCTTGAGTATTTAGAAATGGGTTGGGTAAAACAAGTTGATTTGTACGATAATGGTAGAAATGCTATCGTTAAAGCTTCAAGTCCGGAATTAGGAAATCGGCCCCAAACTATCCGGGTTGAAATACCTGTTGGCGCCTCGCAATTAATTTCTAAATTAAAAGAGTATAATATTGATTTTGATGCTCATCCGGCTGAAACTCCTAATATATCTGCGGTGATTGCAACTAACCTTATTATTCCATTAATATTTATCGGGGGTTTAGCTTATTTGCTTCAAAATTCTGATGATATCTTAAATAATAATGGTCAATCACCTATGAATTTTGGTCAGTCAGCAAATAATTTTGAAAAACGACCTGATCCTGCTGTTCGTTTCAATGATATCGCTGGGATTGATGAGGCAAAAGCAGAGTTTGAAGAAATTGTTTCTTTTTTAAAAGAACCTGATAAATATACAATTGTTGGAGCTAAAATACCAAAAGGTATTTTACTTGTAGGGCCTCCAGGTACAGGTAAAACTCTTCTAGCAAAAGCGATTGCTAATGAAGCCGATGTTCCATTTTTCAGTGCAGCTGGATCAGAATTCGTTGAAATGTTTGTTGGTATCGGGGCGTCGAGAGTTCGTGACTTATTCAAAAAAGCTTCAGATAAAGCTCCATCGATTGTATTTATTGATGAAATTGATGCTGTAGGTCGAGAACGGGGTGCAGGTGTGGGAAGTGGTAATGACGAACGTGAACAAACACTAAATCAGTTACTAACAGAAATGGACGGCTTTAAAGAAAATAAAGGTGTTATCGTTGTTGGAGCAACAAACAGAGTAGATATTTTAGATGCAGCGTTATTAAGACCTGGAAGATTCGACCGTCAAATTACTGTAAATCTACCAGATCGTTTAGGTCGAGTAGATATTTTGAAAGTTCACGCTAAAAATAAAACATTTAGTGAAGACGTTTCTTTGGTTCAACTTGCTAATAAAACCCCCGGGTTTTCAGGAGCTGACTTAGCAAATTTATTAAACGAAGCAGCGATTCTAGCAACACGCTACAAGAAAGAGGTTATTTCAAAAAATGAAGTAGACGAAGCAGCCGATAGAGTTATTGGTGGTATAGCTGGTGTTCCAATGGAAGACAATAAAAATAAGCAATTGATAGCATATCAAGAAGTTGGACATGCAATTGCTGGAACCGTTTTAAAATCACATAGTCAAGTTGAAAAAATTACAATTACACCTCGTGGAGCGTCCAAAGGTCTAACTTGGTTTATGGCTGACGAAGATCAAAATTTAATATCAAGAGCAGAATTGTTGGCACGTATTATTACTACGCTTGGTGGTAGAGCGGCTGAACAAGTTGTTTTTGGAGATACGGAAGTTACTACTGGAGTAAGTGGTGATTTGCAACAAGTTACAAATTTGGCTCGACAAATGGTTACAAGATTTGGTATGTCAAATATTGGCCCGATAGCTTTGGAAGCTGATAATGGTGAACCATTATTTGTAGGAAGTAGTGTAACTCTAGAAGATAACAATGTTGATAATATTGCAGATCGTATAGATGAACAAGTACTTAAAATTATAAATTATTGTGAACAAAAGGCGATCCAAATCATTTTGGACAATCGTGTAGTTATTGATTTAGTTGTAGACAAATTACTAGAAAAAGAGACTCTAGAAGGCTCAGAATTCCGTGAACTTGTAAGTAGTTATACTTTATTACCAGAGAAAGATACATATGTATCAAAATTTAAATAAGTTTAATCTCTAAGTATTAGCTCTATTACTGATCAATATATAACCAACATATTGCTTTATAATTAATCTAGACTTATAGTACAATTGTATAGAATGGAGTTATATTTTATGTAAAAAGAAATATAATACAATTCAATCTAAAGATTATATACTGAAAGGAGTACACAGTACACTATGGCTAAAAAAAGTATGGTCGAGAGAGAGAAAAAACGTGTTCGAGAGACTGCCAAGTATAATTCGAAACGTAAATTATTACTTGAAAAGTATCAAAGATATACACATGATTTTAACGATAGATTAATAGTTCATGGTGAAATACAAAGATTGCCACGAAATAGTGCGAAAGTTCGTATTAGAAGACGGTGTTGGAAGACGGGTAGATCTCGCGGATATTATAGAGATTTTGGCTTGTCGAGACATGTTTTGCGAGAAATGGCACATCAATGCTTACTTCCAGGTGTTACAAAATCGAGTTGGTAATTAAAAGATTTCAAAATAGGAACAGTTTACGAAAACCATTGTGCTCTGTTGAAAACCCATGTATTTTTAGGTAGTAATAAGTATAATTTGTATTGGGTAACAAATTATACCAAACGAATTTTTAGATGATTCGAGTTCTTCCAACGAATTATCTGAAAATCTACAGTAGTGTTTTTTGTTTACTTGGGTTTTAAGACAACGGTAGTCATGTCAGAATCCTAGGGCGATTAGCCCAAATTTTTATACACGATACCAAATTAATGCAGTTTGCTTATACTCTTTTTATTTGGAGTAAATCTAGATAAGTTTAAAATCCTTGATAAACAAAATTCGCTGAAATTAATTTTGGATAATCACAGGCAAACGTTATTCTATCTAAAATTGGTTACCACGTCGATATTGTAAATAAGCTGCTACAAAAAGACCAGATGCTGAAACAGTAATCATACCTAAAACAATACCTGATAATAAAGGTTCTACCATACGTTACTTATTATTATTTGTTAATAGAAGAATGTGTTTTAAACTTTAAAACACTTTGTTGATTATGATAATTAATATATTATATTTATCTAAATCCAATAGCTGCCTGCCAAACAAATGCTAATAACAGAAAGAAAACAGGAACAATTGGCAAAACATCAACAATGGGACTGAAAATAAGATAAGCTTCGGGTAAACGCGCTAAAAGTAGACTTTCCATTGATAAAACCTATATTTAAATCACTAATTAATATCTTTTATTTTACTCTAAAAATCTTTTAATAACTAGTTCTGTTTGACGATTTTTTTTAATTTAATTATTTTTTGTGTACAATAGATTACAATTACTTTTAAAAGTCAAATTATATTAACCAAAAACTCTTATGACAGCTTCATATTTACCCGCAATATTAGTCCCTGTTGTTGGTATTATTTTTCCTGCTCTTAGCATGGCACTATTTTTTTTGTATGTACAATCAGATGACGTTTCTTAACTTATAGAAAAAGCACAAATTAACTGTGCTTTTTCCACCTTCTCGAATTGTAAAGCCTAAAATAAGAGGTTTTCACGATAGTGACTATCAATTAAAGCAGTATGTATACTCACTACTGAAAGTTACTCATTCTCGTAAATTACTTGGAAATAGTTCAATAAATTTTAATCTATAACGAATATAGTTTTCAGTATATTCAAAAAAGAAAATAAGCACAAAATATCAGATTAAATTCAAGTTATCACTTGACCATATTAAGCTGGTGAAGGGACTTGAACCCCCGACCTACTGATTACAAATCAGTTGCTCTACCAATTGAGCTACACCAGCGACATTAATATTGTAAAATAAGAGTTAAAAAAAGTAAATCTACAATTTAAACTATAAAGTTGCAGATTTATTTTTTACTTCTCAAGAAAATACGAATTTTTTAACAGTAGTAAAAGTTTAAGTCCTTTAAGAAGAAAGAAATTTAGACTGTCCTCTAATAATACTATCAGCTAATGATTGTAAAATTAGTTTGATCGAACGAACACCATCATCATTTGCCGGTATTGGAATATCGACTAAATCTGGGTCGCAATTCGTATCTAAAAGTGAGATAACAGTAATGCCTAATTTTCGACATTCTCGAATTGCTGTTGTTTCTCTTTTTTGGTCGACTATAATAGCAACATCAGGTACTTTGGTCATATTTTTTATACCATTTAATTGACGTCTTAATTTTTCTAATTCTTTCGCACGCAAAGAAGCTTCTTTTTTAGGTAACAAGTTAAATACCTGATCAACTTCTTGTTGTTCTAATTCTTTTAATCGAGCTATTCGACTTTTTAATGTTACCCAATTTGTGAGCATCCCACCTAACCACCGGTGATTAACATAAGAGGAATTACAACGCTTTGCTTCTTGGGCGATTAAAACACTTGCCTGTTTTTTTGTACCTATAAATAAAAACGTTTTCTCCTGCTTAGCTGCATTTTCTGCAAAATGGTTTGCTTCTTTGAGTAATTGGGCTGATTGAACTAGATCTAATATATGAATTTTATTTCGCTCTGTATAAATATAAGGAAACATTTTTGGATTCCAGCGATAGGCTTTATGACCGAAATGAACACCTGCATCAATTAATTGTGTAAGACCAATATTAGACATATAATTTTTAAATAATTATTGTGTACTATAAAAAATAATTAAACTTAAACCAACATGTCTACTTTCTTATTTTTAAAAAAGTTTGGTCAGATACTAATTTTTTATGGTATTGCTTATTGAATGAGTGTGAACAAGTTTTCAACCCAGTACCTGAAGGTATTAAATGCCCGATTACAATATTTTCTTTCAATCCTTTTAGCCAATCTTTTCTACCTTCAATAGCCGCTTTCGTTAATACTCTGGTTGTTTCTTGAAAACTTGCTGCAGAAATAAAACTAGGATTATTTAAGGCTGTTTTCGTAATACCTAATAAAAATGGAACGTATGATGCTGGCTCTCGATTTTTTTCATAACTAACTTCATTAATATATTTAATATGATAAAGATCAAGTACTTCATGCACCAATAAAGGTGTACCGCCAGTTTTTATAATTTGTACTTTGGTTGTCATCTGCCTAATAATAAGTTCTAAATGTTTGTCTGCAATCATAACCCCCTGTGATGTATAAATAGCTTGAACCGAATTTAGAATTAACGACTGAATTTTTTTGAAAGTTCGATACGTAGCATCAAAATCACTAGCTAATCGAAACGACTTTATTGGCCCATATTTTTGAGTCAAATGCCTAAACTTAGCATAATAATTAAAATAAATCGTCAATAGATACGTAGGGTTTATTTTTTCATCATCTTTAATTGTTGTTCCGACTTTACGGTATTCAAATGTTGGATCAATACTAGTTTTACCTATTAATAAACCTTTTTTTATACTTTTAGGTTTAGTTTTACCAATTTTTTTGTATTTTCTTGCTTCTAACAAACTTTCAATTCTTGGTAATCCTTGAACAATATCATCAGTAATTTCTTTTTCTAGTTTCAATAAAGCAACTGTTTTACCTTGCTCAATAAATTCACCATTTTCACAATATATAGTATTAATTTCTTGCTCAAAATAATCTTCAGTAATGGAATGAATACTGGGAAATATTTTTTTTTTATAATTATTAAAATATATTAACGATGCAAATTCTAAGCGAGAATTTTTCGTTAATTTTAATCTATTTGGAATTAGGTCAGTTGTTTGAAGAAACACTAAATGTCCACGAGTTTTTTTCGCTATAGCTGAGTCCTTTCTAGTTCCTTTTTTGTTTAAACGCCCTTTGACTACTTTTTTTTTAACATTTTTCCATTGTCGTGGATCTATCACGGTCGAAAGCGTTTGATTGGATAACGCTTTTCGTTTGATTAATATTTCTCTCAGAAAAACTGGAATTCCACATAAATAAAATTTATCTTCTTTTTTTATGAGCATTTGCGAAAATGAAATCTCTCTACCTAGCCAAGGTTGGTCTAAATATGTTCTTATACCATTATTATCTTTCTTGTAAACGTGAACGAAACGACGTAAGTTTAAAAGGGATCTACTGTTACTAAAACGTCTAACAGAAAGTACGGAATTTAGTCTAATATCATAAAAACGACTGTTTACGTATTTTTTATCGTGTAAAGATAAGTTATAAAATAAGTCTGGTTTAGGGATTAATGAGTATTGTAAATTTTTTGTTGGAGCATAAGTTTCGTCTTTACAATTAGGAAAAAAATATGGTTTACCTCGTTGTATTGTTAGAATACGTCCGTTGTCTGCAATTATTTTTCCCGTTTCTCGTAAATCGGTTTCATTGATTAAAAATTCATTGATTTGCTTATTGGGAAAATTACATTTTTCAACAAGTTTACAATGATCATTTAAAATGAGTAAAATTTGTTTAGTGCCTTCAAACTTTACTCTTAATTTTATGATTTTGAGAGGTTTTTTCGTAACAGCTTCTAAATAACCGAGAGTTGTATATGCATTGACAAATTGTTTCTTTTTGGCAATGAAACTCCATTCTAATTCTTTCTCTCGAAGAGTGGGGGCAATATAGTTTGACAACGAAAGTTTTCTTAAAACTGTGAAACTTGAATAATTTTTTTGTAAGTTCGAGCCAATTTCGATAGATATATTTTTTGTTGAACTGTTTAAATTTATGTTCAAAAATTGTTCGATTAATTTCGAATTCGGTGATGACAAAATTTTGTCCCCTGATTTATAAGAACATTGTATATTATTCTCAAACGATAATCTAGAATCTTTTTTTCCTTCTTGGTCAATAACTTCATACCTATTTGGCGGCATAATCGATGGAATTTCATACAATTCTAAAGGACAAATAAAGCAGAAGTACTGTAAATTATTAAGTGTACGATCAGCAATTTTAATTATACATGGTTCTTTAATCCAGAAGTGATTAAATAAAAATTCTCCAGGATAATAAATATGATCACTGAGACTCGTGCCGATATTTTCTAATTGAAATTTTTGATCCATACTAGAAACTAACCCATTTCTATATGTTTCAAAATGTTCTTCCAGAGAAATCTCATAAACAATTTGTCCTGTAGTCATTACGATGCCATTTAGCATATGGACTTTACTCGTCAGTAATTTTTTGGACACCTGTAATAATTTATTCCACTTATGTAAAAGAAAAAGTTCCTGAACTAAATGTTTATAAACGACTTCACCGGTTTTTAGAATAAGCCCTCTTGGGTATTCAACTTGTACTAAATGGTATAATAATCCAGTATCAATAGAAATTTCTGTACGACGATTTTTTTTTTCTTTAACAGTTAAAATACCTGAAGTTTTGGCATTGCGATGGCTTGTTAGTTCAAGGTCCCTGAAAACATAAGTATTCTTTTCAGCGCTTAAAGTCTCTTGGGAGCTCAAAGAGTAAATTTCATGTTTTTCTAAAACAACAGTTTTAGAACGGACATTTTCAGCTTTTCGTGTATAAAAAAAGTTTGATATAGACTTAAAGAAAAAATCATAATATAATCTGCCACCTATTGGTAAAGAAAAGTTATTAGTAATCAGTATTGCCTGATTATTTGAAGTTAAATTAGGAATTAGAATTTTGCCATTTTTAACTCGTAAATTGACAGAGTAATTTAGACCATTTGTTAAACTTAAAAGGAAATTATTCTTTTTTATGGGGGCTAATAATAATCGGACATTTGAGTTGAGCAAATAATACTGTTCACTTAAAATATTAATGACAGGCTGTAAAATATCACCATTAAGTTCAAAATTTCTAATAAACCCGTAGTTTTTGGACAAAATTTTAGTTCTAAAGACGTAACTATTCGTATTTATCCTGTAGTTATTTGGAAAATTTAAAAAGGAACTCATTGGGGCTTGATACACGTTACCTGATAAAATCCAGAATAATTGATCAATAACGCCTGTTTTATTTATTCTTGGGAATTTAGGTATATAAACTTCGCCGGAAAAATCACTTAGAATATATTTTGTTTCTGTTTTGGTTTGTTTCGAAGTATCTAAAAATTGACATAGAATTGAAGATTTATTCACTAATTGACCATTTTGAACAAATACAAGAGTATTTCTTAATAGTGTAAAATATATACTTTTTTTATCTTGTTTAGTGGGAATAATTTGTAATAAACCTGAATTTTGGGTATATAAGACATTTTCACCCCTGTTTGTTCTAATTATTGAGGTTTTTAAGCCTTCGGACAATTCTATAGTTCCTTCGATTGGACTAAGTAATTGTTGACTCGTTGAAGCTGTAAAAATACCACCCGTATGAAAAGTTCGCATTGTTAATTGTGTTCCCGGCTCACCTATAGATTGACCGGCAATAATTCCAACTGCTTCACCAATATCAATTAAATTTTCTTCTGCTAAATTCCATCCATAACATTTTTGGCAGATTGACCTGTATAAACGACAAGTAAATGGAGATCTTATATAGAATTTTTCTATCTTTCTGTGTTTAATTGTTCGTAATAAATTAGGCGTTAACTGTGTGTCACTATCGACTAATAATTGATTTGTTTCAGCATCGTAAATAGGTCTATTTAATAAACGACCTAAAATTTGGTTATAAATTAATGTTGTAGATTTTGGCGTTTGTTTAATATTAAGTAATAAACATGAATTATCTGTGAAACAATCTTTTTCTTTTATTACGATATCTTGGGCCACATCAATTAAACGTCTAGTTAAATAACCAGAATTCGCTGTCTTTAATGCAGTATCAACAATACCTTTTCGAGCCCCATAACCTGATATAAGATAATCTGTAATTGTGAGACCCTCACGAAAGTTTTTTTTTATTGGTAAGTTTAATAGTTGACCATCTGGGTCTGACATTAAACCTCTCATTCCAATCAATTGACGAACTTGGGTTAAATTTCCACGAGCTCCTGAAAAAGCCATCATATAGACAGAATTTAATGGATCGTAAGAATTGAAGTAAGAAACAACTTCAGCTTTTAATATTTCACTTGTAAAACTCCATATATCAATAATTTTCTGAAATTTTTCAACTTCCGTAATTTGTCCATTTATAGACATTCTTTCAGAATTAATACTTTCATCACTGGCTTTTCGTACGATTAAATTTTTAACAAAAGGAACTTTTAAATCTTCTATACTGATTGAAATACCTGCTTTTGTAGCATACTTAAAACCTAGCGATTTTAATTCTTCAGCAAGAGAACATGCTCTAACACAATCATATTTAGTGAAACTCCACGCTAAAATTTGTTTCAACTGTTTTTTACTAACAAGAGTATTTTGATAGTTATAATTTTTCATGAAAACTTTCTATAATAAATTTAACGTCTTTTGAATGGTATAATTAAAAATAACTCGGCCTGTTGTTGTTCGTAAATATTTAACGATAATTTTACCCACCGAATCTTTCCGTATTTGCAAATTATCATAGTATTCAATATAACTATTATCAGCTAATTTTACTTTTTTTTTACACTCACCTATATCGTCAATTTCAATTTTAAGACGAACCCATATCGAAGAGTGTAATTCCAGCTGTTCTTGGTGATACGCTAAAATAACATCCTCTAAATCACTGAAATAATTGTTAGAACCTAGTAATCCACTAATATTATTAACAGTCAAATAATAGCAGCCAAGTACCATATCTTGACTAGGAACAATAATGGGTTCTCCATTAGAAGGTGATAAAAAATTATATGGCGATAACATTAATATATAACATTCTGCCTGGGCTTTCACGGACAAGGGTATATGAACTGCCATTTGATCGCCATCAAAATCAGCATTAAATGCAGAACAAACTAATGGGTGTAATTTAATTGCGCGACCTTTAATAATTATTGGTTCAAATGCTTGAATTCCTAACCTATGAAGTGTAGGTGCTCGATTTAAAAAGAGAGGGAAATTAGAGACCACTTCATGTAAAACCGGTTCTACTAACGGGCGATTATGTTGAATAAAAATTTTCGCCATTTTTATTGTGCTTGTTAAACCTCGATTTATTAATTTACGAATAATAAAAGGTTGAAACAATTCAGTAGCCATTTCATAAGGTAAACCACACTGGTTTAATTTTAAATTTGGTCCGACAACAATAACAGAACGGCCAGAATAGTCAACCCGTTTCCCTAATAGATTTAAACGAAAGCGCCCATATTTGCCTTTGATAATATCAGATAATGATTTTAGTGGACGGTTATTTGTTCCTAGTATTAATTTACCTCTTTTACCATTATCAATTAATGTATCAACGGCTTCCTGTAACATCCTTTTCTCATTGCGAATAATTAATTGGGGAGCATTTATTTCTAATAAACGTAATAACCTATTATTCCGTGTAATTACACGTTTATATAATTCATTTAGATCCGAAGTCGCAAAACGTCCACTTTCAAGTTGTATCATCGGTCGTAGAGCTGGAGGAATTACAGGTAAAATCGAAATAATCATCCATGCTGGATTTGACCTCGTAGCTAATAAATTCTCAAGTATTCGAATTCTTTTAACTGTTTGCGATCTTAATTTATATATCCGTTGCCATTCCCACTTTTTCGACCAATGTGTACACATTCCGAGGTAAGGGTTTTTTCCTAACAAATATGTATGTATTTTCATATATTTTCTCGAAATAGCAATTTCACTTGCTAAATTTAATATTTCTAGCTCTTTTTTAATTAAAGCTGAACCCACTAAATTTGAGGGAACTGGCCGAGTAGGCTTATTATATGGTTTTTCAGTATAAGATGTTCGTCCTCTTCTTCTTGCTATGCGATAATTTCGGAGATCCCAATGTAAATCGAAAAGGTCACTTACTTCATTTCCGATAAAATAAGCAAGCGACGATAATTTTAATTTCTGAATTTTTTCATCTCGCAAAGCAACTACTTCAGCTTTTTTTTTCCGTATCTTAACGGTATTAAATCTTTGTTCACATTGCTCGACTTCCAATAGTAAAGCCATATAATTTGGTCGACTATTAATATACCAAACATGACTAACTGGGTATATTAATTGTATATGGCCCATTCGGTGTCTTCTTACATTAGAATGTGTTAATTCTACTCCACATCTATCACAGATAAAACCTTCAAAGCGAATTTGCTTATATTTACCACAGGGGCATTCAAAACTCTTATTTGGACCAAAAATTCGTTCACAAAACAGCCCGCCCATTTCAGGTTTATATGTACGGTAATTAATAGTATCAGCATTTAGCATATTACCAATCTTTTGACCATGAGGTAATTTTCGTTGACCCCATTGTTTAATACGACTTGGTGAAGCTAGTTTTACTTTAATGTAATCAAATTCTTTCTCAAGTTTTAACATATTATTTTTTAAGTAAAATTAAATTAGAAAAACGCGATATCACTTGGATTTGATGTACTATAAAATCTTTTGGATTTAGGATCATAATTTTCCATAAGACTGACTTCAGCATTATGCGTTTTTTTCGAACTAAGAGATCCAAAACGATAAGTACTTATATCTAGTCCAATACATCTTAATTCTTGCAATAAAACACGAAAAGATTCAGGAACTCCTGGTTTTGGGATTGCTTGACCTTTAACAATCGCGCTTAATGTATCATTTCTTCCTTCCATATCATCAGATTTGATTGTCAATAATTCTTGTAATGTATACGCAGCACCAAAACCCTCTAATGCCCATACTTCCATTTCTCCAAATCTTTGACCACCTTCATTCGCTTTACCTCCTAACGGTTGTTGAGTAACGAGAGAATACGGTCCCGTCGCACGAGCATGCATTTTTTTGTCAACTAAATGAATGAGTTTTAACATGTAAGCATTACCTATTGTGACAGGGTTTTCAAACTCTCTTCCTGTACGCCCATCAATGAGAACCATTTTACCAGGTGAATATGGATTAAATAACCAAGCTTCATCATTGGACAAAGAAGCTTGACGTAATTTTTTGTTGATTAAAATACGTGAGATTTCTAGTCCAAACATCTCATCAAATGGAACAATTTTAAACCGACGCTTTAATTTTTCCCCCGCCAATCCTAAAAGACATTCATATAGTTGACCCACATTCATTCGTGATGGAACCCCTAAAGGGTTTAAAAGAATATCTACTGGTGTACCGTCTGGTAAAAATGGCATATCTTGTCGAGGTAGTATTCGAGAAATAATACCTTTGTTACCATGTCGACCAGCAATTTTATCACCAACTTGAATTTTACACAATTGTGCGACTAAGATTCTGATTTTTTCTGGCCGAGTTCCACCTAATTCACTTGGAGTTGGTTTTAATCGGCGGCGAAAAATTTCGATTTCAATGACGCGACCATATTTTCCTTGTGGCATTCGAACTGAAGTGTCACGTACATCGTTTACTTTTGTACCAAAAATAGCTCGCAGTAACTTTGCTTCAGGTAACTGTTCAGAATTATCTCGGGGAGTTATTTTACCTACTAAAATGTCCCCAGGTTTAACAAAGCTTCCTTTGTAAATAATACCTTCTTCATCTAGTTGAAAAAGCTTTTTTGTATCCGTGTTTGGAATTTGTCTGGTTGTTTTTTCTTTTCCTTGACTTGTTTCTCGAACAACAGCTTCGTACTTTTCAATATGTATCGAAGTAAAAAGATCTGAATAAACTAAACGTTCGTTTATAAGTATAGCATCTTCGAAATTATAACCATGCCAAGGCATATAAGCAACTAAAACATTTTGGCCTAAAGCAAGTTCACCACAATCTACAGCCGGACCATCACTAATAATTTGGCCTGATTTCACTCGTTCACCACCCCAAACTTTAGGCCGTTGATTAACACAAGTTTCTTGGTTTGATCTCGAATATTTTTGTAGTTTATACGTTAGCTTTTTTCCAGAATCTTCAGTCAGAACGATTTTATCTGCACTTGCATATTCTACTATACCAGCTTTGCTGGCTGTAATAGACATTCGTGAATCAATTGCAACTTGGTTTTCTAATCCTGTACCAACAATCGGTTTTTGAGCAATTAATAATGGCACAGCCTGACGTTGCATATTTGAACCCATCAATGCCCGATTGGCATCATCATGCTCAAAAAATGGAATTAGTGAAGCTGCAACTGATACAATTTGGATAGGTGAAATGGCTATAAAATCTACGTTCACAGGATTCACACTCAGAAAATCCTGATTATATCGAACAGATATTAACTTTGATTCTAAGTAATTTTCTTTATTTATTGCGGTATCCGCGGATGCTACTTTATAAAGGTCTTCAATGTCCGATGTTAAATAGACAGGATACTGAGATTTAATAACTTTGCCATTAATAACTCTCCAGAATGCTGTTTCTAAAAAACCTGATTTATTAACTCTTGCACATGTAGTTAAAGAAGCTATTAATCCTACATTTTGACCTTCTGGTGTTTCAATCGGACAAATTCGACCATAATGACTCGGATGTATATCACGTACTTTAAAACTAATTCGATCACGATCAAACCCACCGGGACCTAATCCACTAATACGACGTTTATGAGTTAACGCTGATAAAGGATTGGTTTGATCCATATATTGAGATAACTGACTAGAAGTAAAAAATTCTTTAAATGTTTTAATAATATATTTATTCTGCACATTAACGCTTAATTTTCTATGAGGCTTATATAATTCACTTCGAATCTGCCTCGTAGATCTTTGGAAACCAAGATGTACCAAATTTTGTAATAATTCACCTACAGAACGAATTCGTCGGTTTTTTAAGTGATCAATATCATCACCTTGAATTTTAGAAATGGACAAAGTGATCAAGCGATCTAAAATAGCAAAAAGATCTTGATAGATCAAAGTTTGCTGCGAGAGAGAAACTTGCAGCTTTAAACGTTCATTTAAGTTTTTTCGACCTATTTTGCCCATTGTACAACGTTCTGGACTAAATATTTTTGCAGACACTGAAACTGCCCGACAACTATTTTCATTTGTAAAGCGCGGTAAAGGTTGTTGTGATTGTGCCGAATTCAATAATGTCGGTATATTAAAATAAAAAAAATCGGCATGTTGCAGATTACGACTAATTTCAAAATCACTTAATCCTAATTCTTTAAGTAAATGTAAAACTGGTTTTTTTGTTAATTTATCAATTTGGATGATTATATCGTCTTCGAAACGATCTTTTACTCGTAGACTATGTTTTATAATATCACGCTTTTTATCGCGGTGAAAACCAAAACGAATCCATGAACCATATTCTGGGATTAATGTAGCTGCATATAATTCCTTTTCTTCATACTTTTTTTTGTACCAACTTTCTCGGTTTATTTCATATAAATCCTGATTTTTTAGATCTTTTTTTGTAAACTTTTTTTTCAGTAATGAGTAAAATATAACGGGTTTTAGACCTTTCTGTTTTTCAAAATTATTCCAGATCTTTTCGTGCTTAGATTCAGACATTAAGAATTGTTTAGTTAACAAACTTAAGATATTTCGTTCAGAAAATTTGGTCGAACTCTTATGATTTATATAAAAAGAACCGATATTCAATAATTCCCGCAATCGTTTTATTGATCTAGACTCTACTTTGGTACCAGAATTAAGGATTAAATTTGAAGATTGAAGTAGTATTTTCAATAACAATTTAATTTCACTTTTCGGTTTGATTAATTTGGAAATATATTTATAAACTTTCAAAAACTGATAAAGATTGATTTTTGATCGTACCACGAAACAAGTTTTATTTTGTTCAAAACTCCTCAAACAATTAGAAAACCTCAAAATAGTCAATGGATTGTATATAAAAAGTTTTTTATAATATGCACGCGTGGACAATTTAATTTTATTTCGTTTTTTTTTGCCGTTGCTTCTTACTTTTTTCAAAATATATCCCAGGACTTCTTATAATTTGACTTACGACTGTTCGTTCACAGCCATTAATTATAAAAGTTGATGCTCTAGTCATTAACGGTAAACTAACAATTAAGACTCGTCCTCGATTTAAAATAATATTCGCTGTTGTATCTCTAACTTCAACTAATACTTGTAACTTAGTAACATAAGACTTTCCATCTTTTTTTGCTTCTAATGAATTATGAATCGGCCTAGTTAAAGTATATTCTTGGCCAAAAACTAACGTCTCCACGGTACTACTGAAGTCAAACGTCGAAGAAAAATGTGATAATTCGTCACAAATTCCCTGGGAAATAAACCAAGAAAAACTAATTCGTTGTATCTCCATGAAATCTGGTAGAGCTGTTATATAATTCATGTTTTTATTCCTTTCAATTTTTGTAAACAGATATTTAAACAAAGCCAAGATTAAATAATAAAACAATTTTATCAAAAATTATAGATCTACTATTTATAAGTTTAATAATGATATTTCGTTAGAATATAATTTTAGATACTACAAATAATTGACGTAATTCTCTTTTTGTACGTTTATAAAACGCTTTGTTTTAGTTGGAAAGCCAAATTTGATTTCTTCCGGGCAGCTGTATTCTTATGATAAATACTCTTTTTCGTACTTTTATCGATTAATTTATAAATTAACTTTAATAATGTTTCTGCTTTCTCTTTGTCTGTATTTTCTTGTGAGAGTTTATACGTTTCTAATTGCTGTAAAAATGACTTTGTTACTGTTCGGATTGAACTTTTATAGAATCTATTTTGTAATCGATTACGCTCATTTGTTTTAATTCGTTTAATTGCTGATTTACTATTGGCCATATTAACTAATTTTTAATTTATTTAATTGAAT
>Ga0138266_1520820_pt1 | contig 15805 bp, 9 predicted proteins | sample RNAB_120151118_FD_105244 | JGI IMG/M metagenome (GOLD analysis project Ga0138266, IMG submission 105244) | Metatranscriptomics of polar marine prokaryotic and eukaryotic communities from Palmer Station, Antarctica after 192hr light incubation... | ecosystem: Environmental > Aquatic > Marine >... | reverse complement strand
TTTTGTTGTACTGTTAATTTAAAATGAAGTTTAAAGTTTAATTTTTTAAATTTTTATTATGTCACGTTATAATGTTATTTGTACTTTCGTTGGTAATCTAGCTTCTACTTGTATATCTACTTTGAAGTCAGAAATTATCCTAGACTCACCAGGAAAATTCGTTAGTTTGAAAACCCCTTATAAAAAGGTTGGAGTATCACAAGTACTTTTTGCAATATCGATATTCGTATTAAAGCATTACGGTATAGACGTTGAGGTGGACGTAAAGTAATATTGTTAAAAATTTAAATAAAAATGAATAATCAAAATTATTCATTTTTGTTATACTATTATTAAAAATTATTTAAATTATTTCTTGTGGCAAATAATAAATCAGCTAAAAAAAGAATCAAAATCAATGAGCGTAATCGCTTAGAGAATCGTTTATATAAAGGTAATATTAAAAGTATTATTAAGCAGTATCTGAATGAATTAAAAACTTATAAAACATCTCAAAACGTAGAAGATAAAAAGAAAGCAGAAGAAACGTTAAAAACTGCTTATAGTCGAATTGATAAAGCAGTTAAAAAAAATATTTTTCATAAGAATAAGGCAGCGAGGAAAAAATCTCAATTAGCTTTTTCTTTAAAAGAAATTTAAACAAAATAGAAAAGGCTAAGTTTACTCACTAAAGTAAAACTTAACCTTTTTGTAAAGCACATTTCCAACCTAATCTTAAATAAAATACCAATAAATTTTTATTTAACATAAAATGCAAGAGCATAAAACGTATATAACAACTTTACCTGACTTTATTGCAATTCAAAAAACTAGCTTTTGCTGGTTTCTTTCGGAAGGACTTAGTCAAGAGTTAAGTAATTTTTCATCAATTTTAGACTTCACAGGAAATATCGAAGTTCGCCTTTTTGGTAATGAATATAAATTGAAACCTCCCGTTTATAATGAAGATGAATCGAAACAACGAGATAGTAGCTATGCTGCGCGAATTTATGTTCCTATCGAAGTTGACTATAATGGAATAATTAATCGACAAAAAGTTTTTATTGGTCTTTTACCTCTGATGACAAATAAAGCAACTTTTGTTATTAATGGTTGTGAACGTGTTATTATTAGTCAAATTATTCGAAGCCCTGGAATTTATTTCAAAAAGCTGAAAACTAAAGATCTTTTCAGTGCTACTTTGATTTCAAACCGAGGCTCTTGGCTTAAATTTGAATTTGGAAAAGAAGATAAAAAAAGACAAGAAGAAGAACTTGGTTTAAATTTATACCAGGGTTTAGAAGACGAGCAGTCTATTAATTACGACATACCAGAATTAGATTTAAAAGGTACAGTTTTTCCGAAAAATGAAATTCGAAATATCATTATTCGAATAGATAAATCGACGAAAATAACTGCTACTGATTTGTTAAATGAAATGGGCTTAACAAATACAGAAATTTATCAAACTCTTCAAGAACCCGATTACTTTTTACCCGCATTAATCTGTAGTGTTGCAAAATTTAAAATTTTAGAATCAGATGGGTCAGAAATTCTTGAAATTAATACTCTAGATAATACTCGGAGTGTTCACGAGATGGAAAACTTTTCTGAAACGAACTCTTTTTTCTCGAAAATTTTCGATAAACGATATTACGATATTGGTAGAGTTGGTAGGTTAAAAATAAACCAACGTTTAAAATTAAATATTTCTGAAGAAGTTCACACTTTAACTTACGAAGATATTATTGCAATTTTTGATTATTTAATTTCGATTACTCGTAAAAATGGTTTAGATGACGATATTGATCATTTACAAAATCGGAAAATTCGTTCTGTCGGTGAACTGTTAAAAAATCAATTTTCTATTGGTTTAAATCGATTAGAAAGAACTATTAAAGAACGTTTAACATTGTGTGATCCTTTAAAAGTAAAATCTGCTACGATTATTAATCCTAAACCTTTAATGGCTTCCATAAAAGAATTTTTTGGTTCAAGCCAATTATCACAATTTATGGATCAAACAAATCCTTTATCTGCGTTAACACATAAACGTCGAATTAGTGGTTTAGGACCTGGTGGATTAAATCGGGATCGTATTAGTTTTGCTGTTCGAGATATTCACCCAAGTCACTATGGCCGTATTTGCCCAATTGAAACACCTGAGGGTCAAAATGCGGGATTAATAGCGTCTTTAACAACTTGTGCTCGAGTCAATTTATACGGATTTATTGAAACCCCTTTTTGGAAAGTAAAAAAAGGACAAGTTCTAAAAACGGAGACTCCTATATATTTAACAGCCGATATAGAAGACTTTTTTAAAATTGCACCAGCAGATATAGCTATTGATGCTGAAGGATTTATTCATAAAAAATTAATACCAGTTCGTTATAAGCAAGACTTCATAACGGTATCCCCCGACGAAGTAGATTTTATAGCAGTTTCAACGGTTCAGATTGTTTCCGCTGCAGCTGCTTTAATTCCATTTTTTGAACACGATGATGCTAATCGTGCTTTAATGGGCTCCAATATGCAAAGACAATCCGTTCCTTTACTAATTCCACAAAAACCGATTGTGGGTACCGGTCTAGAAAACCAAATTGCGATCGATTCTGGTATGGCTGTCATCGCTTTTAAACAAGGTATCGTTATAAAAGTTTCTTCAGATCAAATCATTATTAGAGATGAGTTTGAAAAAGATACGATATATAATTTACAAAAATATACTAGATCTAATCAAGATACCTGTATTAATCATAAACCAATAGTCTGGATTGGAGAAAAAGTAGAATCTGGTCAGGTTATTGCAGATGGACCTGGAACAAACGGTGGTGAATTAGCCTTAGGGCAAAATCTTACTGTTGCTTATATGCCTTGGGAAGGTTATAACTTTGAAGATGCCATTTTAATAAATGAACGTCTAGTTTACGAAGATATTTTTACTTCTATACATATTGAAAAATATGACATTGAAGTTCGTCAAACTAAAGTTGGAGATGAAGAAATTACCAGAGATATTCCTAATATAAATACTTTAGCGATTCAACATCTTGACGAAAATGGAATTGTACATAAGGGTACTTTAGTTAAACCTGGAGATGTTCTTGTAGGAAAAATTACTCCTAAAAGTGAGTCGGATCAGTTACCTGAAGGGAAATTATTGAGAGCAATATTTGGGGAAAAAGCTAAAGATGTTCGTGATACATCCTTACGAGTTCCGAATGGTGAATACGGAAGAGTTCTTGATATTAAAATCTTTAGCAGAGAAGATGGTGATGAACTACCTTTAGGTGCTAATAAGTTAGTAAGAATATTTTTAGCTCAAACAAGAAAAATTCAAGTAGGTGATAAAATTGCTGGGCGACATGGAAATAAAGGAATCATCTCACGTATTCTCCCACGTGAGGATATGCCGTATCTAGCAGATGGTACGCCAGTAGATGTTATTTTAAACCCATTAGGGGTTCCTTCACGTATGAATGTTGGCCAACTATACGAATGTTTACTTGGTTTGGCAGGTAATAAGTTAAATCGACGATTTAAAATTTTACCATTTGATGAAATGTATGGACATGATGCTTCGCGAGTTTTAATAAATAAAAAATTACGACAAGCTTCGATAGAGAATAATGAGGCTTGGATTTTTAATCCTTACTCCCCAGGTAAAATGGTCCTTGTAGACGGACGAACTGGTGATCCATTTGAAAACCCAGTAACTGTTGGTAAAGCATATATGTTAAAACTAGTTCATTTAGTTGATGATAAAATTCATGCTAGGTCTACTGGACCTTATTCGTTAGTAACCCAACAACCTTTAGGTGGAAAATCTCAAAATGGGGGCCAAAGATTTGGTGAAATGGAAGTTTGGGCTCTAGAAGCTTTTGGTGCGGCTTATACTTTACAAGAATTATTAACAATTAAATCCGACGATATGCAAGGTCGAAATGATGCTTTAAATGCTATTGTAAAAGGTGGGCCAATCCCTAAAGCAGGTATCCCTGAATCATTTAAAGTATTATTACGTGAATTACAAGCTATTGGTCTCGATATAAGTACTTATAAAATTGGTAAAATAAATTCTGAAAAGAATTATAATACTGAAGTTAACCTAATGGAAAGTTATGATGCAAATTCAAAACGTTTCTCACCTATGTCTATTTTTTAAATCAAGAGAAAACGATTAATGATAAAAACTGAAATAGATTTTGATTACATTAAAATTAAGTTAGCTTCGCCAGACCGTATTAAACAGTGGGGTCAACGCTTATTACCAAATGGCCAAATAATTGGTGAGGTAACAAAACCTGAAACAATTAATTATAGAACATTCAAACCTGAAATGGATGGTCTATTTTGTGAGCGTATTTTCGGTCCTACTAAAAATTGGGAATGCCATTGTGGAAAATATAAACGAGTTCGCTATAGAGGTTTAATTTGTGAACGTTGTGGCGTTGAAGTAACAGAATCTAGAGTTAGACGTCATAGAATGGGTTATATTAATTTAATATCGCCTGTAACTCATATATGGTATCTACGAAGTGTACCTAGTTTCATTGCCTTATTATTAAATTATAAACGAAAAGATTTAGAAGACGTTGTTTACTACATCGAACAATTTAAATCTGATGAGGGTCCTCATTCGAATCAAGGTGCTCAAAGAATTCAGTATGAACTAGAAAATTTAGACTTACTAAAAACAAGTATTGAAAGCCGAGAAAGGATAAGCGTATTAAATAGCGAAGCCCTAGACGGAAAGTACGTTATAGTTAAGTTAAAATTAAGAGAAAAATTAATTAAAAAAGTTCGAGTTCTAGAAAATTTTATTAGCACAGGATCAAATCCCGCTTGGATGGTTTTAAGTGTACTTCCTGTAATTCCACCTGGTATACGACCTATGGTTCAATTAGAAGGTGGAAGATTTGCCACTTCGGATTTAAATGAACTCTATCGACGAGTAATTACAAGAAATAACCGTTTAATTCGACTATTAGAAATTTATGCTCCTGAAATAATAATTCGTAATGAAAGACGAATGTTACAAGAAGCAGTAGATTCACTAATAGATAATGGTAAAAAAGGTAAAAAAGCGTTAGGAGCAAATAATCGACCATTACGATCATTATCCGATATCATTAAAGGTAAACAAGGACGTTTCCGTCAAAACCTTCTAGGTAAGAGAGTAGACTACTCAGGTCGTTCAGTAATCGTCGTTGGTCCTACATTAAAATTAAATCAATGTGGGTTACCTTATGAAATTGCAGTGGAGTTATTTCAACCGTTTATTATTCATGAATTGATTATTGAAGGATTAGCTAGCAATATGAAAGTTGCAAAAAAATTTATTACTCAAAATGAACCTTTAATTATTAACGTTTTAAAGAAAGTATTAATAAATCACCCAATTTTTTTAAACCGAGCACCTACTTTACACCGTTTAGGAATTCAAGCATTTGAACCAATTTTAGTTGAAGGGCGAGCAATTAAATTACATCCTTTAGTTTGTTCTGCATTTAATGCGGATTTTGATGGTGATCAAATGGCCGTACATGTACCTTTATCATTAGAAGCTCAAGCAGAAGCTTATATTTTAATGCTAACACCTTACAATTTTTTATCTCCAGCAACTGGGGAACCCGTAATAATGCCAAGTCAGGATATGATTCTAGGTTGCTATTATTTAACAGCAAATAACCTTACTGGATCTTTAGGTTCAAATCATTACTTTGCGAATTTTGACGACGCAACACTTGCTTATGAAAGTAATAAAATTGATTTGCAGGCTTTAATTTGGGTTCGCTACGGGTGTGATATTGAATTACCTAAAAAATTATTGAATAAAAAATTATTGCTGGATGGATCTACCATTGAAGAATACACTAATTTGCAACGCCGTATAGCCAAAGACGGTACATTATTATCACAATTTATTCAAACAACTCCAGGTCGTATTATTTTTAATAATATTATCAAAAACACATTAAATTTACCATAAAACTTTAAACGGGTATTAAATTTTTATGAAACATTATCATTTTCAAAATACTTTAATAAGTAAAAAACAATTAAAAAGTATACTGTCTTGGGCTTTTACTAACTACGGTTCTGTTCAAGCATCTTTTTTAGCAGATGAATTAAAATATTTGGGTTTTAAATATTCTACAAAAGCAGGAATTTCAATAAGTATTGAAGATTTAAAAATTCCTGCAATCAAAAATTCAATGTTAGAGAAATCAAATGAAGAAGTCTCCAAAACAGAAAATAATTGTTTAAAAGGTACAATCACAGAAGTAGAAAGATTTCAAAAAGTTATTGACACATGGAATATTACTAGCGAAACACTAAAGGATGAGGTGGTCTCATATTTTCGAAATTACGATCCTTTGAACTCAGTATATATGATGGCTTTTTCTGGTGCACGTGGTAATTTATCACAGGTTAGGCAATTAGTAGGTATGCGAGGTTTAATGTCAGATCCTAATGGGGAGATTATGGATTTACCTATTAAACAAAATTTCCGCGAAGGATTGACAATTACCGACTATCTTATGTCAGGTTATGGTGCCAGAAAAGGTATTGTAGATACTGCCCTAAAAACAGCAAATTCTGGGTACCTAACGCGTCGATTAATTGATGTTGCGCAAGATATTATTATTCGCGAAAAAGATTGTTTAAATTATAAATCGGTTGTTTTTGTAAATATTGAAAAAGATACAAAAATAATTCGTTCTATGTATGATAGAATACTTGGGCGAACTTTAAATTCTAGTATTTACAATCCAAAAAGGTTAACCGAAGTAATAGTTGAAAAGGGTGTACAAATTACCCCAAATATAATTAAACGTTTAAAACAACATAAAATTGAAAAAATTTTATTGCGATCACCTCTAACTTGTGGTTTAAATAGATCGATTTGTCAAAAATGTTATGGTTGGAATTTAGCCAACGAAAATTTAGTTGATTTAGGTGAAGCCGTAGGTATTGTTGCAGGTCAGTCGATTGGTGAACCTGGAACTCAATTAACAATGAGAACATTTCATACAGGTGGTATTTTTACAGCAGGTTCTAACCAACAGATCATAAGTTCTGTCGACGGTGTTCTTGAATTTTCTGAATTTTTAAAAACAAATCCCTTTCGAACACCTCAAGGTGAAAATGTAATTCAAACAGTTAATTCAGGCTCATTAAACATTACTCTTGAAAATAAAAAAGTTTTAAAAATAGAAATCCCTTCAAAAACTTTACTTTTTGTTATAAACAAAAGTTCAATAAAAAAAGATACTATCATTGGGCAAATTGTTGAAAGTAGTAAACAGACAAAATCAGAAAAAAAAGAAGTTTTAAGTAAATTTTCTGGAGAAGTTTATATTACTAAAGAAAGTAATCCATTTAATGATAATAAGTTAGCATGGATTTTTGGCGGAGAATTAATACAAGTTCCTAAAAATTCATACTTAAATTTTGATAAGGATTTACTTCTTTTTAAAAATAGTTTTATTTGGCGAACCAAAATAATTAATAAACGACCTGGAATAGTAAAAATTAAAAAAGATGATATCAATTTATCTAAATATAATATCGAAATTTTAAGTAATTCTATTACACTTGACAAATTAAATATTAAAAATTTAAAAAATTATTCTTCAAACATAAAACATCTTTTACAAATTGATAATTTTAAATTCTTTTTAAAAAATTTTAAAATTAATGATGTAAATTCAATACCACTGAAATCGAAAGAAATTTTTGGTAATTTAATATCAAATGATTATGATACTGTAACTGGGGGTATACCTTACATAATAGATAACTTTACGGAAAGAGAAGACAGTTTCGATAATTCTTTTCTCTGGCTGTCTGAAGAGAATCATTTAATTAACAGAGATATTAATATCTTAAATGTCGAAGATGCCGAGTATGTTTCAGAAAACCATGAACTTGTTCCAAATATCTATTCTAAAATTCCTGGAGTAATTCAAATTATTCAAAAAAATAGTATCATTCAAGAAATTATTATTCGTCCTGGAAAATTATATCGAAGAAAAGATTATCAAGATTTTAATCAAAAAATCTTCTATCCTGGAGAAACGTTATTCGATAATATTGATATTAATCAAATTTCATTCTCGCAAATAATTGATACTCGCTTAGGTCCTGAAATTTTAATAAGACCAATTTCTTTTTATCAAGTACCAAAAACGACAAATATTTCAAAAATTTGTAATAATAATATCTCTCAATTTCAAAATATATTTTTATTTAAAACCAAATTTATATTCCATATTAGAGATGGAGAATCGATTAAGGCAAATAAAAATTTAAAACTAATAGAAACAATTTTAGAGTTCGATTTTACTAAACATAAAATAAAAGAAAAAAAAGGACTTTCTCTCTTAGTCAAATCAAATTCTAAAAATAATTTAGATTTTATTATTTCAGAAGACATTTGTTTAAATAATTTTATACCAAATGAATTAAAGAAATCTGATATTACTCTTTCTTTAATTGTTAAAAATAATCAATTCATTAATTCGTATACGACATTAGGCTATGTGCAACGAAATGCGGATGAATTTTTAAAATTTTTAAAAATTAAAACACATTTTGATATTAACTCAAAATTGCAACGCTTATTATGTATTCGAGAAAAAGATTGTCTACAAATTTCAAAGACACTTCTTGGAAATAAAAAAATAGATCAAATTATTAATCAAAATAACGATTCTAAAATTCGAGGTCGAGTTATTGATGAAAATGATAAAATATTTTTTGTTCAGCAAGGACAACCGTACTTTTTTCCCAGTAATGCAGAAATATTTTGTAAAAATGGTGATTTAATTGAAAAACAACAAAATATTGGCCAATTACGATTTGAAAAAGAAATTACAGGTGATATTGTTCAAGGATTACCACGTGTTGAAGAAATTTTAGAAGGACGAAAAGTAAAATGGAAACCTATTTGGGTAAAACACGATGTATTACAAAAACATTCTACACGAATCAAACCCCCACATTTACTTTGCGATAAAACTCTAAAATATATTGAGCAAGCAACCCTAGATGGTCATATTAATTTACATACTCTTTTAAAATTATATTTCCATTGGTATTTAGATCGATTAAGTGTTTATGAAGCTACATATCGTAGCATCAAAAAAATTCAACGAATTATTTTAAATTTAATTCAATCTGTATACCAATCACAAGGTGTAGCTATTTCAGATAAGCATTTGGAAGTTATTGTAAAACAAATGACAACAAAAGTTAAAGTGACACATGAGGGCGATACTCCATTGTTACCAAATGAATTGATCGACCTGCATCAAATTAAATATATTAACGAATCAATTACTCGTGAAAATAAGAAAACTGCATTTTACGAACCAATTTTATTAGGCATCACAAAAGCTTCATTAAATACGGATAGTTTTATTTCTGCCGCAAGTTTTCAAGAAACAACAAGAGTTTTAACAAAAGCCGCGATTGAGGGTAAAGTAGATTGGCTAAGAGGCTTAAAAGAAAATGTTATTATTGGTCGTTTAATCCCAGCAGGAACTGGATTTAATAGCTATGCTACAATAACTGATAACACTTTAAAAATAAGCCCTACTGAGCTAAATCCTACTTTTGTTGATTAAACTATACCTATTAACAAAATCTTTATTTATTAAAACTAGACAAATTTTTAGATAATTTATTATCCTATTGATAATAGATCCTATTTATTTAACCAAGGAGTTAAAATTTTTATGGCTGAGATTAATTTAGCCCAACTATTAGAAGCAGGTGTACATTTTGGACATAAAGCATATCGTTGGAACCCAAAAATGTTTCCTTATATTCATACTGAACGAAACAATATCCATATTATAGATTTAGTACAATCTGCAAAATTATTAAAAGAAGCTAATTCATACGTTCAAGAAGCAGCAGAAAAAGGTAGTACATTTCTGTTTATAGGTACTAAATTACAGGCTAGCAATGTTATTGCTCAAGAAGCAACGCGATGTAACTCTTTTTATGTGAACCACCGATGGTTAGGTGGAATGTTAACTAATTGGGTTACATTAAAAAATAGGATTCAGTATTTAAAAGATTTAGAAGAACAAGAAGCTAATAATACCTTCGAATTATTACCTAAAAAAGAGGCAGCATTACGTAAAAAAGAACTTGAAAAGTTACGTAATCACCTTAATGGTATTAAAGGAATGAAAACATTACCAGACGTTGTAATTCTTGTAGATCAAAAGCGTGAAATGACAGCAATTAAAGAGTGCCGATCTTTAGGGATTCCGATTGTCTCGATTTTAGATACAAACTGTGATCCTGATTTAATAGACGTACCGATTCCAGGTAACGATGATGCAAGTAGATCGATTAAGTTAATTATTCAATCTTTAGCAGACAGTATTTTAATTGGTCAAAAACACTTATAAACAAAAAATTTATTATTGAAAGAGTATAACAATGGAAATTAGCGCTAAAATTGTAAAAGAGCTTCGTAATAAAACAGGAGCCGGTATGATGAGTTGTAAAAAAGCATTAGTAGAAAATAAAGGTGATTTTGAAAAAGCAATCGAAGCTTTACGATTAAATGGGGAAGCTATTGCTGATAAAAAAGCAAGTCGAAGTGCTAATGAAGGTTTGATTGAATCGTATATTCATACAGGAAATAAATTAGGTATCCTATTAGAAGTAAATTGTGAAACAGATTTTGTTTCTCGTAAACCTGAATTTAAAGAGTTGGTTAAAAATTTAGGTATGCAAATAGCTTCTTCTCCATCTGTTGAAGTAATTTCAATAGACGATATTTCAGATGCTATGAAAAAAGAAGTCTTTGAATTTGAAAATGCCAAAGATGATCTAAAAAATAAACCAGACGATATTAAGAACAAAATTATTGAAGGCCGTGTATTAAAAACTTTAAAAACTAAAGTGTTATTAGAGCAAGAGTATATAAAAGATTCAAGTAAAACTGTTAATTCTTATATTAAAGAAAAAGTGAGCTATTTTGGTGAGAATATTAAAATTGCGCGCTATACAAAATACACTTTAGGAGATTAAAAAAACTTTAAGATTTCAGTAATGAAATCTTAAAGTTTTTTTTTAACCAAATTTACCTGATGTTGAGGCAATGAGGAATGCTGCATAAGTTAGTATATAGCCAACAGTGAAATGAACTAAACCAACCAGACGTGCCTGTACAATTGATAAAGCTACAGGTTTGTCACGCCAACGTATTAAGTTTGCTAATGGTGTTCGCTCGTGTGCCCAAACAAGAGTTTCTATAAGTTCTTGCCAGTAACCACGCCATGAAATTAGGAACATGAATCCAGTTGCCCAAACTAGGTGACCAAATAAGAACATCCAAGACCACACAGATAAGTTATTCATTCCAAATGGATTATAACCATTGATTAATGGCGAAGAATTTAGCCATAAATAATCACGTAGCCAGCCCATAATATAGTTTGATGATTCATCAAATTGACCAGGATTACCACCCCAGATTGCCATATGTTTCCAATGCCAATAAAAAGTTGTCCAACCAATTGTATTTAACATCCAGAACATTGCAAGATAGAAAGCATCCCAAGCTGAGATATCACAAGTACCACCACGACCTGGTCCATCACATGGGAAACTGTAACCAAAATCTTTTTTATCTGGCATTAGTTTTGAACCACGTGCATCTAAAGCCCCTTTTACTAAAATTAATGTTGTTACATGTAACCCTAGAGCAATTGCATGATGAACTAAAAAATCACCAGGACCAATTTTTAAAAATAAGTCCGTTTTGCTACTATTTATAGCTTCTAACCAACCAGGTAACCAAACTTGATTTCCTGATAGAGTTGCAGGGCTTTCAGCTGAAGAAAGTAAAACATTAAAACCATAGATAGCTTTACCAGATGCTGCTTGAATATATTCTGCAAATAATGGTTCAAATAAAATTTGCTTTTCCGGTTGTCCAAAAGCAACTACCGTATCATTATGAATATATAAACCTAAAGTATGGAATCCTAAAAATAGTGAAACCCAACTTAAGTGAGAAATAATTGCTTCTTTGTGGTCTAACATACGTGCTAAAACATTACCCTTATTTAATTCTGGGTCGTAATCACGTACAAAGAATATAGCACCATGAGCAAAAGCACCTACCATTAAGAATCCTGCTATATACTGATGATGTGTGTATAAAGCGGCTTCAGTCGTAAAATCCTTTGATAAGAATGCATAAGGTGTTAATGCATACATATGCTGAGCAGTTAACGAAGTAGCTACACCTAGTGAAGCTAGTGCTAATCCTAACTGCATATGTAATGAATTGGTAATTGTTTCAAATAAACCAACATGGCCTGCACCTAAACGACCTCCAGGAGGGCGATGAGCATCCAGAATTTCTTTCATATTATGACCAATACCAAAATTAGTACGGTACATGTGACCAGCAATAATAAAAACAACCGCGATTGCTAATTGATGGTGAGAAATATCCGTTAACCATAATGACTGAGTTTGAGGATGGAATCCACCTAAAAACGTTAAAATAGCTGTTCCTGAACCTTCACTGGTACCAAAAATATGATTAGCAGTATCAGGGTTTTCAGCATACGCGGCCCAATTACCACTGAAAAATGGTTTTAAACCAGCTGGATGAGGTGGAGTTGTTAAAAAGTTATCCCATCCAATTCTTACTCCACGTGATGCAGGAATTGCTACATGAATTAAATGTCCAGTCCAAGCTAATGAACTTACACCAAATAACCCAGATAAATGGTGGTTTAAACGCGATTCATTGTTTTTAAACCAAGCTAAACTTGGTCTAAATTTTGGTTGTAAGTGTAACCAACCTGCAAATAATAATGCAGAAGATAATAATAATAAACCAATTGAACCTCTATACAGTTCAGTATTTGTTCTAAAGCCAATAGTGTACCACCATTGGTAAACACCAGAAAAGGCTATATTTACTGGGTATGTATTCCCTTTTGAAAAAGCTTTTAATGCTGATTCACCAAAATGTGGATCCCAAATAGAATGTGCAATAGGTCTTACTTTTAAAGGGTTTGTTACCCATTGTTCAAAATTACCTTGCCAAGCAACGTGAAATAAGTTACCTGATGTCCATAAGAAAATGATAGCTAAATGACCGAAATGAGAAGCAAATATTTTCTGATATAAATTTTCTTCTGTCATTCCATCATGTGCTTCTAAATCATGTGCAGTAGCGATACCGTACCAAATTCTTCTTGTTGATGGATCTTGAGCAAGGGCTTGGCTAAATTTTGGAAATTTAGTTGCCATAATATTCTTACCTCGTTATAAATTATCCAATAGAAATAGATCGTGCTAGGAAAAATGCCCAAGTAGTACCAATACCACCTAGTAAATAATGTGCTAAACCTACAGCGCGACCTTGTGTAATACTTAAAGCTCTTGGTTGAATTGCTGGAGCAAAATTTAATTTATTATGTGCCCAAACAATAGACTCAATTAATTCTTGCCAGTATCCGCGACCACTAAATAAAAACATTAAACTAAACGCCCAAATAAAATGAGCACCTAAGAAAATTAAACCATAAGCTGATAAAGCAGATCCATAAGATTGAATTACTTGTGATGCTTGTGACCATAAGAAATCTCTTAACCAACCATTAATAGTAATACTACTTTGGGCAAAGTTACCACCTGTTATATGCGATATAGCACCGTCTGGTGTAATAGTTCCCCATACGTCTGATTGCATTTTCCAACTAAAATGGAAAATAACTACAGATATAGAGTTATACATCCAGAATAATCCTAAAAATACATGATCCCAACTTGAACTTTGACAAGTACCGCCACGACCTGGACCATCACAAGGAAATCTAAAACCTAGATTCGCTTTATCTGGAATTAATTTAGAACTACGAGCATATAAAACTCCTTTTAAAAGAATTAAAACAGTAACATGTATCGTAAAAGCGTGAATATGGTGAACCATAAAATCAGCTGTCCCTAACTTAATCGGCATCATTGCAATTTTTTCTCCTACCGAGATAACATCTCCACCAAATACATAACTTGTAGTAGCTAAAGCATTAGGTGCTGTATTACCAGGAGCTAATAAATGAATATTTTGAATCCATTGTGCAAAGATAGGCTGTAATTGAATTGCTTTGTCAGAGAACATATCTTGTGGTCGACCTAATGCACGCATTGTATCATTGTGTATATAGAAACCAAATGCGTGTGTTCCTAAAAAGATACACACCCAATTTAAATGAGAAATAATAGCATCACGGTGACGTAGTACACGATCTAATAAATTATTATAATTGTCTACTGGTGTGTAATCACGGACCATAAAAATTGCTGCATGTGCAGCACCACCTACGATACAAAATCCACCAATCCACATGTGGTGAGTAAATAATGATAGTTGAGTAGCGTAATCTGTGGCAATATAAGGATATGGAGGCATTGCATACATATGGTGTGCAACTATGATGCTTAATGACCCAACCATAGCTAAATTAATTGCTAATTGTGCATGCCAAGAAGTTGTTAAAATTTCATATAGACCTTTATGACCCATACCAGTGAAAGGGCCTTTATGTGCTTCTAAAATTTCTTTCATACTATGACCAATACCCCAATTAGTACGGTACATATGACCAGCAAAGATAAATAACACAGCAAGTGCTAAATGATGATGTGCGATGTCGCTTAACCATAAACCACCGGTTACAGGGTTTAGACCACCTTTAAATGTTAGAAAATCAGAATACTCACCCCAATTACCACTAAAAAAAGGTACTAAGCCTTTTTCAAAACTAGGGTATAGTTGACTCATTAAACTCTGATTAATTAAAAATTCATGAGGTAAAGGTATTTCTTGGGCAGCAACACCTGCATCTAGTAGTTTATTGATTGGCAGAGCAATATGTATTTGATGACCTGACCAAGATAAACATCCTAAACCTAATAAACCTGCTAAATGATGGTTCATCATAGATTCTGCGTTTTGGAACCATTCTAATTTAGGGGCAGCTTTATGATAATGAAACCAACCAGCAAATAACATTAATGCTGACATAATTAAACCACCAATTGCTGTCCAATATAGTTCGATTTCGCTTGTAATACCTTCTGAACGCCATAGTTGGAACCAACCTGAAGTTGTTTGAATCCCTTGGAAATTACCTCCAACATCAGCATTTAAAATTTCTTGACCAACAATTGGCCAGACAACTTGTGAGCTTTGTTTAATTCCAATTGGGTCATTTAACCATGCGGAATAATTTGAAAAGTATGCGCCATGAAAATGCATACCACTAATCCATAAAAAGATAATGGCTAGTTGACCAAAATGTGCACTAAAAATTTTTCGTGAAACTTCTTCTAATGAATTTGTTTGAATATCAAAATCATGAGCATCAGCATGCAAATTCCAAATCCATGTTGTTGTTTTGGGACCTTTTGCTAATGTTCGTGAAAAATGGCCTGGTTGAGCCCATTTTGCGAAGCTAGTTTCAACAGCGTCTTTTTCAACTAGAACTTTTACGTTTTTAGTTTGACGCTCCGATGAGCTTATTACCATTAAGTTTCTCCTATTTGGAGACAAAAATAAATGAAACCCTCATAAACAAAAACAGTTAAAAAAATTACTATTTTTTATTTTCTTATGAGCGTTTCTTAGATTTTCGTCTCCCAAAAGGAGAATGTCAATGGCAATAAGCTCAACAGAGCGTCGGGCAAACAACGTACAAATTTTTGTTGAAAAAGACGCTGTGGAAACTAGTTTTGCAAAAAGGGCACAACCAGGACATTTTTCACGAAC
>Ga0138266_1169881_pt1 | contig 16400 bp, 23 predicted proteins | sample RNAB_120151118_FD_105244 | JGI IMG/M metagenome (GOLD analysis project Ga0138266, IMG submission 105244) | Metatranscriptomics of polar marine prokaryotic and eukaryotic communities from Palmer Station, Antarctica after 192hr light incubation... | ecosystem: Environmental > Aquatic > Marine >... | reverse complement strand
CTGCGAACCCTACTAAACACGGGTCAGGGCTGCCGTGTGCAACCCTATTGATAAGACCAAAACGGTGCAGGTTAATTAAGACTGGACCATCCTGCAGGCTAAACAAGCCATTGTGAACGCGTACACCCACGTCCCCTAGAGACTGGACACACGCAAAGTACTGCTATTTAAAGTGAGTGAAGCCAACAAGATCAAGGACGGAGACCTGGAGGGAGAGCAGACACTCTCTTACTTGCTTGACGACACCCTCGTCCAAACTAGCCTCAAGACTGGAGACACAGTGCACGCCGTCTACTACTAAGGCCACTCTAGAGTCGTCAGCAACGGTGCTCTGGTCGCCCTGGATGAAGTGAAGGACGAAGACCAACGAGACCAGTCCATTTTAGACTAGCTTTCCTGGGAACCCATCATCAAGTACTTCCAGTTACACGATAAGGAAAATGCGCTGCTTAAAGGCAACAGAATTCAGACTTCGACCTGCAAGATATTTTTGGAAGAGCCCCTCTTCAATTACGCTAATGACTTTTAGGAGAAGAAAGTTAAAACCAACTCCGATTTCTTCCTACTCCCATTCTTCACCAGCGATCCTAATCTGGAGAATGTGCTCTCCCAGATGCGGGACAATCTTGGACGCAACTGCTCACTCGTGGACAATGAAGACAGAAACGACAAGCAAAACATTATGAATTTCGACCGCAGCTGGACACCTGAGCAGACACTCTCTAAGCTGCAGGAGATGTCTAAAAACTCCAACTTCAAGGGCTTTTAGTCAACCAAAGCCTCGGGTGAGAACTTCATAATGGAGAAAGCCACTTTCTTGGTGCACTTAGCCCACCAGGCCAGACTGGACTAACTTAACCACCAAATCAAGTCTAACGACAACAAAAACATGATTGACATGTGCTTAAATCCTAGTGCCTGTTCTGGGGCTGATAAGGAGAAGATCTGCAAAAACTCTGACTTCAAACCAGCTTCAAGCGTCTCCATTGCCAGCCTGGCTAAAGACCTATCGTTCTTCATAGACATGAAGCTGTCAGCGGAACGCATTCTGACCCACCTGAACACCCTCATTATTTCAATGGGAGGAGAAGCATCTGAGTTGATTGGCAAACTAGGTGGCCACAGTGAGGCCTCTTACCTTCTTGACAGAGTTATTAACCAACTTTTCAACTCCCTCCTCCAGAACGTCAAGTCTGACCACACTCAGGCCTACTTCACAGCCAGAGTCATTTTCCAACTAGCTCTGCTACGTGGATCTCTGCAAGACATGATGGTGCTCATCAGCTTGCTGAATACTACTGTAGATACTATTGACTTGACAGATGACTTGAGCAGGTTCTTTGGAAAGCAGCCCAAGATGCTTTACTAGAAGCAGGAAACTGTGAAAGTGCACGACAGGCAGAAGGAATGCGTATCTTACCTGACAAACGACCACCCCATAACTACCTAGGACAGAGACCACTTCTACGCAATGAAAGACGGAAACATAGTCAAATTCAGTCACCTGCTAGACCACGTCCAGACGCACTAGAAAATAGACACTGAAGGCCACCCTTAATTGGTTGCTCTGCCTGACTGTGTTATGGTCACCTACCCCCAGGAGGAGTACTGCAACAATGGCCACGCCCTTTAATTCATTAACACACTGCCTGCAGCCTACACCAAGCGTAGAGAAGAAAACAAATCTACCAACACCAGCACCATTATTATTTGCAGTACGTGCAAAGAAAGAGTGGATTCCACCAAGGGAGTTTGGCATTGCGCTAGTGGCTCCTACGACTGCCAAACAGATATCTGCATCACCTGCAAGCCTAGTAAGCCCAGAAGCATAGTGTGCAAATTCCTTGATAAAAAGACTCTCACCGAAGCCAGTAAAACCTGTGAGGAATTGCAGTCTAAGTTTGAGTAGTTCCAGACCAGAGAATACCACCTGCAGTCTCTAATGTTTGATCACGATTCAGGCCTTTTATTCCTGCTCCTAGAGAAAGAAAACAGGCTCTTCATAGTCAAACTAGATTCCAATAAACAGTGGCAATAGGTTGACTCAAAATATGAGGACCCTAAAGAACAAGACCCTTCTACTCTTGCCTTTAGAGCCTAATTATTCCCACTGAAGGAGGAGAACAAAGTAGACTGTGTGTTAAAGTTGCATGGAATAGTCAACTTCGGCACTACTGCCATCCTCAAGTGCAACAAGAACTCCTACAAGTATGTCAACATTGACCTAGGAAGCACGCTTCACAGCGCAACTGACGATTATTAATCCAACACCTGGCAATGCCTGGATGACAAAACCATGATGCTGGATGTGGATGCAGAAGGCACTGCCCGCAGGAACTACCCACAGCTGCCTATCTTCTGCTAGGACTACCTGCCTTCTATGAAAGCTAAGGTGGCTGAATGCGCCAGTGCGAACAAGCCCCAACAACAAAAATTCTCTCTCGTTAAGAACTTCTGTGACCCTGATGAAGAGTGGTGTAACTTAGACACCCAAGGCCAGCGTGCCAACCACTTCAGTAATGCAGAGCAGGTATTCTTGATCTCCTAAATCCTGTGCAGAGTGCCTGTCAAGTACGAAGAAAACTCCTTCCTCAAGCAGTCCCTGCTCTTGTGGCACTCCATCAAGTTTTACTCCAGTATTCTAGACAACATTCAGGAGGCTGATCAGCTGATGCTAGTCCAGGACGAAGACACTAGAATAATGGGACTTCTGCAGTCAATCAACTTTGCCCAACTGCTTCTCAACCACTTGAGGCACCTAGCCACTTCTAAAAACTAACTTGCAGGCATTTTGAAAGGACCTAACGAGGCCAAAAACTTCTTTTTCATTGCTTGTCAGAGAGTGCTAGGCCTTTAGATTCTACTAGGCAATTTGAAACATAAAGTAGGAGTGTAGTAGCGTAGGCAAGCTGAGTCAGTGTGGCCTAGTTTCACCCGACTGATGGACAACCAAGACCAGTTCTAGATCACTTCCGAAGAACTGCTCGGACTCCTCAAGCCCTATGGCTAGAACGTGGAATTACTAGCCAACTTCTCAATTCTGAACTTATTCCTCACTCACTTGAAAATAGTGATAGGAAATGAAGAACTGAGTAAGCTATTCACCATCACTATGGAGGTCATCATTAGTGACAAGGACTCCTAGTACCTTTAGGAGTCCCTGAAGGTGCTTGAGAAGGCTGCCTAGTACATCCTTAAGACATCTGGAGGCAGGAAGCACACCATTCTAGGTTTTGTGCAGATGTGTTTCCGTACTTGCTTGAAATAAATCCTGGCGAGTGAAGACAAGGAAAAGATGCATTTCACCATGCCCATATTTAAAGTAGCTACTCTGGTCAGGTCAATCAAGGACAGTCAGGCCCTACAACAAGAATTTGTGGACATTTTAAGAGACATTGACTCCAAAAATATCTAAGACTGGGTGTTCAACCCTAGTAAGGCAATCCTGCTTCGAGACTGCCTGCAGACGCTTGGCTTCAGAATTTGTGAATTGGTTAACTTCCAGCAGACAAAGAGCGAGTCTGTGGTGGCTCACTAGACTAACTCCGCCATCCTTGTGGCTGAACTGGTGACTCAGTCTGGACTGTTGTCGGGAGGTGTTGAAGACAGGTTCATGCCTTACCTGTTCACTGACTCCACGCAAATCAAGCAGATCCGGGCACTAGAGTAAAGCGCTAACATCCACATCCTGCCTGAGGACTTCAAGCAGCTGCAGAAGAAGGAGGTGCAATAACCAGCCGACAACTTAATCAACACCAGCGATCCTATCAAACCACAACTTGACATGCCGTAGCCTTAGACTGATTTAGACCAACTCATGCACGCAATACTCAACGAAGGCTCTAACTCCAACTTAGAAGATTTAATTGACACCCTACAAGCCATGCTCAAAATGAAGATGGGATACGCTGCCATCATCAACCTTGGCCAGCGCCAGGGAATGGTCCTCACCAGGTGTGCCTTTGTAGTGATGATTACCATGTCAGGCCGCAAGAATAAACTATTTGAGTTGCTGGCTGACTTTGAAATGATGTGTGGGGACATTGAGGAAGAAGGCCCCTAGAAAATGCAGCGCATGAAGGAGGAATTAGAAGGCCTGCCTGACTATAAAGAGATCCTAGAGTAGTGGATGCATGCCACCAAAATGCGCAAGTGGTTTAACGACTAGAAGCTGCTTATAGCCGAACAAATTGCTAGCATGTTCAACGAAGACGAGAACTAAGACGTGGACCCAGTAGTGTTGGTGTAGAAGCAGTAAGACGAAGAGGAATCACGCCAACAACTGCTCATAGAAGATGTCATGGCAAAGACCAAGTTCCTCACCATGATGCAGACACCAGCAGTATTCAAGTCTCAAGACCCCAGTGAAGGATTAGGACGTAAAAAATCCAGTTATATTGAAAAAACTGAGGGAGTTGAAAACGAATGGAAAGAAACTTTCGATGACTGGAAGCAGGAACTGACTCAATCAGGTTCCATTTTGACTGACTCCCAAGTGAAGCAAGAACTGCTTTAAGCTGGGACTACTTCTGTGTTGCAGTGTCTGCAGAATCCACTGATCAAGCTTTCTGACATTCAGGAGAAAGTTCAGGCCAACTTCATGAAGGCTAGTAGGAGACTCTCCGGGCTTTCACTCCTCCAGTTGCTGGCTGAAAAGGTGTTTGCCATGCGTACTGAGACCGCCATTAAGTACCCTCAGTTAGTCCAAATCTAACAAGAGGGCTTTAAATTCCAGTCAACAAGGGACATTTTCACTTTTAAGCAGATGACGGACAAGGGCAAGAATGACCCAGGAAAGCACCCCTTCCGCACGGTCTGGAAAGACAGGAAAATAGTTAAAATGGTATTTGAAATGTCTCCTGCTGGCAGCATCAGACACGCCACCCTAATTGATGAGCACGGCAAGGAAGAGAAAGTTGGTCACGAAGACCCAGATAGTAACGGAGGTACACAAACCTTAGAGAACATGGTGGATATCCGCACAATAAAGTCTCGCAACCACTCCCTTAACAGCCCTGGCGTTCCTAATCACGACACCCAGTTTGCTAGGAAGTTGGAGTTCGTGACTAAGGACGGCAGCGTGTAGAAAATATGCAAGACTGACGAGGGCTAGTGGTTGGATTCGTTCGAATTAGAAGCAGATGAAATGATTGTGGGAGTGCATGGCCAGGCTATGGACAAGTGGATCAACAACAACGTCCCAATTGTCAAAGAATTCGGCTTCGTCATTGGTAAGTTCCAAATCTAGTCTCAATATGAGATTGACGATACCCAGAAGTACATTGACAACAATGTCAAAGACATTTTGGGTTGGCTAGCAGCCATCCAGCAACAGGACGAAGATACTAAACAACCAACGCTATTCCACTATATGGACGACGTTAAGGGGTGTGGTGCTTAACTCGAAAACAGACTCAGAGACTGTTTCTTTGGCACCATCACCTCCATTTCAGGCCTATTCCAATGGTGCATCCAGCAGGACCTCCAGAACGCTTACCACCAGGATTTTACTAGGTTCATCGTGTCTTCTTTCCAGTGGAACTTCGGTGCTCGTGACTTCGAGTACTTACAACAAAAACTAAGCATTTTCAGCTTGCTCTACTCAGGCCAAATGGTGAACGACATCAATAAGGTGGAGGACTCTTAAATTCTAAAGCTGCAGTGGCACGACCCCAGATAGGACTTGCCCAAAGACCTTCTGTACGCATTCGAAGGCATGTTCCTGAACCTAGTCAGACGCATTACTGACCAAGGCCAATCCCAGGAAAGTTAATCTAGCTCATCTGCATCTGGGCTGCTGGATTCGCCCCTGAAGAGACAGAAGTCTAAAGTAAATGTGTCAGCTACTAGCTAGTTGCTGAAGCATGCCTTCAACGTCATCTTCCGACAAGTTGACAACTTCCTGTTCACTAGTGGGAGCATCATGCAAGACCCCTCCTTATTGGCTTCCAGTGAGGAGAGAGCAGCCATTATGGATGGGGAAGTTACTGAGAAGGAAATCAGGATTGCAACTAAGTCCAATGACAAAGATGGCCCCAGAGTGGTGGTGATTACGGAGAGTGAGTATTCAGGCTTGAGTGACAATTCAGTCAAGACCGACTGCTCCTTCCCCACAGATGCTGACTTGAAGGGCAAGGATTTCGACTCACTACCCACTATCTCCAAGATTGAGTACGACACAGGCACTCATCTGAGGTGCATGCAGGTCCACATGAGTGACGGCACTAAGTCAGAAAAGCTAGGTAACTTCTCCCTTCAGAAAACGATGGATTTAACAGGTAAAGAGGTAGGGAAGATTGAAGTTCAGACTATTTCTCAGAGTAGTGACGGCAAGATAGGCCGTGTGGCATTCTTTGACAGGGCGAATGTATTAATTTGCGAAATCAAGGGCAGCTACACCCTCAGTAACACTAAAACCACCATTGAAATTAAACCCACTGAGAAGCTGTGTGGAATCCACATGAAGGACAGTGCCTACGTCATGATGGGCATGGCATTCAAGGTAGCTAGCGGTGGCAAACCCAAAGTAGAAGACAAGGTTCTCATTGAGATCCAAGACCCTTCCAAAGACAAAATATTTGAAATTGTGAAGGCCAAGCAAGCCAACAAGCAGCACGGACACAAAGAAGAGTTCAAATAAGTTTCTACTGAGGAGAATCCTGCTGAAGAAGACATGAGTAGTCCCTAGTAATCTTACGAATGGACTGGTCACACGGAGTTGGAAGGCGCTAAGACTGACTTAAATCTGAGTACCTGCATGATCACAGAACAAGGCTAGGTGTATGCCAAGGGCAATAACTAGACGGGCACTTTCACTCTAGAGGGCAGGCTTACTGCTGATTGTGAACTCACTGCAGACCTCAAGTACAGTGAGTAATTCATTTTACCTTGGATTAAGCACACCCCCGACTTGAAGGAGTTCGAAGACAACTTTGTGGGCCACATTCCAGCCTCAGGCTCCACCACCTTCTACGTCAGAGCCAAAAACAGTGCCAATGTTATTCTGCATGAGAAGGGAAATACAGCCAGAAACATAGAAATCAGAATAGGCAACTCCAGCAACACTTAGTGCGCTATCTGCATAGACAGTTCTAGCGCCATGCAGGACATGGTCGTTTAGCTAAAGGACGTCACAGTCCTCCATGAAAACGAATTCAGGAAGTTCATCTTGGAGTGGAGCAAAGACAAATGCGTCCTCTACAAAAAGCTAAAGGGCTTGCCTAAAGCAATTCTAATGGAAACTTCAATGAAGAAGCCTAAGCTGCAGGATCTGGAGATCGCTGGAATGAGTGTATGCACTACTGCCGGCGCCACAGGAGACTGGAACGTCAAGCTCAAAGGACCTGAGTTAACCATGAAATTTAAAGGCAATTTGAACCCAGAAGCCAACTTAATGATTGGGTTCTGCGGAAATTCGATTGAAGAACTAAACACTAGTTTCGAACTTACGCGTGGGAAGTCTACAGTGGAGGTGCAGACGAGTCCTTTGATTATTTAGTTGCAGGCTAAGAGAAGTATGATTAACCTTTACAGAAGTGTAGTGGAGGAGGACTAGCTATCCCACTACCTCAACATGGTCTTGGTTTTCACCAGTGCTGCCATCAACTCTCCCTACCCTCTGGAAATGCTGTCTAACGTAGCCAATCCCAAACACATCAAGACTCTACTCAGGCTCCTCATCCAAGCATCTCCCCTCTAAAAGTTAACTGTCTTGGCCATCGTCAAGAACTTAATTCTAGTCAAGGTGCCTGACTAAATATTTGAAGAAGGCCTGGGCAACCTGCAAGAAATTGACTCCATGAGCACCATAGTGCAATTCCAAAACAAACTCAACTCCTTCTTGTACAGCTTGGCAGTTAACATCCGCACTCAGAACTGGCAGTCTAATTACCTGGAAACCCAGGGAGGACTGCACTCTGTGTCCGTGAGCTTGCTCCAGACCATTTCCCTGGCCTTGCTAAATCAAAAAAGTGGAGTGAGCCCTGACTCCATGATTGAAACATCTGCCTTCGCTACTGGCAGACCCCAGGGTGACGAGTTATCCACTGCGTTTACTGAACTACTAGCCAAGTTTGACGAAGAGCAGTCACCCTCTACTGAACCCTCCTCCCTCATCGACACATGCGAACAAACCACAGACAATACGCTGTAGATTGAGTTAGACATGATGTTTGAGCTTGTGGGGTCTCAGATCCAGACTATTTCACTTGGTGACCATCTGGTAACTTGCAACTAAGGAGAAGGCAGCAAGACTCTGAACACAGTCACCACTTGTACAGAAGACATAGCTGACAACCAAAACTAACTGCATGGACATGAAATTGTTATCAGTGCATCTGTTGGTCTCAAGCTTAACGTCAGCCAAGAGGTTTGTCAGACATTCGTTAAGGTACTCCAGTGTGGAGAAGCCAGTTGCACTACTCAGCAACAATTGATTAGTAAAACGAATTTACACAAACTCTAGGCCATGGTTTCTAAGTATTTCGTCCTCCACTCCGACGACGTGCTCGCTAAACTGACCCCATAAGAGATCTCGGGTCTTGCCTCTTCTCTGCTCAAAGTCACCTTGAATGAATAGTTCTTTGGACTTTCTCCTTTGGAAGCTGATCACTCTTACGCTCCCTGGTTGTGGGAGCACGCGTATGGCCGCTTCTAAGCCCTGCAGGTGGACACCCAGGACCTGCCCTAGGACGAAGCCAGGCTCCAAGAGTAGCAGAAGGACGAAAGCTGGAAACTGGAATAGCCTACTTGCAAAAACAAGAAGGGCAGTAAAATCAAAGTGCTGAGTCTTAGCAGCAACTGGAGAGACTGCACCGTAATGGAGTGCCTGGACAGAAACCAACTCATTAAGATCCACTACGATGACTTTGAGGCTTAGTACGACGAATGGATTCTAGAAACCTCAGACAGGCTGGATGCCAAATACAGGGCCAAGCCACACACTTACAAGCCCAAGGCTGTCACCAAACACTAGAGCAAAACTAAAGAAAGTAGGGCTCCTAAGACTGTTGAAATTAGCATCCACAAATGCAAAAAGGGACACGTCTGTGAGTTAATCCACACGGAACCTTACAGCTACTCTGGAGCATACTGTGAGTGGTGTGGGGCTCACTGCGATATAGTCACAGGCGTCTGGAGGTGCAAAGACTCAGATTGCAACTAGTACGACTGCTGCGTGAAGTGCAGTGAATCCAGAATGGAAAAGCAAACCATTCCTGCCTCCGTGTCAACCACTGACCCAGTGCGTAAATCTAAAGTCAAGGCTCCTAAGACTGTAGAATAGGAAGTCCATAAATGCAAAAAGGGCCACAACTGTGAACTCTCATACGTTCCTCCCTATCCTAACTATGACTACGTTATCTGCGAGTTTTGCAGAGCCAACGCCTACGCCAAGGACGGCATCATGAGGTGCAAAGACAAAGCTTGCGATCAGTACGACTGCTGCTAGAAATGCGCTAAAACTAAAATGGTGAAGGAAACTATCCCCTACGTTTACAACTGGAAACCTAAGTGCAAAAACCTGAAGAATAGCTCAGTGTAAATTCTGAGTAAGACCAACAACTGGAGGAAGTGCACAGTGATCAGATGCATGGACGAGGCCCAACTCATCAGAGTTACCTACGATGGCTATGATGAAGAACACGACGAGTGGGTGGATGAAACTAGTGACCGAGTGGCTGTGGAAAGCAGATCTGAGCCCCACCAGTACAGACAGAAACCTATCCACGAAAAATGTCAGAAGGAATTTGTCCAAAATGGCAAAGCAGGCTATGGGTCTGTCAGCTGCGATGTATGCAGGAGAAGTAAGAGACAGGAATTCTGGGGTTGCAGATCCTGCAATAGCGACCTGTGCGACAACTGCTTGCAAATCAAAATGGCAGCAAAGATTGACAGTCTGCCTGCACTGCCTGAACCAGTGGACAGGAGTTCAGCTGAGGTAATTGAAAAGATTAGGGAGGGAGTGCAGCAGCCTCTGGCCCTCCGATATGGTGGGTTCAGCAGCCACTTCAAGCCAGCCTAAGTTAAGGTAGTTAACACGCCTCCAATTGTACTGCAGCTGGATAAGAAGTTGGATGACAATACTGCCAGTTGTGAATGGCGTGATACTGATCTGGAGACCATGCCTTTAGAGTACCAACCCAACAAACTCACTGCTAAGATAACTTGGAAAGACTAAGGTTGGGGAGGCTAGAAAGGATACGTTGGCCTCAAGCTTATTAGGAACGGAGTGGAAAAAGAAACTAAAGACCTGTTTGGAGTGGCCCAACATGCCTCACAGTCCAAGACAGTTGAGCTTAACCCAGATGACCCATTCCTTATGGAGGCTAAGGTAGGTGACATTTTCAAAGTAGTGCACAGAGTTGGAGGGGGAGGCGGTCACCAGTTGATTGTGACTGCCCTAGAATTCACCTTCCAAAAAGTAAAGAAGGTAATGGAGAGTAAGCCCAAGCTAGTCCCAGATTAGATTGAAGTCAGGGGCGCTGGCACTCAAGAGGCCAATGGAATCTACAAAAAGTCCGAAGAAAAGAAGAATGACATGCCAGTCTGGTACAAAGATGAGTCCAAGCAGCAGTACATCATGTCCTCGGTTTCATACCTCTCGTTAAAGATTCACTAGATCTACCATGCTGGCTCAAATCATGGCACTGCTTCTTACTGGACCGAAGGCGGGACTAAGGATTCACCCTAAACAAGCACTTGGATTGTGCGTGGCGCACAGGCACCCGCTCCTACTCTGCACGACGTGTTTGATGGCACTGAATACCAGGCTGTGGGCAAAGACAAAGAAGAAGCTAAACCAATAACTGAAGAAAAAATGTCCATTGAGTAAACCCTGAGTAAGGTGTCGATGATTCGGGACTTCATGCAGATGACTGGCCTCAGCATCTAAGACCTCACTGCCTAAGAGCCACAAGAAGCAGACCAAGACTTGGCTGCTCAGCTTCACAGCAGGTTCTGCTAGGCCATGGACTAACCCAATGATCAGTTCCTATAGAACCTAGTGATGTCAAGCAGCCCTCTGACTGATGCGAACACAGGCACTTTGGCATTTAACGACCACTTGAATGGAGTCCTGGACAGGAACATCAAGTAGACTATTAGGAAGTTCAAGGACTTCAAAGCAGACACCAAGAAGATTGCTCTGGCTCTACGTGATCAGGAGGCTGGACTAGTTGAGTGTTACACTAGTGAAGACGTGAGCCAAATGATTGAAGACAACTCCCAGGCCACTATCATCCACTTCTTAAACATCCAACTCAAGCAGAAACTACTCAACAAGATGGTTTACTAGGCCACTTATTCACACTCAAAGTCAGCCACTAATCCAATGATGGATACCCACCAACAAGGATTTAAATTCCTGTGGTTCACCATGCAGCACTCACTAATGGAAATGGAGTGCCGCTCTAGAAGTAAAGGCATGGAGTGCGTGTGGCAAGACCCAAGTGGGCAGTTGAATGAAGAACAATGGCAACTCTTGCTTCACAGGATTTCCAACACACCCAACGGACTGAACATCCTCAAGTCTATGGTCTAGCGTGTAATGGCAACCCTCAATTAGGAGTTAATGCTCTTCTGGTGTGAGGAATTGCAAAGTTCCAAGCCAGAGCAAGATAGGCGCGGCCTTAGCAGCATGCAATGCACAAGTCACAAGACCATCCTCAATTCTATGAAGATGCTCGACTCCATTCTCTTCATGTTCAATGAAAAGCACGTTGAGGAGAAGTGGCATTCTAGCAAAACTACCTTGCTGTTTGAGGCTCAGGGTGGTGAGTCATTCTTCGCGAGTATGATGGAGATGTACTTGAACATAGTAGTGAACATGTTTGAATTCTCACCCAAAGACCAGTCCCCCCAACTCTGGCTTAGAAGGAGTGCTATGGAGGCATGCTTCAAACTGTTATAGATCGCCCATAACTCTGACTACGATCCTCAGGGTCTGTTGCAGAACTCACTCCAGCCTCTGTTCGAATCTAATTTGTTAAAGCAAATCTCCATTAAGCTGGACTCCGTCCTCGGTGGGGACGCCATCTTAGAGAAAGACATATTCTTCTATTCAGCGGCTGATCTGATCTGCTCGGCTATCAAAACCTACGTAGCTGTTGCCTAAAAAGGAGTGGAAAAGGGCTACCTGACCAAAGTGAAGATGGATTCAGCCTACTAGAAGCTGGGGCTGGCCGTCATCAACAGCAAGATTCTGCCTGAAAACTGCACAGACTTGACTAACTCACTGTCATTCTTAAAACAAATAATGAGTAACCAGGCTGAAGATAGCAAGGAAGTAGACTCATCGACCACTAATGTGAAGGAGACAGTGATTGAAGTGGACCTACAAGACCCCCTGAAGTGGCAGACAATTGTCTCACCCCTGATCTGCTTTGAAACTGAGTACGACTTCTACGTCAAGGACTCCACCACAGCTAAGTGCGTGACCACTCAGCTGACTGCCAAGGCTTCTTACAACCCAGATGGAAAAGATTCCAAGATCCTTCACAACTCAAACTCATACTGCGAAGAAGAACCTAAATTCATGAATCAAGTCAGCCTCCAGAGTAACTACGCTCACCTGTAGTTCCCTTCAGTGGAGTCAAGGTATGTCCTCAACTTCGCTATTGACTCTGATGCCAAACTGACTCAGAGTCAAGCCACCACCAACCTACCAGCATTAACTCTGCAGCACCATCCTAAATCAATTCTGACGCAGGATGAAGACGGGCCTTACATCTAGAACATGGACGGCACTATGCTCTTCGTAGACAAGGATAGCGTAGAGGTTTCAGAAGATTTGAAACCAACCCAGGTAGTCACATTCACCCAATAACACTAGTTTAGTGTTCAGGAACTGACTCCACCTGACTTCAAAGTGACCCTAATTGACAGTCAGTCTGACAAGGACAATAAGATTCACACCACTATCAAGCATTTCGTTGAAGGCCAAACTCTAGAGCCAGTGGTAGTATAAAATGACAAAACACTGGAATAAGAGTCCAAGGTGGTAGCTGACAAACTCTGCCCCCGCAACCATCCTCTGTTGTCCATGAAGGAGCGTAACAAGGGTGGCTATGGCTGTGATGTGTGTTCAAAAGGTATACCCCCCTACACGGAAGTATTTGGATGCCGCGAATGTGACTACGATTTATGCGTACCCTGCTTTGACAAAGCTAAAGTTGTAGACAAGGCCTAAGAAGATGAAGAGGGTGGAGGATTCTTAATGTTGTTTGGAGAGGACGATGAAGAAGACTACGTCAAACCATCTGCAGACATGCTCAGGCTAGGAGACCTAGTCACCCTCGACCTCAAAGACATTAACACGCAGGAGTCTATCGCCACTATCAAGGACTCAACCTGCTTAGTCCTGGTCTGCGATTTAACCAACTCAAACCATGTAGACCACTAGTGCCAGCAAGTAGAAGCCATGCTGATGCTGAACAAGGTGTACTCTACTCTGATTATAATTGGGACTAACAGTTTAGAAGCAAGTGAGAATGACAGCTCAATCTAATCTATCATTTTGTGCTTAAGCAGGCTCAGCCAACTATTCCTAGTGGACTTGGACTCCTCTCATTTCTTCGATGTAGATGCTTTAAAATCTTAAGACCAGCAGGAGCAGACACAGGCTAGTGTACTCACCTACTTACAATCTACCCACAACCACCTAGGCCTGGAGACTGTCGTAGACAAACTACTTATGTTGGGCAAGCGCAGGAAGACTCTTCTGTCAGTGGGCAAAGGCCTAATGCTAACAGACGGAGTGGTTCATGACCCTGACTGTGAGGACACTAAGATCTCTTCAGAGTCCCCTATAGTGCACTTCAGCCTTAGCAAGAGCGTGCAGATGTTTGTGACAGAGAGTGGGCAACTGCTGCACAAGGGCATGCAGAGTCTAGTGTGCAATAAGCCCATCTACTATCAATCCCTTGAGCTGCTCAAACCACTTTCGGTGTGGGAAGTAGATGGCAGAGTAGAGAAGACTTGGATTTACGATCAGAATGAAAGCAAGGTGGCCTATGCCTTAGTCAGGGATAAAGACAGCGTCTAGTTGTTCTCCATTGGATTCAGTCAATCAGGCCTGCTTGGACAAGGACAGGGAGTCACCACTTCCACTCAATTCAACCCACTCGCCTATCAAGTAAATGCGGACACTCAGGTAGCTGACGTGTTCTTTGTGGGTCATCTGGCTGTGGCTGTGACTACTCTAGGAGGCATCCTCATCCTTGGAGGGTTAGAATAAATCAATAACCGAAGCAGTGCCTTTGAAGAGGAGTCTAAGTCTCAAATGATCAACACTCTTGTCTCTAAGTCCTATTCCAGCCCAGTCTATGTGGACACCAAGGGCCTGAAAGTGTCTAAAATAGTTTAGCTTTCTGCCACCAAGCAGCTGCTCCTGGCTTCTAAAGACAACTAGGGCACTATTTACTTCAATGCTGGGTCCCTAGAAAACTGTGATCTCACCCAGGTTGAGGGTATTGACGCCAATGTGATGGACTTCACTCTCATCAAAACAGAATTATTCCTGATCATTGACACAGAATCCAACAGACAGAAAGCCCTGAATGGCCAACTGCAGGGAGTGATTGTAGCCAGAGCCACCCAGGCCAACAAGCACTTCATGAGCAGTGGGCAGACCACGGAGACACAAGCCATGAAGGAATTAAATGCCTCCTTCAAATCAGTCACTTTCGAGCAGAATGTGTCGAAAATCCTTTTACTGCTCAACTCCAGACTAGGAGAGTTGAAGAGCAAAAACAAGGGCACCTACATGAATGACCTGAAGACAATGCTCACTAAGTGCAAAGAACGACTCATCCAAGAGATTGAGTGTGCTAAGAACGTAGAAGACACTACCGAGTGGAAAAATAATGACGCGTTCCTGGAGAAGCTACACTCCACTATCAAGAACACGTTCGATGGAGTCAACCAGAAGACACTCATCCAGATTGACCTCATGCAGACAGTACTCAAAATCAATGAAACACTGAAGATCATGCAGTCAGGCCAAAACTGCATAGTCTCAGATCCCTGGAGATACGACTCCTCTAAGATGCGTGTAGATGCCATCACTTGTAGGTAGCTGAGTTCAATGCAGATCTCCAACAACTTTATGCTGAATGAGTTCATGGCTGAGAAGATCAACAAGATCCTGGAGAACTTCAAGAATGAAAATGGGAAGCCAGATGTGACAGTCAAGCGAGTAGGTGCTTCTCAGTTCCAACTGGAGGGCAAGGTAGACCACAACGAAGAAGGAGAAGGAAAATTAATATTCACTGCCCTCCTCAAGCAGACAAGAGACAATGGAAAGTGGACTAACTTCAAGAAGAAGGGAATCAATGACAGGGCTTTCAAAGTCTACTTCAGAGGCGAAGGTTCAATTGACGACGGGGGCCCTCTCAGGGAAACATACGACTTCGCTTGCAACGAGCTACAGACCAGTTCACTCCCAGTCCTCATTCCTACTGCCAACTAACGCACTGAAAATGGTGAAATGAGGCACTGCTATATCCTCAACCCTAACTGTGGGACGGGAGAGCACGCAGCCACAGAGATGGAAATGCTCTATTTCTTCGGCGTGTTGATTGGATACGGGATCCTGTCCACTAACCCCATGCCTCTGTACATGCACCCCATCTTCTGGAAGCAAGTGGTAGGGTTTGAAGAGCTGAATGATGAAGCAGACCTATACTACATTGACAAGTACTCCTGGTAGATGCTGCAAGAAATCAGGAAAGCGGTTTGCACAAAGACTGACGAAGAGTTCGGCTAAATCTTCGGTGACTACTCTTTCATCCTAGATGGAGCCAAGGAGAACGAAAAGGTCGTTGAACTCTGTCCAGGAGGCAAGGACCGCCAGTTGACTAGACAAAATGCAGAGGAGTACGTGGTGTTGACGGTGAAGGCAATGCTCAACATTGCAGCTCCTCAGATGGCCAAGGTGAAGGAGGGCATTGAATTTATTTGTGGAGCCCAGCTACTTGCAGCTTTAAGTTGGAGGTATGCAGAGGAGAGGTGCATTGGAAAGTACCTTACTGACATTGATTACCTAAAGCAGCACACCAGCTACTCTGGACACTTCAAGCAAGCTGATTCCAAGACCAGGAAGTGGTTCTGGGAAATATTTGAGGAGATGAGTGAAGAAGACCGCCAGCTTTACCTGAGATTTGTAAATGGCCAGAGCAAGCTTTCTACAGATATGGGCAAACTAAGGTACAAGCACGAACTGCGCAACCGCAGTGGAGGAGACACTGCCCTCCCAGAAGCCCACACTTGCTATTTCTAAATTGACGTTCCACAGTACACAACCAAGGAAATTTTTAGATCGCGCCTTCTAGTGGCTGTCCGCTTCTGTGGTGAAGTTGACGGAGATTCAAGGGTAACCTACTGACCCTAACACATTATTTGAT
>Ga0138266_1177561_pt1 | contig 16807 bp, 18 predicted proteins | sample RNAB_120151118_FD_105244 | JGI IMG/M metagenome (GOLD analysis project Ga0138266, IMG submission 105244) | Metatranscriptomics of polar marine prokaryotic and eukaryotic communities from Palmer Station, Antarctica after 192hr light incubation... | ecosystem: Environmental > Aquatic > Marine >... | reverse complement strand
TGACCATCCGAAAATGTTGCGCACTTTGAACCTGAAAGTGTAAGTTGTCCCAGGAGTTGTTGTTACTGAGACAATGCGATTTAGATTATCTGATGTTGCTCCAGCTACCTCTTTGAAAGTGGTGCCAGAACCTTCATTCCACTCTAGGTTATAGGATGTGATCACTGCGCCACCAGCCTTGTCCGAATTGTCAACAACCTGAGGCATCTCTACATAGATCTTGGTGGTGGTTGTTTGTGCTTCCACTCTTATGGGAGCAGAGGTCGGTGTATCTGGGACGGTTTTCACTTTGGCGGCGTTTACTCCATCAACGTTCTCATCTGAAAATAGGCCTGCTCCAAGGGAGTTAAGTGCTCTTACTTTGGCCACGATTAGATCGTTCAGTATGAGCTAGTAGAGGCCATCAGATTTGTTCAACTAGCTCATTGGCATGGTGCAAGTTGGACTAGTCAGTAATCCTACACAGAATGAAGGATCTGCTGCGAAAGTCCCATCCTTCTTCTTGAACTGGATGTTGTACCCAGTGACTGCGCTTCCATACTCCACAGGCTTGGTCCAAGTGAACAAGACATTTGTGCTGGTAATCACAGCTGTGACTGCCTCAGGCTTAGCTGGAACCTTGATCGTCTTAATGTCGGTAATGTCTGAGTACAGTCCCCAGCCGTAGATGTTCTTGGCTCTGTAGCGGACTTTATAAGTCTTAGAGATTGTTAAGCCCGTTTTGATTGTTGCAAGAGACAAGGTGTTGGAAGACCATCCTTGGAGCTCTTTCCATTCTGAACCGTTGGTGTTGAAATCATAGTCGATCTAGTAGGAAGTCACTGGGCTACCACCTGTGCTAAGGCCGGTCATAGCTGCAATGGTGGCTTCAATTTGATCTGTGGATGTTGCTCCTCCCCTTGTAGGACCAGCTGCTGGCTTATGAGGAATGATTTACACATAAGCCTTGGTGGCCTAGGATGAGCTTAGGGCTGAGTAAGCACTGTCTCCAAGCATGTTAGCAGCGAGCACTTTGGCAATCACTTCATCCCCCTGCAAAAGACTGAAGGGAGATTTAGTCAGCTCACTCATCGGAATAGCACAGAAACCGTTGTTTTTCACCGTGCTATCAGTCCTGCCATTGCAGTAAGTCTGCTACTCAACGAATGTGCCACTTTTAGTTTTAATCTGGATGTTGTAGGCAGTCACGCTAGACCCACCGTTGTAAGGAGTTGCCCAAGCGATCTTGACACTTGTGGCGATGTTGGAAGTGACTGGTGCTGCTGGGGCGTCAGGGACTCTGGCAGCTATCTATTAAATCACATTGGAATATGGACTCCAACCATGGATATTCTTGGCCCTATATCGGAAGAAATAAGTTGTTCCTTTGGTCAAGCCAGTCTTAGTCTGCGCTAACTAAATGTTATTAGAAGTCTCTCCGATGATGGACTCGTAGCTGGAGCCTTAAGTTCCCTTATCCCATTCGAGACTGTAAGAGATGAGAGCGGAACCACCTGAGTTAGTAGGATGGGAGATGGCTGTCATTTGTAAAGAGATTTAGGTTTCACTTGTCTGAGTCAGATCAATGGTCAAATTAGTTGGAGCTTGCAGAGGCTTAGTTTCAACTCTTTAGCCAACTGTGTTAATCGTGCTGATATCAGATAATCCAATGGCGTTCTATGCTTACACTACTGCGGCAATGAGATCGCCTTAGAGTAGTACAAAAGGACCAGTGCCTGCTGTGAACGTTTCCATGGGCACCAGGCAGTAGTTGTTGGCGAATACAGTTGAGCTGGCTCCATCACAATAAGTAGTGGTGGCGAACACTGTAGACACTTTTGTTCTGATTTAGATTTTAAAAGCAGTGAGGGAAGTACCATTCGCTCCCTTGGGTGTCCAGGCAATCTTGACATTAGTGCCTATTAGAGACACCACGACAGGGTCAAGTTTCTCAGGTTGCGAAGCTGCCTAGACATCTCCTTGGTCAGAGAATAGACCCCAGCCGAAGATATTTCTGGCCCTGTATCTGAACTTGTAGACTTTACCAGCTTGGATGGAAACGCCGGTCATGGTGTACGTGGTTGAGGTAGCGTAAGGCTATTCTCCAATGAGGGTAGACCACTGGGACCCACTCGTCCCCTGATCCCACTGTAAGTTGAGTGAGAGGATAGTGTTGCCTCCTGTCAGAAGAGCAGTAGGCAGGGCGTAGTCTACCATGAGTTTGTCGATCGTCGTTCCAATATTTCTGGTGGGAGCAGTTGCTGGTTTGTGAGGAACAATCTGCGCTAAGATTCCTGCTGTGTTAAGCGAAGATGGCACACTGAATCCTAAAGAGTTCTCAGCACTAACTCTAGCTTGTATTATCAATCCTTGAGTCAAACTGAATGGTCCAACTGTCAAGAGAGACATCGGGATTTCACAGAAAGTTTGAGAAGTGATACTTGACGTGGACGCGTCGCAGTACTAGGTTTAGATGCTGTAAGTTGTCTAGTCGAGGTGGCGGATCTCAAGCTTGTATGCCGTGATGGGTTGCGATCCTGGATCAGGCGCTGTCCAGTTGAACTTTACACTAGCGCCATTGAGAGTTGTAGCAACTGGGGCGATCTAAGAAGGTACGTTAGCAGCGACCATGGAAGTTATCTCAGAGTAGATTCCCCAGCCTTGTCGGTTCTGCGCTCTGTATCTGAATTTATAAGTCTTACCGCCTGCGATGTTGGAAGCAATAGTTACTTGAGCGTTCATGCTGGTGCTCAGAGTGAGCCAAGTGTTGACCGTCGGGCCTTGGTCCCATTAGATCTCATAGGCGGTGATGATAGACCCGCCATTGGCAGTCCCTTCAAGATGTTTATAATCTACTACGAGAGAGCTCTAAGTAGTTGAGGCATTCTTGATGGGTGAAGTTGGTGGCTTGTGAGGAACGAGCTCTAGCAAGGCGCCGCTTGTGTTATCAAACGATCCTGCTGAGCTTCCAACGAGATTAGTAGCTATGATTTTCACTTTGATCAAAGTTCCCTGTGGAATAGTGAAAGGTGCGATGGTGAGAGTAGAAAGAGGGACGTTGCAAGTAAAAGCCCCTAGTATGGTAGAATTAGACCCATCACAAGTAGCTGTTGATTCCTTATACACATTAGTCGTAGAAGTCTTGATCAAGACCTGGTAAGCTGAGACTGAGAGTCCTCCGTTATCTCCAGGTGCCGTCCACGTGATTTTAACTTCAGTTGGAGTTGCCGAGTCAATAATAGTGGCAGGTATGGCTGGCTAGGAAGGCTCAGTTCCAGCGTAAGTGGTCATTGCAGGAGAGGGGTCACTCCAGCCTACTGAGTTACGGACTCTGTATCTGAATTTATACATGGTGCCGGTGGTTAAGCCAGTCTTAGAATAGGATGTACTTGTACTGTCAGTGGGGTCTCCAACCAGAGAAGCCCAATTAGTGCCGGAACCACCTCCGTTCCATTAAAGTGAATACGAAGTGATAGCCAGTCCACCTGAAGTGAGTCCGTTGCTGATGGCGGGCATATCTGCAGCGATAGTTGTCTTTGTTGATGAAGGGAAGTTCCTTATTGGAATAGCTGTTAGGGCATGGGGTTTGGAAACTATTAGAGCAATCGAAGTGCTCACGTCTGAGTAGGCTCCAGGACCGAGTGAATTATAACCACGCACCTTCGCAATCACTTTGTCACCCTGGATCAGCTTGAAGTTACCTGTAAGTAAAGAAAGGATACTCAGATCCACTTGACAATACAAAGCCTAGATGACGGCAGATTAACTTCCATCGCAATCAGCTGAAGCGTGGAAGGTGCCGGTCTTTGACTTCAAGACAATCTCGTAACTAGAGATAGCTACTCCTGATCCTCCAGTACCTGGTTTAACAAAAGTCACTTAGTATTTTGCTGTAGTTGCTGTCGTTACCAGAGCCACTGTCGGTAAGCTCATTTTAGCTGGGACGGTAGCTGCCAGGATTGTAACTGTTGGTGAAGGCTGTCCATCTCCATGCACATTCCTGCCAACATACCGGAACACATAGGAAGTTCCAGACTAGATGCCTGTGATGAAGACTAAGGTCTTGGCGAGTTAGGGCGTCGTGTCTCCGATTAGGTTTTCGAACACATTATTTGCAAGGCCTTTATCCCATTAGACAACGTACGATGTGACGGCGCTTCCTCCATCAGCCGTGCCAACTGGGGTCAAATCGTCTATGAGAAGCTGAATCTGTGTCTAAGAAGTGTCAGCTCCTCTTCTGGGTACGATCGTAGGAGCGTGAGGTACTGTTTAGACTTGAGCTCCTGTAGTATTCTTATCCGAATATAGACTCGTTCCGAAGGCGTTCGTTGCGGTGATCTGGACCACGACTAGGTCGTTCTATATCAGCTTGAATTGCTGAGCAGAATTGATTAGAAGTGAGAGAGCTACTGCGCATTTCTGGGTAGTGAGGGCAGGTGCTTGGGCTCCGTTACAGCCCGTAAGGTCGAGTTAACGATTGCCAGCTTTATCTAGTATGTGCACTGTATAACTTGTAATGTCAGAGCCCTGCTTATCAGGTGCCACCCAAGTAATTTGAACAGTGCTGGCCACTATCGTAGTTTAGGCAGTTGTTATCTTCATCGGCTTAGTAGCTGCTTTGACCGTGACCTCGTCTGAGAACACGCCTTCGCCAAAGATGTTGATGGCTCGATACTTGAACTTATAATCTTGGCCAGGAGTGAGGAGAGTGACGGTGTACTTTAGGGCCAAGTTGTTTGCAGTTAAATCTCCAACAGCGGTGACCCAGTTATTGACTCCTTGATCCCACCAGAGGTTAAGCGAAGTTATCGTAGAGCCTCCATTGCTAGGCGAAGAAAGCAGGTTGGCGTAAGAGACGGTAATCTATCTGTCAGTTGTCTCTGAGCTAACTCTAGCAGGAGCTGAAGCTGGTTTCTGAGGTTGCGTTCTAATCGTTGCTCCTGAGGTGTTAGGATCTGATAGCTCACTGAACTCAATCGCGTTAAGAGCTTCTACAGTCGCTACCACAACATTGCTTAGCAACAGGGAGAAGGTAGATCCCCTAAGAGTTGTCATAGGAATTGAGCAGAATCTATTGGCTTTCGTCGTCTAGTCAGCGCCGTTGCAGGCAGTCTTGTCTTCAATGAAACTTCCATCCGCTTTCTTAATCTTAATTCTGTAACCTGTGAGAGGCGTACCGCCGTTGTAAGCAGGTATCTGCCATGTAATCTTGACGTTGGTTGCTTCATTGGAAGTTACTGGAGCAGCGGGCTTGTTAGATTTCCTAGCAGCTATTAATGGTAGGGAATCGGAGTAAGGACCCCAGCCATGTACATTCTTTCCTCTATATCTGAATAGGTAAGTTTTGCCCACGATTACTGTTGTGGAAACGCCATGACTTATGGTCACCGATTCAGATCCAGGCTAGCCTGAGAGGTCTGTCCAGGTTGCACCATTGGAAGCTCCATCATACTACAAGTGATACGAAGTTATTATCGCTCCGCCATTCTAAGGCGAGTTGAGAGCAGCCCAGTTGACCTGCAACAAGAGGTCAGTAGAAAGACCCATATCTCTGGATGGTGAGGCTAGCGGCTTCAGAGGAATCACTTCAGTGAAAGCAATGAATGGAGAGACGTTGATGGCTGAGTATAACCCCCATCCTATAGCATTCTGTGCTCTCACTTTAGCTATGATGTCCTTGCCTTGAGTCAGGAAATAGGGGGTGCCATGGAGTGTCTCCATCTCTACTCCGCAAGACTTGCTTGAGACGACTACATTGGCCCCTGTGGTACAAGTGACGCTCTTGAAAGTTGATCCATCTGTCTGTTGAATTTAGATTTCGTAGTCTGTGATTGCAACGGCATTGCCTCCAGTGTTAGAAGGGATAGTCCAGGTAACTTATATAGCACTCTGGAGAGCAGTAGCGACTGTCTTTATAGTCAGGGGCACTGATGGGACGATTGCTGCTTGGATAGATGATTCAGGAGAGTAGCCAACTGACCAACCGTGGATGTTCTTTATGTGGTATCTGCACTTATAAATTGTTCCGCTGATTATGCCGGAGGTAATCTCCACTGTTGTCAGGAGTTGGTTAGTCGGATCGCCTACCTTGGCTGCGAAAGAAGCACTGGAATTAGACGCATCTTTGATCTCTAGAGCGTACGTGAGAAGAGCAGCTCCTCCTGTTGCAGTAATTATTGGCAAATTGACAACCAGTTTGGTCTCAGTGGTCAGAGAGTTTCTGGCTGGAGCGAGAGTTGGGTTATGTGGGACGACTTAAGCTTTGGCTCCTGTTGTGTTCTCTGTCGACGGGTCTGAATATCCGATAGCGTTCATTGACTCTACTACGACAACAACTAGGTCACCTTCTTGAAGTAAGAAAGGAGATGCCATCAGAAGTGTCATAGGGATGGAACATTTCCTTTACAGAATGACAGTTCCATTGGTGCCAGTACAGTTGGCGAGCTCTTCAACAAAGGTGCCAACTTTCTGTTTAATTTTGATTCTGTAGGCTGTCACAGGTGAGTCTTAGACGTTAGGAGAAGCTGGCCAAATGACCTGGACAGATGCTCCAACATTTGAAGTCGTTGCTGGAGTGCTCATCTTGTCAGGCCTGCTAGCCATCAGGTACGCTGATACCAGTCCTGGCAGTCCCCAGCCATGGGAATTTTTAGCTCTGTATCTGAAGTAGTAGGTCTTGCCTCCAGTTAAGTAATTGATGGTGATCTCAGTCTGGAGTTGGTTAGTGGTTTCTCCCACCACTTCTGACCAAGGTCCACTACCTCCACCAGCTTGATCCTTCTGTAGATTGTATGAAAGAATAGGAGCACCTCCAGTCGCTGTCCCAGAGAGTGCGGTGATTCGGATGCCCATCTGTGTACCACTGGTCAGGATAGCGATCTTAACGGGCAGTACTGAGGGTACATGTGGCTTGGCTTGCATTAAAGTTGGCGATGTGACCACAGCTGAGTAATCACTCCAGCCGATTTCGTTGGAGAATTTAATCTGAGGCAGAATTGGATTGCCTTGCACTAAACTGTAAGGCCCTAGAGTCAGGACTGAGAGATTGTACAGGCACTGTCTAGCATCGAAGAGGGCGTTGTTAGCTCCATCACAATTAACTGTGTCTTCTACGTAGCCAGAGCCATCACTCTTGGCGATCCTGATCATTGCTTTAGTTATCAAGGAGGCTGAGTTGTAGGGCATCTGCCAGGCGATCTTAACTTTGTCATTCACGATAGTCGCTGAGATGAACACTGGCTTCTGAGGTACACTGGCAGCTAGAATGTGGCCGATTTCTGACAAGGGTCCATAGCCAACTTCATTCTTAGCTCTATACTAGACTCTGTATCTCCTGCCTTTCTAAACACCAGTTACCTTCTTGCTTAAGAGAGATAGCTCAGGAGCTGAGAGGCCCTAGAGCTCGGTGAAGGCGCCACCAAGGCCGTCGTCTATTTGCACATGGTAGCTTGTGATAGCCGAACCGTTTATACCGGTCACCGCTGTAAGGGCTGCAGCCACGACTGTTTCGCTTGTCAACGTGTTCCTTGTAGGTGCTGCAGTCGGCTTACTAGGGAGAGATGCAAGGACGATAGAATTAGTCATCAGACTGGATACCCCAGCAGTAGCGAAATCTGTATAAACTTTAACAACAAAAGTAAATCTTTTGCCAACTGAAGCTGCTGGGAATTCTGTCACTTCAAGTCCGTTAGGATAGCTCTTGCCAGTCAAGTATGCTGTGTGAACTTCTGTCGTAATGTCAGAGATAGCTGCGGTGCCAGATGTTCTACCAGCGTCTCTCAGGACTCTGTATTCTCTGACGGGACAGCCTCCGTTATCGCTGGGGTCATTCCACAGGATTTTGATCGAATTGGTAGTCGAAGTCACCCATGAGGGCTTGGCGACAGCTGTGGGCAACACGCAGGCATAGGTGGTGAACACATCTGAGTAGGAGGTGCTCAGGCCATTGTAGTTGATTGCCTTGTGCCTGAAGGAGTAGTATTTAGAAGTCGCGACGGTGGTGATAGTGAAGGTAGTTACTTCAGGATGGCCTGCTCCGTTGTAGATCTGGGAGAACTCACCACACTGCTTAAGGTCCGCCTCAAGGATATATCCAGTAATCAAGATTTCATTATCAGGAGAGATGGGCCAGTTAACTTAGACTTGTAGTTTAGTTGAAGCCAAGCCTCTGGTGATTGAACTAGGTTTAGAGGGCAGAGCTGCTGCTGCAAATCTGACTTCTGAACTGAATGCGCTTTCTCCTATAGCGTTTGTACTGGTGGTTATGAATCTGTATTTACCGCCGGCTGTGATATTCTCGGTTGTCTTAGTCACTTCGTATTCCATCACAGTGGCTGCCTGAGCGGTCTGAGATATGTCGAATTCTTTAACTTTGGTGAAGGAAGCTAATGAAAGCGATAAGCTGCCAGCGTCCATAAACAGCTTGTATTTTACTACAGGCGACCCATTGTTCTAAGCCGATTGGCCGAGTTTAACCTTTATCGCTGTAGCAGAACTGGACACGTACGTCACTAGGCCTGGGGCATCAGCAAGGGTAGCTGTGAGGACATAAGAGATAGGACTGTACGAACTCCATCCTACAAGGTTTTGAGCACGGTATCTGAACCTATAGCTCAATCCTTTCTTAAGAGCGTAGATGAAGGCTGGTGCGACTGGCTCAGCTTCAGTTGTCTTCACAATCGTTCCTGTGTGAGCTGAGCTTTGGATAATAGCATGCTTGACCTGGTGTGAGTTGAGACCTCCACCAGCCACAGTCACAAAGCCTCCACCGATACCATCGTCCATCTAGACTTCATAGTTTGTCAACAGAGATCCTCCATTGGCTGGCTCTACATAAGTGACTCTAATAAGGCTGACAGTAGTGATAGTCAAATCTGAAACTGGTCCAGCATTCGGAGTAGTCGGTACGTTGGCAATTATGACGCTCAATGTCTCACAAGTTTCTGAGAGGTAGTTTCCAGTATTGGTTACCTTGACCTTGAACTTGACTGCTTTTCCTAAGATATTAGAAGGCAAGTCTGTGATCGAGTACTGGGTGAGCATTGGCCGGTTGTTGACAGAAGTTGCATGGACTTCAACAAAGGCAGCGCTGGAAGGCCCTCCATCTCTAAGAATGGAGTAGCTCTTGACAGGACACCCTCCATCGTCAGTAGGAGCCGTCCAAGCAATAACCACGGTCGTGGCTGAAGTGCTTACAAGAGTAGGCACTGCTAGTTAACTGGGAGCGACACAAGAGTAATATTACACAACGTCGCTTGATGCACTCAGGCCAACGAAATTCTCTGCTTGGAGATAGAATCGGTAAGGCTTCCCAGTGTAAAGATTGGTTGTTTGGTATGAGCGGACTTCAGGTATTCCCTTACCGCTGTACAACAAGGTATAGTTCTCTGTCTAGCCATTATCTCTGTATAAGAAATAGCCTGTAAGCTGGCCTGCTGTCGGCTGAGTGTTTGCTACCGCCGCCCAAGTTACAGTGAGAGATGTCTTTGTGCTGGAAGTAAATGCAGGAGCAGTTGGCTTTGAAGGCACGTCAGCGATCGGCTGAGTAAACACCGGGCTGTAATCTGAGATCCCTACAACGTTCGTGGCAGTACTAACAAACTGATAGAATCTACCTGCCACCATAGTCTCAGAGCTGAGTGTCAGCGTCTTGGCGAAGCTGTCAGTAAGGTAAGTATACGACGTAATTTGCTTCCAGGCAGATCCAACTGTCCCTTCATTTCTAAAGAGAGTATAATCAGTCACTACAGAGCCGCCGTTTGACAGACTGGGATAGAGTTAAAGAGTGAAGGCAATCGCTGAAACAGAGCTTGCTGTGATAGCAGCTGGTCGTTGAGGGACTGATGCAGCTAGGACATATAGCTCAGGCGAGAAGGGTCCCCAGCCATGGCAGTTCTGAGCACGGTATCTGAACCGATAAATCCTACTCTTAGTGACTGGCTTGCTGATCAAGAATGTTGCCAAGTTAGGCGAACTTGAACCAATTTAACTTGTGAAGATTCCTCCGAACCCGTCGTCCCTCTAAACATCGAATGAGATGACATCACAACCTCCACTGCTTGCTGAAGGGAAATTGCTGATATCCACTGTGATCTAAGTATTGCTTGTTGTAGCTTTGGTGTACGTCATAGCTGGGGGAGCCAAAGGCAGAGACGCCAATACAACTCCCAGTTCGGGGCTGTCAAGCATTCCCACAGAATTATAAGCTATAACTTTCAAGCGGTAGACCTTTCCTAGCTTGTTGATTGGATCTAATCTTGTAATAGTATGTGTGCTTAGGGAAGGCCTTAACCTGACTAGAGAGTCCTGATCAACGTTTGCTTCGATGAAGGTTCCAGCAGCGGCGTCATCAACGTGCACGGAGTAGCCTGAGATAGAGCAACCTCCATTATCTGAAGGCTCGTTCCAGGTGATGCTAATCGAAGAAATACTGGTTGATAGCTTGGTGGGCTTCGTCATAGTCTTGGGTGATTCGCAGGCCCAGATGGAACCGATGTCTGATTCGAGACCAGGAGCTAGGGAATTGTAATTATGAGCGATTACCTTAAATCTGTAGAGCAGAGAGGTAGTGAGTCCAGTAGCAATGTGCTCTGCTATCTTGGGTGAAGTCCCTCTGGTGTCGAGCACCTATGTAAACTGACTACCCTTGCCATCATCCATGAACAGGGTGTAGCCAGTTATCAAACCTCCTGGGCTTGGGGTGTCAGTGTTTCTCACCCATTTGATTAAGAGAGAAGTACGACTTGACTTGGTGTAATCGACCGTTGGGGGATTGGCTTTCGAAGGTGGAGCAGTAGAGGCGACAGAGAGTATCTCTGAGAAGTCGGAATATCCTTTAGCATTTAAAGCTCTGAACTTGAAAGAATAGATTTTCCCTGTAACTATAGCGTCATTAGCGAAGGTCAGAGTATGGGCCATTGCCAAGCTTGTTGTGACGTATGTTGGGAGGATAGCGAACACAGAGCCTGAGGATCCAGCATCTCTCCAGAGCTCATATTTGGTTACCTGAGCTCCTCCATAGTCTTGTGATTCGGTCATCGTTATCTTGATCTCGTTTGCTGTGGCCGAAGCAAACTTGGGAATCGGTGGTGCTTTCGGCTTATCTCCAGCGAGAATTGTCGTCACTGTTGACCATTCACTCCAGCCGTAGACGTTCCTTGCTCTGAATCTGAGCTTATAAGTGCTTCCCTTAACTATGTTAGTGGTGATAAGCATCGAGTTAATCAGAGTTCCCTTGGTAATGTCAGCTCCATATAGATCGTAATAAACTCCATTTGCCTTGTCGATTTGCAAATTATAAGCTAGGATTATCGATCCGCCTGTCTCTGCTGTAGAAGAGAGAGTGGCATGTGAGACTTTAATCTAAGTACCGGAGGTGATAGCAGTGTCATCTACAGGTCCAGTCGTGGGAGTTGAGGGGGTACCTGCAAGGATGTACTTAGCGGTGTCTGAGAGAGAAGACCCGACTGCGTTCCAAACTTAAACTTGGTAAGTGAAGGTCTTGCCCACACTATTTGCTGGGTAGTTGGTTATCAAGAGTGAGCGTAGAGTTGGCTTGTTCCTCACGTTTGAATCTGAGGTAGAATTAACTTCAGTGTTGATGACAGCGGAAGGGTTGGAGCCATCGTTCCTGAAGACGGCATATGAAGTGATAGGGCAGCCTCCATCATTGGAAGGCTAGGTCCAACTCAAGGATAACTGCGTTGATGTTGAACTGACTCTGGCAGGAGCTGTCATGACAGAAGGTGATACACAAGCTCGTGTCTACATTTCGTCTGAAAGAGGACCTTCGCCGTTGAAGTTGAGAGCAGAGACCTTGTATCTGTAGAGTTCTCCTCTTGTCAAGTTAGATTGTGTTCTAGCTCTCACAGTTCTGAAGCCAGAGCCATCGTAGATCAGGACAAAGGATGAACTAGGCCCAATTGCTTGGTAAAGTCTATAGCCAGATATTCTACCAGCTGGAGAGCCTGCACCATCTGCCATCTCACTCCAACTAACTGAAACTGTACTTACAGTGCTCAGAGTCTCATCTCTTACAGGAGCTGCTGTTGGTTTGACAGGCATGGCTGTCAGACCGACGATCAGCTCGTCGCTAAATGGTCCAAGTCCGATTGTATTCTGCGCTCTGAACTTGATTTTGTAAACCTTTCCAGTCGTGATACTGTCTGGAAGTAGCTTGAGCGTGTGCTAGGGCAGTACTCCAGCGTAAGTGGTAACCTTTCTGGAAGCAACGCCGCTGTCTACCTCTTCAATCCAAAGCTCGAAGGCTGAGATGCTGCTGCCCAAATCTAAGACAGAACTTATTTTCATCTCGATCGTGAGTTCAGAATCTGTCTCTGAAACTCGGACTGGTGCGTACTAAGGCTTATCGGGAACAACAGCGACAAGGAGTCTGCTGACAGGAGAGTACTGGCTCCATCCATAAGCGTTCTTAGCACGGTATCTGAAGCCATATGTCTTTCCTTTAGTCAAGTTGATTGCTAGGTGTGAGAGAGCCATGGCGTCAACTGGGTTTCCTGACAATACTGTGAAAGTCCCAGAAAGAGTCATATCAATTTCTAAACTATAAGACAAGATCGTTTGTCCATTAGACTTTGGTGGAGTTCCTATCGCGTTCGGGACAGCTGTGAACTGCACGAACAGACTAGAGGTCGTGCTCTGGGCTTGTGTCTTTGTAAGAGCTACTGTTGGGGTGGTAGGCACATCACCTAGGATAATCGTGACGATTTCTGAGTTTTCTTAATCATCTGCGTTGAACGATCTCACGTAGATCCTGTACGATTTGCCTATTGAAGAGAGAGCGCTGAGACCTGAAGTTATCTTCAAGGTGTGTAAGGCAGGGTTGTTTCTCACAATGGAGTCGGAGACTGAGTTAACCTCACTGAAGGCTCCACCAGCGCCATCATCCATAAATACAGCGAAAGAGCTTATAACACAACCACCTGTATCAGCAGGGTCAGACCAGGCAACGGTGATCGACGTTGTATCTGTAGTCACTCTCGTAGGAGCTAGAGCTTTACTTGGCTTCTGACAAGCGAAGAATTTGAAACTTTCAGCCGGTGTAGATGCTCCAATTCCGTTGAAGGTCTTAGCGTTGACCCGGAAGGAATACAATTTTCCTGTTGTGAGCCCATGTACTGTCGTTGTGATCTGAGAAGGCTGTCCAAGGGCTACTCCATCAAATGATGTTGTCTTAATTCCAGTCAGGACGTCTTCAGTAGTCAGCTAGTAGCCTAAAATGGTGCCTCCAGGAGCAGTTCCAGCCGTCACGGCATCCCATTCAAGATTGATTGAAGTTTTGGAACTGAGTGAACGGTTCTTCCTTATAGCAGCTGGAGCTACCAGTAAGTCGGACAAGGCCACATAGATCTCATCAGAAGGCAATCCGGTTCCAACCGCGTTCTGAATCTTCCATCTCAGGGCATACACTTTCCCAACTACCAAACTCGTATCGGCAGCCTTTGTCAGCGTGTGAGAAGCGAAGTTGGATGTATATGAGGTTACTTCTTAGAAAGTAGACCCATTGGTCCCTTGATTCCTCTCTATGATATACTTAGTAATAGGCTAGCCGCCGTTATCAACCAAGGCAGTTTACAAATTGATCTTGATTGCCGCTGAAGTAGCAGTCGCCATCGTTGGCGCAGGAGGTTTTGAAGGAACATCTGAAGCAATTACACTGGAAGTTTCTGAGAAGTCAGACCAGCCGATTGCGTTGTATACTCTGTATCTAAATGAGTACCTGATGCCTTTAGCAATCTTTGAAGAGTTGAAGTAGTACTGAGATGCTAGTGAAGATGGAGGCGTGAGGCCAACAGCGTCGAACCAGTGGCCTGAGTACGCTCGCATGTACTGTAGGTGGAGAGATAGAATCGTAGACCCTCCCGTGTTTGCCGTAGGATTCAGGTAAGACACTTGCACATGCGCGGAGCTATATGAGGTGACCGTAGGAGCTGAGCTTGGTTTAGATGGAATAGTGGCGAAAAGGTAAGTCACATCTACACTCTGGGTGAATCCTTCTCTGTTATACACTCGTAAGTTAAAAGTGAATTTCTTTCCACTGTCAGAAGATGATAGAGGCACGGCAAGAGAGCGCAATGTGGGGATAGTCTTCTTAGCTGCATCAACTTCGATTGTTGCAGAGCCGCTCGTGCCATCGTCACGGTAGACAGAGTAGCCGGTGATAGGGCAACCGCCCACGTTCCTGACCTCAGGCCACTTGACAAGTAGAGAGGTGGAAGTTGTGGACACGTAAGATGGTGCATCCATTCCACTTGGGACTACGCAAGCCCACACTTTGACGAAATCGCTTTCAACACCCATCTGGTTGAAGTTCTCTGCTTAGATCTTGAATTTATAAGGTCTGCCAGGTGTTAAGCCTGTGACGCTCACTTGAGTCAGTGAAGCAGCCACGTATTGGACCTGGACGTACTCCTCAAGAGCTCCTCTGACGTTGCCAGTATCTAGGCCATCGTCCATGAATACCTTATACTTTGTGATGACTCCGCCAGGAAGAGCAGCATTAGCCACCGCTGTCCAACTTATGACAAGTGTCGTAGAGGTGCTCAGACTTATTATCTTAGACGGAGTGGCTGGCTTTGCAGGAGCGTTGGCCATAGCAACAGAAACTATATCTGAGAATTCTGATGAGTTGATCTCATTGATGGCCTTGTATTTAAGCCTGAAGACTCTTCCAGAGACTAAGGCTTTCTCCTCAGTAGCCCCAGTTGTTCTATCGATTTTGAAGCTTGGAGCTAGGCCGTTATAGCCCGTAAGCTTAGTGAACGTTCCTAGAGCCCCATCGTCAACATAGAGTTCGTAGGCGGTGACAGTTGCGCCACCATTCTCAATTGTCTCTTTCAGGCTAACTGTGATTGAGTTATCTGTCGCGCTCACGAAAGCAGGCGCTGGTGGAGCGTTAGGTCTCACAGCAGCTCTGATGTAACCTGTCGGTGAGTAGCTGCTCCATCCAATGATGTTTTTAGCACGAGATCTGACTTTATACAGGAGTCCTCTTGAGATCAACAATTCAGTTGTGAAGCTGAGAGAAAGTGATGCCACAGGGTCTCCGTACGCAACAGTGAATGGTCCGCCCTTTCCATCGTCTATCTCGAGACTGTAAGTGAGGATGGGTGACCCTCCATCAGACGGTACTGCCGTGGAATCCACTTTCAGTTTAGTTTGATTAGTAATACTTGGATCAGTAGCAGGCGCACTAGCTGGAGCTGTAGGCAGATCGGCAATCACATAACCCACAGACTCACTGTAAGTACTTCCGACGACGTTAAAGGCCTTCAGTTTGAACCTGTAAGTAGCTCCGAGAGTAGTGGCTGACGTCGTGGAATGAAGCGCTAGGGCTGGCTTATCTTTTACCGCGGCTGAATCGATTTCTGTGAAAGTGTCGCTGCCAGCGCCGTTGTTCATATACAGCTGGTATCCTAGAAGCGGGCAAGCTCCTCCTTGTCTAGGCTGAGACCACTCGAGGGTGATCTGATCTTTGTTAACATTGTTAAGGAGTGGGGCAAGCAGGTAGCTGGGTGGAGAGCAGGCGTATACAGGGAGTGACGTTGCACTATAGGCGGTCAATCCGTTCCTGAAAGACGCCTTCACTCTGAATAGATAGTTGTGGCCGGCCTTGACTCTATTATCAGCGTAGACGTAGCTCCTTGAGCTTGGGAATCCTACAGACCCGTCGAATACAACTTCAAATTGACCAAGAGTATTAGAGGTGTCCATCACTTCAAGCACATATCCATATACTTCTTGACCGGGAGTCTGAGATGGAACGATAGCTGCCCATTCTACTGCAATTTGAGTCTCGTTGCTTGAAGCATAGATGACTGTTGGAGCTGAGGGCATGAGCGGCTTGTCAACGAGGGCATACCTGACAACACCAGAATCTTCAGAATTGCCCAGTACATTGATAGCCCTGAACTTTATCTTATAGATCTTTCCGGTGACAAGGGAGTCTGCAGTCTTGTCAAGTTCGTGGGTCAGCAAAGCTCCCAGATAAGAGGTGACCTTGGTAGTGGGCTCGTTAGCGTCATTTCCATCATTCCTGTAGAGCTCGTACTTGGTAATTTCGCTGCCTCCGTTATCTGTAGGTTTGAAAAGTTTAAGGTTGATTTTGGTGGCGGTGGCTGATACTAGTTGAGGGGATTGAGGTCTGCCAGGAGCTACTCCAGCTCTGATATAGACGATATCTGAGTAGTCAGAGAAGCCATTAGTGTTCATAACTCTGTACTTGAGGCGGTAGAGCCTTGCTTTGACTATGTTCTTCGTGATCACGATACTGGTTCGCATGCTGTAGGCCTCAGTGGTGCCAATAACCAAAGTGAAGTCTTTGCCAAGGCCATCGTCAATCCACAGCTGGACGTTGATAATCGGCGATCCTCTGTTAGCTGGAAGGACCGCTCCAAAACTGACTTTAATTTACTTGGTGTTTGTCTCTGTAGGGACGTTGATTGCGATCGCTGGCTTTGCAGGTACGTTAGCTAAAACGAATCGGCCTACTCCGCTAAGGACCTCACCAGCAATAGTGGTTGCTTTGACTTGCATTCTGAATGGCTTGGTCTTGTCCGCGCTGGTGAAGCTTACCACCTTTTAGCTGACATGGGGCTCAAATTTAGCAACGAGATTGTTGATAGAGCCTCCGGCACCGTCATCTTTGTAGAGTTAGAAGTGCAGGAGAGGGCATCCATACGTGTTCATAGGAGCTGTCCAGTCAACTGTGAGTGTTGTTTCAGTAGAGCTGACATAGGTAGGAGGCTTCAGACCTGTGGGTGGCAGGCATGAGAAATACAATACGATTGGGCTCATGGGGCCTTCGCCG
>Ga0138266_1422470_pt1 | contig 16855 bp, 30 predicted proteins | sample RNAB_120151118_FD_105244 | JGI IMG/M metagenome (GOLD analysis project Ga0138266, IMG submission 105244) | Metatranscriptomics of polar marine prokaryotic and eukaryotic communities from Palmer Station, Antarctica after 192hr light incubation... | ecosystem: Environmental > Aquatic > Marine >... | reverse complement strand
GTATGGCCAAGTGGTAAGGCAGTGGATTGCAAATCCTCTATCCCCAGTTCGAGTCTGGGTGCCGCCTGTAAAGAAAGTGCTATAGGGTTGCTTTTTAGATCTATTTTATATGATAATAAATAAAGAAAGTTTAGGGGACGTGGTGGAATTGGTAGACACGACGGACTTAAAATCCGTTGCCTAGTGATAGTGCGTGAGGGTTCAAGTCCCTCCGTCCCCATTATACGAAAAATACAAAAACAAAACTCTATCTCAAATAAAGTTTTGTTTCTACTTCACTTATATAAGAATTTAATATTTTATTTCGATTAATCTCTTTTTGTTTAGTAAATAATTGTGCATTTGTAATAGATTCTCGGCTTAAAGCAATTTTACCTGTTCGAACTAATTCTACGACTCCAAATGGATTAATTAATTGTTCTAAAGCAATAATTTTTTCCGAATCCCCCGTAACTTCGAGAGTTAGTACTTTTTCAGCAAAATCCAATATTTTGGCACGAAAAAAGGTAGCTATTTCTAGGATTTTTGAACGATTTTTCTTCGTAGATAAAATTTTTAAGAGAATTAATTCACGTCTAATGGAAGGTAAATGAGTTAAATTTTGAATTTTAATAACGGGAAGTAGTTTATAAAGTTGTCTCGTTATTTGATCTATTACTCTCATATTACCTGGTAAAATAAGTATAAGCCGCGACGTTTGACTATACTCTGTTGACCCTATAGCTAAACTATCAACTTTAAATCCCCTTCGTGTTAATAGACCTGCAATTCGCGGTAAAATCGTTGGTTGGTTTTCAACTAAAATGGATAAGGTACATTCATATTTACAGTCAATTTGCATATAATTGCTTTTTTAATCGTAATAAAAGATCAAAATTAAAAACTTATAAATCTAAATATTAGATTTATAAGTTTTTAATTTTAAGACAAACAAATTCTATATAAAACACCAGGTGGTAACTCCGATTCTGATAATAAATCAAAGATATTTATTGTTGAATCATAATAAATTTCTAATACCCTTTTGTGAATTCTTATTTCAAAATGTTCTCTTGAGTCTTTATCTACATGAGGTGATCTTAAAACACAATAAATACGTTTATCCGTCGGTATTGTTACAAGGCCTAAGTTAATTAATTCAATATTTTGTAGAATATTAACAATTTTCTGACAAGATGTTATTAAAAGTTCATGGTTAAAAGATTCTAACCTTACACGAATTTTTTCAGTTGTTTTTGTTACCATAAAGTATTTAATTATTTAACAATTTTAGAAACTACCCCAGCTCCAATTGTTCGTCCACCTTCACGAATCGCGAAACGCATACCGTCTTCTATGGCTACTGGATAAATTAGTTCAGCTGTCATTTTAATTCGATCACCAGGCATCACCATTTCTACGATAGTGCCATCATCTGCTGTAAATTGTGTAATTGAACCTGTTACATCAGTAGTACGTACATAAAATTGTGGTCGATAACCAGTAAAGAATGGTGTATGACGACCACCTTCTTCTTTAGTTAAAACGTAAACTTCAGATTCAAAATTCGTGTGAGGAGTAATCGTTCCAGGTTGAGCTAATACCATTCCTCTTTCGATCTCTTCTCGTGTTACACCACGTAATAAAATTCCAACGTTATCGCCGGCAAAGCCTTCATCTAACGTTTTTTGGAACATCTCAATTCCTGTTATTGTTGTAGTTTTCGTTTCTCCAATTCCTACAATTTCTACACTGTCTCCTACCTTAATAATCCCACGTTCAATTCGTCCAGTGGCAACGGTACCACGACCTGTTATTGAGAACACATCTTCGATAGCCATTAAAAATGTTTTTTCAATATCGCGTTCCGGAGTTGGGATATATTCATCAACGGCATCCATTAATGCATAAATTTTATCTACCCATGGATTATCCCCTCTTTTTAATTCTGGATTTGCAGAGATAGCTTCAATAGCCTGTAAAGCGGAACCTGTACAAATCGGAATATCATCACCAGGAAAATCGTATGTTGATAATAATTCACGAACTTCTAATTCAACTAATTCTAATAATTCCTCATCATCAACTTGATCTTCTTTATTTAAAAAAACAACGATGTCAGGAACACCGACCTGTTTTGATAATAAAATATGTTCTCTTGTTTGTGGCATTGGACCATCTGCAGCAGATACTACTAGAATAGCGCCGTCCATTTGTGCTGCACCAGTAATCATGTTTTTAACATAATCTGCGTGACCTGGGCAATCTACATGGGCATAATGGCGATTCTCTGTCTCATATTCAACATGTGCTGTATTAATAGTAATACCACGTGCACGTTCTTCAGGTGCTCCATCAATATCAGCATAACCTTTAGCAATTGCATTTCCGTCTAAAGAAAGAGTTGCAGTAATTGCAGCGGTTAGTGTAGTTTTACCATGATCTACATGCCCAATAGTACCAATATTAACATGCGGTTTTGTTCGTTCAAATTTTTCACGAGCCATCTTTAAAATTTCCTTAACTAATATTTAGATGATTAAAATAAAGCTTTTAGCGAGAATATTTAATTCTTAATATCTAAAATGAGCAAAGGCTTTATTTGCTTCTGCCATTCTATGAGTTTCTTCTTTTTTTTTTATAGTATTACCTATATCATTAGCAGTGTCAATTATTTCACTGGCTAATTTGATTGCCATAGTGCGTCCTACTCTTTGTCTTGAACACTGAAGAAGCCAACGTAAAGATAAGTTAGTAGCCCGAAACCCACTGACTTCAATAGGTACTTGGTATGTAGATCCTCCAATTCTCCGAGCTTTAACTTCAACAACAGGACTAGCATTTTTAATTGCTCTTTCAAAAATAACTAATGGATCTTCTTTTGTTTTAGTTCTAATGATTTCAAATGAACTATTTACAATATTTTGTGCTAAAGTTTTTTTTCCTGATTTTAAAATCCTTGTAGTCAATAAACTTACTAAATAACTATTGTATATTGGATCTGCTTTAGAAAACCGTTTTTTTGATATATTTCGACGAGACATAACGAAAAAGTTTTTAAATTAATATGATTTAGTAATTAATAAGTCAAAATTGGGAGTGTAAATTAATTTTAAATTTTTTAAAGATTTCTATGAAATCATTTAACTTTTAATTTTGACATGTTATTTTTCACTTTTTGGTTTTTTAACACCATATTTTGAGCGACCTTGTGTTCGATCTTTAACACCACCGCTATCTAATGCACCACGAATAATGTGATAACGAACACCTGGTAAATCTTTAACCCGACCCCCGCGTATTAATACAACTGAATGTTCTTGTAAATTATGTCCAATTCCAGGGATATATGCAGTAACTTCAAATCCTGAAGTTAATCTTACACGAGCTACTTTTCGAATAGCTGAGTTAGGCTTTTTTGGTGTTGTTGTATAAACTCTAGTACAAACACCACGTCTCTGTGGGCAATTTAGTAATGCAGGACACTTAGTCTTTTTATTAATTTGTATTCGTTTCGAACGAACTAATTGTTGAATAGTTGGCATGTATTTTAAAAATAGTAAATAAATATAAAGTACTTAACTATATTAGATTATTTTTCATCTAAATTTAACCCATATTTTTTCATGAATCTTTCGACACGACCTTCACTGTCAATAATCGACTGTGAATCTGTATAAAATGGATGATTAGCTAACCAAACATCTACAGTTAATTCTTTCTTTGTTGATCCAACAACAGCAATAAGCTTACCATCGCAGAAAACAGGCGTATTATTAAACCATTTCGGATGAATTTCAGGTTTTGACATATTTGATTTTTAAGATAACTAGCGTTTTGAATATTGTGGGGCTTTTCTTGCTTTACGTAAACCATATTTTTTACGTTCTTTAATCCGGGCATCTCTTGTTAAAAACCCATATGATTTTAAAATTGGACGGTTTTCACTATCCATTTTACAAAGTAATCTTGCAAGGCCTAATTGAATGGCGTGCGTTTGGCCCGTTAAACCACCTCCTGTAAGAATTGCAATAATATCAAATTGTTTTTCTAATTTTAGGGTTTTTAATGGAGACCAAATAGTATTTAAATAAGCTGTATTATATTGTAAATATTTTTCTCCAGGAACATGATTAATTACTAAACTACCATTTCCTGGAACGATGTATACTCGAGCTACAGCTTCTTTTCGTTTTCCAATACCAATTTTTTCTTTTTTGAACATGGATTCATTTATAATATTCATATAATTTAGATATAGATTTGTGCTGTAATAATTTTAATCTTTTACTATTCAAATAGTATAGGATTCTGTGCCATGTGAGGGTGCTCTGAACCATCATAAATTTTTAATCGATTTTGAATAGTAGAACGTGATCCATTTGGGAGCATATTTTTAACTGCGCTTTCTATAATTTTTTGAGGTATATGTTCAGCAACTTTTTTTAATGAACTTCCAGGTCGGCCTGGACTAAAAACTCGATATTTTACATGTCCTATACTCCAAGAATCTATAATTATATTTTTTGCATTAATAATAATTAAATAATCTCCATTATCAATGGATGGATCGTAATCTACTTTGTGTTTTCCTTGTAAAATAGTAGAGATAGTAGTTGCAAGTCTGCCTAATGGTTTTTGACTGGCATCAACTATATACCATTTTTTTGTTGTATAATGTGAACTTGGAATAAATGTTTTATTCATAAATTGTATTATTAGATTAATTGAAAACTAACTATTTTAAAATTATTCCTAATTTTGTTTTAAGAGTAACAAAGACTTCATCAGCAGATTTTCTACCAAAATTTTTAAGTTGTTGTAATTTTTCAGGAGAATATTCTAATAAATCGCCAATTGTATTTATTTGAGCTCGTTTTAAACAATTATATGCTCGAACTGATAATTGTAATTCTTCAATAGCTATATTTGTGTATGGATCCATCGGAATTGAAGATTCTTTGTTACTAGATTCTAATATTTTCGAAGTTAAATTATTATCTACTAATGTCCCAAATAGTTTTACAATTAATTGTGCTGCTTGAGAAATTGCCTCTTCAGGAGTAATAGCACCATTTGTCCAAATATCTAGAATTAACCGTTCAGATAAATTATTAGAGTTATCATAAACTGTTTCAACTTTAAAATCTACTTTTTTAATTGGCATAAAAATAGCATCGATTTGGAGAAAATCTTCTGATTTGGCAGAAAAAGATTGTCCAGCTAATTGGTACCCTTTTCCGTGCTCAAATCTAAATTCAATTTCAACCATATTATTTGTTGAAATTGTTGCGATATAGTGATTTGGATTTATAATTTCTAGATCAGAAGGTAACTGAATTAAGTTAGCCGTAATAATAGCAGGACCTTGAATTTTTAGTCTACCAAATTGAGGTTCGGTTGTTTTGCTTTTTAAAACAATGCCTTTCAAATTTAATAAAATTTCAAGGATATCTTCTCGAACTCCTATTATGACTGAAAATTCATCTCTTATACCAGCAATACGGATACCAGTAATACTTGTTCCTCCTAGATCTCCTAATAGTACTCTTCTTAGTAGATTACCTATAGTTAGGCCCTGTCCGGGTCGTAAAGAATTTATTAGAAATTGTCCAAATATAATACCTGATTCAGTTTTTTCTGATTTCAGGCATTTTATATAAGGATGGTTCATAGTTTAAAGTAATTTGAAAATTTTTTAAAAAATTTAATTAAACACGACGACGTTTTGGTGGACGACATCCATTATGTGGTACAGGAGTAATGTCCTGAATAGAAGTAATTTCAAAGCCTGCGCCTTGAATTGATCTAATTGCTGTTTCTCTACCAGAACCTTGACCTTTTACTAAAATAGCTACGGTTTTTAAACCAATATTTAATGCTTCAAAGGCTGCTTTTTCGGCTGCTGTTTGAGCAGCAAAAGGAGTTCCTTTTCTTGCTCCCTTAAAGCCTGAGCTACCAGCGGAAGCCCATGAAATTGTATCACCAGTTAAATTTGTGATAGTTACTATTGTATTATTAAAGGTTGAATGTATATGAACAATACCATTTGTAAACTGATTTTTATCTTTTTTAGATGCTATTTTTCGAATTTTTTCTATCATATATAACAAAACTTTAAGTTAGTATAACTTTTTTAAAAATAACATTATTTTTTCTTACCCGTAACTGTTTTTTTTGATCCACGTCTTGTACGAGCATTTGTACGAGTTCTTTGTCCACGAACAGGTAAACTAGTTCGATGACGCTTTCCTCTATGACAATTTATTTCATTCAATCGTTTAATATTTAAACCATTAAATCTACGTAAATCTCCTTCTAGTTTTAGATTATTATTTTCTACTAAATTTCTTAATGAAATTGTTTGTTCTGTTGTTAAATCACTTGTACGAGTTTCAAAATCGATTTTAGCTAATTCAACAATATTTTTTGCAGAGGTCAAACCAATTCCATGAATGGCTGTAAGCGCGTATACAATTTTTTTATTGTTCGGTAAATCAACACCTATTAATCTTACCACTTAATTGACTCCTTTTAATTATTAACCTTGACGTTGTTTGTGTTTAGAATTAAGACAAATTACCATCACTTTCCCATGACGTTTAATAATACGACATTTATCACACATTTTTTTAACTGAGGGACGAACTTTCATGCTTAATTATCCTTTAAATAAATATGATTTTAATTGGTTTAGTTAAAGATATCATTATAGATATTTGATAATAAGATACTTCTAATTTCTCTAGATATATCAAGAACAACACCTACTAAAATTAATAACGATGTGGTTCCTAAACCATTAAAATTTGAAACATGTAATATAGCTTCAATTATATTTGGAAGAGTTGCTAATATAGCTAACATAATAGCGCCTAAATATGTTACTCTTTTCATTACCCGCTTTAAATAAAATGTAGTTGCTATACCAGGTCTAATACCAGGTATACTAACAGCCATTTTTTGTAGTTCATTAGAGATATCTTTAGGATTAAGTACAATCGTTGAATAAAAAGAACTAAATAGTAATATTAATACAAAATAACTAACCCAATAAATTAATTTTGAAGATTTTATTAAAGCCGGAAGCGTTATTATTGGTAATAATCCTAAATTACTAATATAATTAGGAATAACTAATACAGCAGTAGTTAAAATAATAGGCATAACTCCTGCTTGGTTAAAACGTAATGGGATATAATTATTATTTGGTAGTTCTGATGAAATAGGTCCTGATTGACTTAATTGCCTAGATGATATTAAAGGAATAATACGTGCACCTTCTTGTAATAAAACAATTCCATATATAGCTAAAAAAAATAGTATAGCAATAAATGAACCTGACCAAAAATTTAAGTTATTTAAATTTTCGGAAATTAATTTCTTACCTAAATTTGGTAAACTTGAAACAATATTTGTATAAATTAATAATGAAGGTCCATTTCCTAAACCATATTCCGTTATTAGTTCACTTAACCATAATACTATCATTGCACCGGTAGTTAACCAAATTATTATTTCACCCGCCAATAATAGATTCCAGTTAAATAATGCTCTTTTTAAATAAAATGCAATACTGAAACTTTGAATAAAAGCCCAAACTAAAGTAATAATACGTGTTATTCTAGTTATAGTTCGTCTTCCTTCGCTTCCACTTTCTTTTTGTAATTTTGCAAGATTAGGAACCAAACTGATTAATAATTGCATTAAAATAGATGCATTTATGTAAGGAAAAATATTTAATGTAAATAACCCAATAACGAAAGTGTCATCACCAGAAAATGTACTTACCAAACTTTTTGTAATTGAATGTCTTTGGATATAAAAAGCTAAATGACCATGATTAATACCTGGGACTGGTAAGAATGTACCAATTCTAATAAATATTAATATTGCTAAACTTAATAATAGTCGTTTTAATAAAATATTGTTATCATTAGTTTGTTTCCTTTCCATTGTCATATTTGATAAATTTAACTATTTTTATTTCTTAATTATTTTAAGATAATATCTCTCTTTTTCGAAACTTGAGATTTAGTTGTTAAATTATTTAAAGCAACAATGGCAGCACGAGCATTATTTAGTAAATTATCTGAACCTAATTGTTTAGCAATTACATTTTTAATACCTGCAACTTCTAAAACTGTTCTAACAGCTCCACCAGCAATAACGCCAGAACCCTCAATCGATGGTCTCATAATTATATTACAAGCACCAAATTTTCCTTTGACATTATGTGGTATACTTAATGCTTTTGTTATAGGAATTCGTATCAAGTTCTTTCTTCCATTAGTTTTTGCTTTTTTAAAAGCATTAACAACATCATCAGCTTTAGCAACACCTACTCCAACTTGACCATTTTCGTCCCCAAGAACAACTATCGCACGGAAACTTAATTTTTTTCCACCTTTAGTTACTTTAGATACACGACTAATTTTTATTAATCTTTCTACAAATTTAGGCTCATTAATCTTTTCTTTACGTCGTGGATTTTTTTTTAATTTATTAAGTTGTTGTAAATTGGTACTCATAAAAATTTATTAAACTTATATTTAAAAAGTTATTTATTAGAATTCTAGCCCTGCCGAACGGGCTCCCTCGGCTAAAGCTTTGATTCGACCATGGTAAAGATATGGTCCTCGATCAAATACAATTTTAGTAATATTTTTTTGAAGACTTAATTCTGCTAGTTTTTGTCCCATTAATCGTGCTGCCTGACAAGTCCGACCATTTTTACTAAAAAGTTTAATATCACGTTCTAATGTAGAACAAGAAATTAAAGTATTCGAATTAGTATCATCTATTATTTGTGCATAAATATTTTCATTAGAACGATAAACAGATAATCTAGGCCGAAGTGTTGTCCCTTTTACAGAACCTCGTAAACTGTCTCTTTTTAATCTTTTATATTTATCTGGTTTTAACTTTTTATTTTTATTTTTTAATCGCCATAAGACTCTTTTTGAAAATTTCATATTTATATCTTATTTAATTATTTTCTCTAAGATTATTGTAAGTTTTCTAATGCTATTTTTTACCGGATTTACCAGCTTTACGTTTTACAATTTCTCCTTCATAAATAATACCCTTTCCTTTATAAGGCTCTGGCGGACGCCATGCTCGGATATTTGCTGCAAATAATCCTAAGGCTTCTTTATCACAAGCTTTTAGGTTGATAGTAGTATTTTGAATAACTTCAACAGAAATATCATTCGGAATAGGCATTTTTACAGGGTGACTATAACCTAAGTTTAAAGTGAGTGACTCACCCTGTACCATGGCTCTATATCCAACACCTCGAAGATTTAGTGTTAATTTGAATTGTTCTGAGACACCAATCATCATATTATTTATTAGTGTTCGGTATAAACCATGTAAAGCACGATTTGTTCTAGTTTGATTCTCTAATCTTATAATTAAATTACTAGTATCTTGTTCAATTCGAATAATATCAGGGGTTGTTTTTTGTAATGTGCCAAATTTCCCTTTAACTGTAATTTCAACCTCGTTAAAAATAACATCAACATTTGTTGGTATTTTAATGGGTAATCTTCCAATACGCGACATAGTATAACTCCAATTACCAAATATAACATAAAACTTCACCACCAATTCCGAGCTGTTTTGCCTTTAAGTTTGTCATCACACCTTGTGATGTTGAAACAATAGCTATACCTAAATCTCCTAAAACTCTTGGTAAATTTTTTGAATCTACATAAACTCTTAACCCTGGTTTACTTATACGTTCAATTTTACAAATAACAGGTTTACGGGAGTTTCCTTTATATTTTAAGGAAATAAGAAGATATTTAAATATCCCTTCATTGTATAATTCAAAATCTTCAATAAAGCCTTCATCCTTAAGAATGGATGCAATTGCTAAACACATTTTGGTTCCCGGAATTTGAACAATTTGATGTTTAACTTGATTTGCATTTCTGATTCGAGTTAACATATCTGAAATAGCATCTGTTACCACACTTTTCTCCTTTTATTTATTTTGACCTATTTCTATATATTTTTTATTTATTCTTGAGACCATCTTTTTCTTCTAAAAGGTTTTTTTCTTTCCCAAACTTGACTTATTTCTTCTAAAGAATCATATTTTTCATAATAACCAGAATCGTTCAACGGAAATCTTAAGAACTTGAATAAAATCATTCCATCTAAAATTTTTGTTTTTGTTGTGGCTTTTTGTGATGACGATGATAAGACTAAACTAATTGTTAAACCTTGAGTCTGTTCAACATCTTCATAATTTACTTCAGGAAAAATTAATTGCTCTTTTAACCCTAATGTATAATTACCCGCTTTATCAAAACTTCTTACAGATAAACCACGAAAATCACGGATTTGAGCAAATGTAAAAAAGATTAGTTTTGTTAAAAACGCATACATTTTTTCGCCTCTTAAAGTTACCGTTAAACCTAACTCGATATCTTGGCGGATTTTAAAACCTGCAATAGCTTTTTTTGCTCTTGTAATTACAGGTTTTTGACCTGTTATTACTGTAAATTCTTCAATATTTTTTTTTAGAATAGTATTGTTTTGTGCTGCTAATCCTAAACTTCTATTAATTTGAATTTTCTTAAGTTTTGGGATCTTATGTGGATTTGTATAAATAGCCGAACTATTTTTTAATAAAATAGGTCTTATTCCTTGTTCATATTCTTTTTTTATATTTGATAATAAACAATTGATTTCTGCTATTTCTTGCAATGAATTTTTATTACGCATATAATTAAAATTATTTTGAAATTAATTGTACATTTGAATGATGAATAGGTGATTCTACTTGCTTTATTTCCCCAATTTCATTTTCTCGATTCGGTTTAATATGTTTAAATTTAAAATTGATGCCTTTAACTAAAACTTTTCCATTTTTCTGATCTATTTTAATTACTTCACCACTTTTGTTTTTCTCCGATCCACTTATAATTTTAACATTATCACCAATTTTTATAGCTATCTTTTTTATTTTTACCACTTATAAAACCTCCGGTGCCAATGATACGATTTTTGAAAAATTTTTTTCTCGGATTTCACGAGCAACAGGTCCAAAAACTCTAGTACCTCGTGGGTTACTATCTAAATTTACAATTACAGCAGCATTATCATCAAATCTTATAAACATACCGTCTTGTCTTCGAATTGTTTTAGATGTCCGTACAACTATCGCACGTATAACATCTGAACGTTTAATTGGCATATTTGGTATAGCTTCTTTAACTACACCAATAATTGTGTCCCCTACTTTTGCGTATTTTCGATTTCCACCTAAGACTCGAATACACATAATTTTTCGAGCCCCTGTATTATCAGCTACTGTAGTGTAGTTTGAGGATAAATCATAAAAGTTTAAATTTGACTAATTAAAGATGATTTTGAAAGAATTCGACTTAATTTCCAATGTTTCCACTTACTCAAAGGTCGACACTCATGAACTAAAACTTGATCACCAAGATTACAATCTCCCATTTCGTCATGAACCAAATATTTTCTTGTTTTTACCATTATTTTTGAATACATAGGATGGGAATAACGGTTTTCAACTTTTACTACTACAGTTTTCTTCATTTTAGTACTGACAACAACACCAATTTTTTCTTTTACTGGCATTAAAAATTCCTTTAGTATTTAAGTTTAGATTAATGATTTTTAATCCTAATTTTTTTTCGTGACTTTCACTAAAAAATTACTTTTATTTTTTTCTATTAGATTAAGTCTAACTGTCAAAAGAGTTTTTAATTGAGCTAAACGACGTTTAGTATATTTAATTTCATGTGATTTAAAAGGTTGTCGTGTTGCTTTTTTAAAGCGTAAATTAAATAATTCTTTTTCAGTTTGAATAATTTTATTAGATATTTCATTGTTTGAGATCGATTTTATATCATTAAAATTTGGTAAACTCATAATTTATTTAATATTCTTTCTGATAATAAACTTGGTTTTTATAGGTAATTTATATGCTGCTAAATTGAATGCAGAACGAGCAATTTCTTCTGGTACTGACGCTATTTCAAATAGAATGGTTCCAGGTTTTATCACCGCTACCCAATAATCTACAGCACCTTTACCCGATCCCATACGAGATTCAGCTGCTCTTGCTGTAACACTTTTATCGGGAAAAATTCTAATCCATAAAGATGCCCCTCGTTTTGTATATCGAGTAATTGTTCTACGAGCAGCTTCAATTTGTCGAGAGGTAATCCAAGTTGGTTCTAAGGCTTGTAACGCGTAATCTCCAAAAGAAATTTGATTTCCTCGGCTAGCTTTTCCCCGCATGCGTCCTCTATGAAATTTTCTGTATTTTGTTCTTTTTGGACTTAACATAATAAATTAATTTTATCAATTATAATTCAGTTTAACATTTTATATGTATGGCTATTTAGTTAGTATCTCACTTTTAAATAACCAAACTTTAATTCCCAAAATTCCATAGATAGTATTTGCTTCTTTTGCCGAATAATCGATATCCGCACGTAAAGTTTGTAAGGGAACTCTTCCTTCTCGAATCCATTCACTACGAGCCATTTCAGCTCCATTTAATCTTCCGGAAACTTGAATTTTTATTCCACTAACATTTTCTTCTTGGGCAATTTGCATGGCTTCTCGGATAGCACGTCTAAAAGCAACACGTTCTTCCAATTGTTTAACAACTAACTCAGCAATCAATGAGGCATTTAAATTAATTTTTTCAACTTCGAGAATATTAATTGTAACCTGACGATTTTTAGGTAAAAACTGTTTAATATTTTTCAATAAATTTTCAATTCCTAGTCCGTCATCGCCTACCAGTACCCCAGGTCGTCCTGTTTTAATAATTAAGTGAATTTGATCACTTAAACCATTACGATTAATTTGAATATCAGCAATACTTGCAGTTTTTGAAATTTCATTGAAATATGTTCTAATTTGATCATCTTCTTTTAATAAAGATGCATATTGATTAAAATCTGCATACCAAGTAGATTTATGTTCTTGTATAATTCCTAATCTAAATCCTAATGGATGTGTTTTTTGACCCACAGAGGTTATCCTTTTTATTAAAATACAATTTATAAATTTATTTAGTTAATATTTTTTACAGTAACAGTAATATGACAAGTTGGTTTTAAAATTTTAAACGCACGACCCTGTGCGCGGGCCCGAATTCGTTTTAATTTAGGCCCTTCATCAGCAAAAACTTCGTCAATGATTAAATTTTTTTTATCTAAATTATAATTATTTTGAGCATTAGCTGCTGCTGAATGAACAACTTGCCAAACCGGACCACCTGCCCCGTAAGGTAAAAATTCTAATATCATCAATGCTTCTTGATAAGAACGTCCACGAATTTGATTTAAAACTCGTCTTACTTTATGCGGGGACATTCTAATATATTTTGCTACCGCTTTTACAGATTGATTTTTCGACATAAATTCTTTTCCTTTAATTTTCTATTTTTTCTTAATCGTTAAATCAAAAGAATATAATGAAAAAGATTAATCATAGTTTTTTCTTTTTTATTAAAGCCAGAAAAATTTATAGTAAAAATATTTAATTATAAAATACAACAAAGTAATTTATTATCACATATTGATTTACCATAAAGCTTCTTTTTTTGTTGGTAAATCTTTATATTCGAAACCTAAAATAATAATAATATAGTAATTAAATTTTAAGTTTGGATCAGTTTGTTCTAGAAAATCGTTAAATTTAGGTATTTTTTTAATATAAATATCATCAATCCATAACTTTAAAAGATTTGAAGAATGATTATTCTCACTATAGGTAACGGCTGAATAGAGAATCTGTAATATATAATTACGTTCAAACATATTGGACATATATGTAATAATCTCTATTGCTTTATAGAAAGAACGTTTTCGAATGTCCTTAAGTGTTTTTTTTATATTTAATGATAATCTATAATTATATTTTGCAGTAATAGTTACATATGCCAATGTTAATGGACCTTGCGAAAGGGGAGAAAAATAAAAATCTTTACATCTAGGATGTTGTAAAAGTTTTGGCATAAGCTTATTATCTATCGTTTTGTTTTTCTATCAGTTTTAATATGAGATTTAAATGTTCGAGTTGAAACAAATTCTCCTAATTTATGTCCTACAAACTGATCAGAAATAAAAATTGGTACATGTTGTTTACCATTATATACAGCTATTGTATGGCCCACCATATTTGGCAATATTGTGGAACTACGAGACCATGTTATAATTGTCTCTTTTTTGTTAGCAGTATTCATTTTATCAATTTTCTTTAATAAATGATGCGCAATAAAAGGGCCTTTTTTGAGTGATCGTGACATTTTAAAAATATTTACTTAAATTTTTAATTATGAGCGGCGACGAAGAATGTATTGATTACTTTTTCGTTTATTTTTTCGTGTTTTCATTCCTAAGGCAGGTTTCCCCCAAGGTGTTAAAGGTCTGCTACGCCCAATTGGTGCACGCCCTTCACCACCACCATGTGGATGATCACATGGATTCATTACAGAACCACGAACAGTAGGACGTTTTCCAAGCCAACGAGTCCGTCCTGCTTTTCCACTTCGAACTAAAAAAGCATCATTATTACTAATTTCCCCAATTGTCGCGAAACACTCTTTTCGAATTAAACGAATTTCTTTTGATGGCAATCGTAACGTAACATAATTACCTTCTTTTGCTAATATCTTCGCTGATGTCCCTGCAGCCCTAACAATTTGACCACCACGATAAGGAATTAATTCAACATTATGAATCGAAGTTCCTAATGGGATTTCACTCAATGGTAAAGCATTCCCAATCGATAAAGAAGGTGATGATCCTGCATTAACGATATCTCCAACTTTTAAATTATTAGGGTGTAAAATATAACGCTTTTCTCCATCTTTATAATGTAACAATGCTATTCTTGCATTACGGTTTGGATCATACTCAATAGAAGCTACAAGAGCTTCGATATTATGTTTATTACGTTTAAAATCTATTATTCTGTATTGTTTTTTATGTCCTCCACCCCTATGTCTAATTGTTATAACTCCAGTGTTATTACGCCCTTTATTTCTATGCTTTTTACGAATTAATCTTTTCTCTGGTTTATCTTTCGTAATTTCACTAAATGAAGAAAGTGATCTATTTCGCGTACCAGGTGTATATGCTTTATAAAGACGAATACTCATTATGTTATTAAATTATATAGTTTTTAATTTTCTGCGAATAAATTTATTGTATCTCCTTGTGATAAAGTTACAATTGCTTTTTTTGTACTTAGGTTTCCAACCTACAAATTTACCAACTCTTTTTTTCTTTCTTGGAAGATGACAAGTATTGATTTTTATAACTTTAACATTAAATAAATCTTCAATTGAAGCCCGAATGCTAATTTTGTCAGAAGAAGGATCTACAATAAAACTATATTTATTAGTTTCTAATAATCTTGTAGCTTTATCTGTTATAATTGGGTACTTTATAATGTGATTGCTACTATAGTTAAAGTGTGAATAATTAATCACAAAAAGTCTCCTTTATTACATTTATCGATAAGGGTGTTAACAAAATTTGTTTAGCTTTTAATAAACTTAACGTATTTAAACTTGAAGCAGAGATTAATTCAATATGTTTCAAATTTCGTGTCGCTAATTTTAATGCTAATGTTTTGTCTTCAACAACGATTAATAGATTTTCTTTTGAATTTATCTGACAATTTTTACAAAAATCAGAAAATAATTTTGTATTTGGAACTTTTAACATTGATTCCAAATTCTTGATAACTGAAATATTTTTACGTTTATTATAAAGTAATGTACGAATAGCTAGTTGTCGTTCTTTTTGATTTATTTTAAGATTTATTTTCTTTGGTTTAGGACCGAAAATAACACCACCACCTTTCCATAATGGTGAACGATTTGAACCGGCTCTAGCGCGACCAGTACCTTTTTGACGCCATGGTTTTCTACCACCACCTCTAACTTCACCTCTCGTTTTTGTTGAAACAGTTCCTTGTTTTTGGTTTATTTGATGTCGTAAGATATCTTTATGAATTAAATAATTCCCAGATTTTTCAACAATGCTAATATCGAATTTTTCTCCATTATCTAAGATTTGCCCATTTGTATCAAATACATCGTATATAATAGATTTTTGAACAGTCATAAATTATTTCAATGTGTTTCTTAATTATTTTGAAGGCATAATATTTAGTAAATTACCAGGCTTTCCTGGGACAGAACCTTTCACAACGATAATATTTTCTGTCACGTTTACTTGTATAATTTTTAATTTTTTAATATTCGTAGTTTTATTACCTAATTGACCTGGCATCTTTTTTCCAGGTAACACTCGTCCTGGAGTTGTTCCCATACCAATGGAGCCTGGTGCTCTATGATTTTTTGACCCATGAGTCATTGGTCCCCGAGTAAAATTATAACGTTTTTGAAGTCCTGAAAATCCTTTTCCAGAACTTTTGCCTGTTATATCGATTAATTGTCCTGATGTAAATGAATTAACAGTTAAAATTTGTCCTACTTGAAATTCTTCTGGGTTATCAACTCGAAATTCTTTAAGATATTTTAGAGGTTGAATATTCGATTTTTGTAAATGCCCCAATTCAGGCTGGGTTAAAAATTTACTAGATAAATTTCCGTAACCTACTTGAATAGCACTATAATTATCTTTTAAAACAGTTTTTATTTGTGTTACTGTACAAGGACCGATTTTTAAAACAGTAACTGGTACAATATTTCCAGATTCATCAAATATTTGAGTCATCCCAATTTTATTGCCTAATAAACCTATAGACACAATATTTCTCCAATAATGTATATTAACAAAGATTTTAAAATCTAAAAGTTTCTTTGAAGAATGATCGGACAAAAAATATAACTTATCTAAAT
>Ga0138266_1091283_pt1 | contig 18188 bp, 22 predicted proteins | sample RNAB_120151118_FD_105244 | JGI IMG/M metagenome (GOLD analysis project Ga0138266, IMG submission 105244) | Metatranscriptomics of polar marine prokaryotic and eukaryotic communities from Palmer Station, Antarctica after 192hr light incubation... | ecosystem: Environmental > Aquatic > Marine >... | reverse complement strand
TAAATTATTATGTATACTTATGCGTAAATAAACATTTCGGTGGCTTCAAATCGATTCTTTATTGTTAAGCTCTGAGATTTAAAAGATCCCATCAAATTAGTTAAAATCGTTTCATTTTAACTACTCAATGTCTGTGTAATTTCAAGTTTTAGTGTTCAAATTATAATGTGATTATTGTTTTTATAGGTAGTTTAGCTCCTCCAGTTTTAAACGCTGAAATCGCTACATTTTTGCCTACTCCGTATATTTCAAACAAAATAGTACCAGCGTTAACTTTAACCCCCCAGTGCGACACATTTCCTTTACCTTTACCCATCCGGACCTCGGTAGGCTTTGCTGTAATGGGAATTGTAGGAAACACTCGTATTCATAATTTCCCCTTCCTACTTAATTTTCTCACAATAGCCTGTCGCGCAGCTTCAATGTGTCTTGACGAAACAGTACCAGAGTTAGTTGCTTTCAACCCAATACTCCCAAATTTTAACTTATTGGAACAAAAATTGAATTTGGATAATTTACCTTTGTGGACTTTTTTATATTTAGTTTTTTTAGGTTGTAATCACATATATTTAAAAATAATTATTTTCACATAGCCAAACTTTTACACCAAAAGTTCCGTTAATTGTATAAGCTGTTGATTGGTAGTAGTCAATCTTAGAATCAAATGACTGGAGCGAAAATTTACCAAAATGTATTTTAGTAGTTCTTGCTCTAGGGGCCCTGTTAAACCTACCTTTAATAGTGATTTTCATCCCTGTAAGACATGAAGTTTCTGATTTGATAAACAACAGGACTGTTTGTTTCAAAAATCCTAAGAAGTAATTATCTTTTCGCGAGATGGCCATTTGGTCTGTTCGTAGTTGATTAAGTCTAAATTGATCACTAATAAACTCAGCTAACAGCTTAGCTGATTTTCGTTTAGAAATATTAATAAACAAAACATTAATCGCTTCTTTAAAAAAAGAATTTCGAATAAATTTTCTTAACTGCCTAAAAATTATTTTCAAGTTTTTAATTTGAAGGGGGGACAATTGTTTATAACGGTTTAGGTTTTGTAAAGTCACGGAAATGTTAACTTCATTTTTAGTGTAGCTAACCAAGCTTCCCAACAAAATCTCTTGAAATCCTTTCAAACCAACAATTGAATATGATTCGACCCCTGCAAACGATAAACTTCTTGCATTTGAAATCTTCTGAACTTTTTTTGTTCTTAATTTGATTTCTCTGCTAGGTAGTTTAATTTTCCGTCTTTTCTTTCTTCTTGATGAGGCGCGTCTAACGTAGGTTAAAATCTCTTTTGAGTATTCAGTTAAGCTTTTGTTTATGATAGAAATTGTTTTCGTTGTGACGTAGAAAGAAATAAATACTCGCAAAGAATTTTCAGAATAAAATATTTTGCAATTATGGATTTTCATTTTATATAGCCCAAAAAATCGATTCAAATACTTCTGAATTTCCAATGTCTTGTATAAATACAAAGAAGATTCTTCATAGTTTTTCTCGTTATGTCGTAACTCTCAATTCTTTTTAGCTATGCCTTGCCTAAAAATTCTTGCGTCTGTTTTTTGACCCATTTTTATTTATTTTTTTTCTTCTTATAAGAGAATTGTTTTCGTGTAGAAACAAATTCGCCTAATTTGTGACCAACCATTTCATCTATGATTTTTAAAACTGCAAAAGTTTTACCATTATAAACTCGTAATGTAAAACCGATAAACTTTGGTAAAATCATGGAGTTCTTAGACATAGTCTTAATGTTTTTTTTAGGTACTAAATCTGCCTCTTTCATTTTCTCTAGTAAGCCATTTTCAATATACGGTCCTTTTCATTTAACTCTACTCATTCTTTGATATTTTGATATTATAGTTTTTATTATAGTCCCCAGATGCCTAAACTTGCGGAAATAGATAAATTTTACGGTGTATATTATCAGAGTCGTAATACAGGGTAGAAATCGATTAATCGCGTAATCTTTTTTTCATGACCCCACGTTAAGATAAGAACAACGGAGCCACGTTGATTCAAGTGGTTGAAAAACTTGGTTTTACTATTGATTTACATCAAAAAAAATCACTGAAGGGTCTATTCAAAATCAAATAAGGATAGAAGCAAGCTTATTTAAAAATAAATAATAAGATCATTCGGTTCTGCATAAATGATTGAAACTGTATCAAGTTTTTCAAAATTTAGGCCTTCCGAGTCCTTGTTTTACCGTTTTTAGTAGGTTTACCCCATGGTGTCACAGAAGATCTACCGCCAGAACTCTTCCCTTCTCCACCGCCGTGAGGATGGTCTATCGGATTCATTGCCACCCCTCTGACAGTGGGCCGTCGGTTAAGTCACCTATTTCGCCCCGCTTTGTTTATACTTTTAAAAAGTGAGAATTCGTTCGAAACAGTCCCAATTGTTGCTTGGCATGTAGGGGGGACAAATTTGTGCGTGCCCGAGCTCAATACAATTCTACAGTATTTAGACGTTTTTTCAATTAATTGCGCACTGGTTCCTGCAGATCGAATCAATTGTGCATTTTTATTTTCTTTTAAAGAAATATTATGAATAAATCCTCCTATAGGAACTTTCATCAGCGCTAAGGAATGCCCAATTTTAATTTCGGCATTAAACCCTGATTTCACAATATCACCAATATTTAGATTTTTAGCGGCAATTATATAAAAATATTTGTGATTCAAAAAATCATAAACAGAAGCTATATATGCTGTTCGATAAGGGTCGTATTCTAGGCTAGTGACAATACCTATTGAATCTTCATTTCTTATAAAATTAATTTTTCTGTATTTTTTTTTGTGCCCTCCGCCTTTATGGTGCACTGTAATTTTTCCAGAACTGTTTCTTCCTGCTACGTTTTTTCCACCCGTAGTCATACCTTTTATTAAAGAAGTTTTGCTTAATTTCTTTTTTGATAAATTTATTAGTGTTTTTTGAGTTAACAAGGTAAGTTTATTTTTTATTGAGCTCATATAGATTAAAATTATTTCAGAAATTTGATAAAATTCATGCTTTTATTAAAAATAGCAAACAAATTATTGTTTTCACAAAATTTAACTACAAATAATTATATAAAACATTTACTTCACAGCGCTGAAGTTTTAGAATTCGTGAAAAAAAAAAGTTTATCGTATTATGTACGTTGATTACTTCTATTCATTTTTACGAATTTATACAAGCTTAAAATTAAAATAAATTATTTCATTTCATACTTATATTTTTCTTATTTCAATAAACAGAAGTTAATTAGTTACGTTATAAACATTAATTTATCCTTAACCAACACTTTAATTAACGTAAATAGTATTAAAGGTAATCCAAAGTTTTTTCAATCAGCAGGGATGTTCAATTTACAAAAAAAACAAAAAATTAGACAACCCAAAGCAATAATCACGATTTTGAGAGGGCTGTTGCTGAAAGCAAAACTTTTAAAAACAAAACCTGTTGCAATACATTTCAACAATCTATTCTCGAATTATCAATCACATATCTTCAAAAAACTAAAAACTAAAATTTTTGCAAAATTAGTCACAAGTTATACCTACCGACCACATAATGGTTGCAGATTGAAAAAGAAAAAACGGATTAAGATTCGTACTAGAACTAGGAAATTATAGAAGGGGTGACTGAGTGGTTAAAAGTGGCAGATTGTAAATCTGTTAAGTTTATCTTATCGTAGGTTCGAATCCTACCCCCTTCAACGAAATATAACGCAGCTTGGTAGCGTGCCTGTTTTGGGAACAGGAAGTCATGTGTTCAAATCACATTATTTCGATATTTGCAAAACTTTTTTATTTTCGAATCTACTATAAGGCATTCTCGTGAGATTCTTTAGAGAACTATGGAAAATAGAAACATTTTCAATATATGAAACTCGTTTTAAGTTTCTGATTTGTTTTTTAGAATAAATTTTGTTATTTAGTTTACAGCCTAAAAAACTAATCAATGGGTTAATACTTTCTAACTCTTCGAAAGTTAATTTAGAAAAATTGCTCTTATTGTTTAACAAAAGAATAGGCCCATGCATCAGCACAACTAAATTCCTGAATATAGAACCTCTTAAAACATTAATCATTAACTTGTTGAGGATTCTGACATATTTTAGTTCATGACGGGTAAATTCTTGTTCAGTATTAATTCAATTCTCATTTCTCAAAGAAGTACCATGGAAGAAGTAAAAAAAGTCCTTTGTTCGAAAATAGTGTTTGATTTTAAAACGTTTATATGTTTTTAAATTAAAATCCATTTATTATTTGTTAGGCTTAGTAGGACTTGAACCTACGACGAAACCGTTATGAGCGGTACGTTCTACCTCTAAACTATAAGCCTGCAATAATCGTAGTTTAATTTTTGATTTTATGAGAAATATAAGTATAAACCAGCTTATCGTTGTTGCTTTCATTGGGATTTTGTTGTTTAGTGATTTTTCAAAAATAATAAAATTTTTCCACGATTTAGTTAAAACCAAAAAACTTCATAAAAAATTGAAAAAATAATAATAAAAACAGGAAAAAAAGGATTTGAACCTTTGACCTTCGGTTTTGGAAACCACTGCTCTACCAACTGAACTATTTTCCTATAAAATTTATGATTTATAAATATTTATTAGAAATTAGGTATCGTATTTTTTTCTCTTTGATCGCTTGAAGTTTCATGATGATAAACTGCTATTATTTCAAAGAGACTTTATTGTATATCTTTGTAGGGTTTAGTTCAACATCAAATGACAATAACTTAACATATTTCCTAACTACAGATGTGGCCGAGATCTTCATGTCGTACATATGATTATCTTATTATGTAACCAATCAGATAACAGCAATTTTTGTATGCTGTCAACTTTTTTGTTTTTTATCTACAGGATTGTACGCGTTCGAGTATGCTTATTCAAGATCAGTTTTAATAACTACTATCACCTGTTGAGTCGTTTGCATTTTTGTACTAAATACTTGCATTTTCCCAGCCACTTGGGGGTTTTTCTTAAAATTTCAAGAATATTTGTTATTTCAAAATTTAACATTTTACTTCGAGATTAAACTGAAAGAATATTTAGTTTTCTATAAGTCAGTATACTATTTATGTAATTTAGTCTATCAAATATTAATCTTATTTTTTATTTTGCTAGATTTGTTCAACGCTAATTTATTTATTGTTAAAAAACTTAGAAAAATATTCTATTTTATATTCTTCATTTGTTCAACATTACTAACGCCCCCAGAAGTTGTCTATCAAATACTCATTAGTATTTTTATAATACTAATTTATGAATTGATCACAGTTTTTATGGTTTTTAAAGTTGAGGTTAGTCTTAAGTAGGTAATCAATTAAAACTGATTAAAATGCCTACAGAAAATAATAGATACCCCAAAGAGAGTGGGAGAAAGCTTTTCCACCCTATATACATTAATTGATCATATCTATATCTTGGCAAAGTTGCTCGCGTAACTATAAAAAATGTCACACCAAGGGCGACTTTTATACTAAACCAGACACTGCCTGGTAAAAGAGTAAAAGGGACTAGATTAATTACGGGTAATCATCCTCCCAAAAATAAGGTAGACACAAAAGCACTCATCAAAAGCATGTTAGCATACTCTCCTAAAAAAAACAAAGCGAAAGTCATGGCTGAATATTCAACATTATAACCAGAGACTAGCTCTGCTTCAGCCTCGGGTAGATCAAAAGGATGACGATTTGTTTCCGCAAGCATTGAAACACAAAATATAATAAACATAGGCAACAAAGGTATTATAAATCAAACACTTTTTTGAGCAATTACAATAGAACTTAAATTAAAAGAACCTGCGCAAATACATACATTAATTATAATAAATCCTATAGAAACTTCATAGGAAATCATTTGAGCCGCGGAACGTAACGCACCTAGAAATGGGTACTTTGAATTACTAGATCAACCAGCCATTATGATTCCATAAACACTCAGTGAGGACGTTGCGAACAGATACAAAACTCCAACATTTAAATCCGATAATACTATTTGTTTCGACAAAGGCAGAACAGCCCAACCGATTAGACTCAGTACGAATGTTAACATAGGAGCAATTAAAAATATAATAATGTTAGAATTACTGGGAAAGATGGTTTCTTTAACAAATAACTTTAACCCATCAGCAAGTGGTTGTAATAAACCTAAAAAACCAATAACGTTTGGGCCTTTTCTTCTTTGTATGATACCCATAATTTTCCTTTCAGCTATAGTAAAATATGCAACAGAAATTAGCAAAGGGACAACAATAGCAAGAATTTTTAATACAATACAAATTATTAATACAATCATTTTTAGTTTAAAAAGTAGAATGGGACAATTAAAAGGATAAGGTAGGATTCGAACCTACGGTATTTCTAAATACAATAGTTTTCAAAACTAACGCCTTAAACCACTCGACCACTTATCCTATAGAAGCAAAAGAAGGGATTTGAACCCTTATCTTTAATCTTGGCAAGATTACACTCTACCAAATTGAGTTACATTTGCCATAAAATACAATTAAATTTTGTCGATAAATTTGATCGACTTGAGTAAGAAAAAAAGTTCTTTTCGGGATTGAGAGTTCGTAAATAGCGTTATGTCTAACTGTGGGGTAGCTTTAAAATATTGAAACTGATTTTCCAATTCTACAAATAGTAAAGGGGTCTTTATTTGGAATGATATAGATTTGGCTAATTTTAAATCCCATGGAGCTTTGGGCGTTTGGGGTTGTTTAATTTTTGGGAAAATTGACGTTATTAGTTTTAAATAGAAAAGATACATAGTACTTTTCTTCAATACTATTTTACAGCCAACAGGGTCGCCTTTTTTAATTTTCAAAAAAACATTTAAGTGCTTAGACTTTGTTATCCCCCCTTTTTTTGATGAGACGAATTCTAGAGCTAGTAAACCAGAAACAAGATATTTTAAATTAGACTTTTGATATCCGAAATTCAGTATCATCCTTTCTAGTTTGGGTATTTGCGTTAAATTTTGGTAAATAAATGTGTTAACCAAATCATATTTCACAACTTTACAGAGATATTTATCAAAAAAAACCATTTTAGCTTATTCTTAAATAAACCCTGAAGAAAGCGTTGCGAACTTGATTTGTTTTCTTCTCTTCAAAACTTTAGGTAAAGGACCTATGATACGAGATGCAATTGGCTTTCCTTGTTTGTTTATTAAACTGACAGCATTTGATTGAAAAAAAAGCAAGGTGCCATCTTTTTTTGCTGTTTTCTTCTTGGTCCTTATTATAATAGCTTTATGAATCTCGCCTTTCCGTACCTTTGATGCTAATCGAGCTTTGTTACGCAGTTTTTGTATAGATACTATTATGGTGTCACCAAGAATAGCAAAACGTCTTTTAAAACCGTTTAAAACTTTAATACATTTCACAGCTTTAGCTCCTGAATTGTCTGTTACTTTCAAAATTGTTTGTTGTTGAATCATTTTTTTTGCATTTATGGCTCAATTGGATAGAGCATTGGATTTCGGTCCCAAAGGTTATAGGTTCAAATCCTATTAAATGTATACTGGCTTACGCCCTTTATTCTTTAAAACCATCTATAATAAAAGTATTTTTTTTTCGTAAAAGCGTATTCGTACAAACTTTTTCTTTTAGTTATATTCGCACCTGATTTAGTGGCAGTAGCTACTAAATCGGTAAGGAGCTTTTGATGAGTTTTTATTTCGCTTTTATTTGTTGTTTTATCTAGGAAAAATTTTAAGGCCAACGAAACTCGGGTTTGTTTTTTTATGATGTAAGGAAATTCTTTTAATTGCGAGCGTTTCCTTTTTTGTTTTAATTGTTTTACCTTCAATAAAGGCGTTATATTTATAAGTGCTCTATTAATAACTCTTTTATGATTTTTAACAAATGATTTATAAAAAACTTTGAGAGTTCTTAATCAAATTTTTTCAGAAATTGTAGTTTTTCCATTTCTTAACAATTGGTTAATTATTTTTTTATTCATAATCTATTATTTGTTTATTTTTTTCGTACCATATTTTGAACGAGAGGTTTTTCTTCCTTTCAAACCACTAAAATCGAGCTTTCCTCGAACTAAATGATATTTGATACCTGGTAGATCTTTTACGCGACCACCTCTTATAATAACAGTTGAATACTCTTGCAGTTTATGTCCTTCACCAGGTACGTAAGCCATTGTTTTTTTATTGTTAGTCAATCGTAATTTTACCAATTTTCTTAGTGCTGAATTAGGTTTTTTTGGAGTTCTTAAAAAAACTTTAGTGCATACACCCTTTTTCTGCGGGCAATTATCTAGTGCAGGTACTTTATTTCGCACTCGTTTTTTTTTTTCTTTTGCTACGGCATAATTGATTTATAGTAGGCATTTATTTTAATATTTTTACCAAAAAAGGGACTTGAACCCTTACTCTCTTAAAAAAAGAACTAGAACCTAAACCTAGTATGTCTACCAATTCCATCATTTTGGCAGTTTTTGATATGGATACTCGTTATCGGATTTGAACCGATACTTTTTATAAAAAAATCAGATTTTAAGTCTGACGTGTCTACCAATTTCACCAAACGAGCTTTTAAAGCATTCCACAATTTGATATTTTAACACTAGGTGCTCAAGTATTCGGACTTTTAATTACATTGTCTTTTTTTTATTATTTCAATATCAGCACCATTATTCCAAATTTTATAGAAGTGAAAAAATTTAGAAATAAGAAGCTAATGAAAAATACGAAATCTATCTCAATAATGAACACAGATTCAATAAACAGTAAAAAGTTAATTAATAATAGTTATAAGTTATTTATACAATAACTTAGGAGGGGAATATAACTCAATTGGTAGAGTGTATGCTTTGCAAGCATAAAGTTATCGGTTCAATTCCGATTATTTCCAAATTAGCACTATTATACATTTTAGATCAACTAAAAGCTCTCTTCAGGTTGGATTTGAACCAACAGCCTAGTAGTTAACAGCCACTCGCTCTGCCCTTGAGCTACTGAAGACTCTAGAAAAGCGGATTCACCACGCAGTAACTACGTTTTTACAGTGTGCTTAACGAAAAGCCCTTGCGGCAAGGTTTTTATTTTTTATAAAATTGAAGAAAAGAGTTGAAATCAATTCAGAAAGGATGGCTTGTCAAAGAGTTACTATATTTGATATCTTCTATCACTAATATTTGAAGTGTTTTATAATTTACGTGGAAATGTTTTGGAGGTACTGCTCAAATTTTTGATTTTAAAATACTTTCAGTGATAATACTGAAAATATCTTTATCAAATGTTATCAAATCTCCTTTCTTTAATAAGTAAGAATTATACTGAACTATTTTGTTATTAACATAAACTTTTTTATGTGATATTAATTGTCTTGCGTTACTAAAACTGTAAGAGAAATATGTTCGGTACAGTACAGTGTCCAGTCGAGTCTCTAATTTTTCAATAAACAAAGATGTCGCATTCGTATTTTCATTTCTAAAGTTTTTTAGAGTCGATTTGACTAAAAACTTAAGATAACTTTTCCTTAATTTACCGTAATAAAGACTAAGTCTTTGTTTGTTTTGTAGGTTGTTTTTAAATTTTCTACTAAAAAAATTTTTGAAGTTAGACAAGAAATATGACGTAGGATCATAAAACTTAGTTTTTTTAAATTTCAAAATTAGACGTTGGAATTTTTGTCATTTTTTTTTTTTGAATCCCATAAGTTTGCTTCTATTTTGGACATTTTTTCTCAATGGTAACAATTTTTTATATAATGATTTGTTACGCTGTTTTTTTATAAAATGCATAAATATTTGATTATCTTTTTTTTAAATTTTGAATAGTCTAAATTTATGAATTTACCAATCCAGTATTCTCATGCTTTATCTCTTTAAAATACTCCTTACAAGACCTCATATGTTTAATCGTATGCTGCCCTTTTTGGTTGATAATCTTCAAACACCCATTTTCAGAGTATACCGGAACTGTAGCTTTTTATTACGCTACTACAAAACCTAATAGACTTATAGTAAAAATCACCAAGTATGTATTTAAGCAGGCAAAAGTTTGTTTAGAATCTTAGAGACTTCGTCGATGTGGCCTGCCCGACGGTAGGGCGTACACAGCCCTTTATTAAAACAACCGATATGATCTAAATGTCGTAAATTATAGACGATAAAGACTTTAACGGTGGTGCGGTAAACCCAGCGTTACACTACTCTTCGTTTTTATGTACTAATATAAAGAATCGAACTTCATAAATCATTTTTCCCATTGAAAAACAAGGATATACCATCTTAGTTTTCAACTTTTAACTGACTGTGTTTCCATCTGATAGCTAAACTTAAACGATCCGTAATAATATATTGCAAATCGCAACTCAAATTTATCATATTATCAAAGTATTTTCGAACATAATACATTATAAATAATTAACTTGTTTCCGGGGTGATATTGCAGTTCTACCTTTACGAGGAAGTAGTTATTGTTTCTAATTCAAGTCTAATGTAGTAAATGATTATAACAACTCTTTTAAATGAATTTTCTTCTTTTGAGAGGGGCTTTTTTCAACACCGAATGAACTAGGAAAAAAAAAGTTAATCTTATGTTTTTCTCAAGAAAATTGTAACTACCTGACGTTTTATAGGTTATTTTATCCATATTGAAAGAATCCCAATTAAAAGATAGGATAGGAATCCCAGCTTTGTAAAACTCATTAATCATGCTAACATCAACTTTTTGATTGAAGATAACCACTAAGTGAGGTTTTGTTTTAACAGTAAGTAAAAGCTGGAGACTTTTTGAAAAATTTTGCGATTGAATAAGTTTTAGATAAGTTAATATTGAAAAACGGTTTCTAAAAATCCCACTAATTCATGACTTGTCCGAAATGAAATTATGATTCGTAAAATCTATAAGTTTTGTTTGTCGCATTTTAGAAACAACAGGAAAACCGATAAATAAAATCTTGAATTGACAAACATGATATTCAAAAATTATTTTCAATATTTGTTTTAAGTAAGCTTCTACTTGTTCTAACATGCTATTCGAAAAATTAGCAATCGCGAGGGAAGGCTTGTTTGAGTAAACTTGTAATTTTAACAAATTGTATTTGAACAACTTATAATTTTGAATTTTAACTTGGCTGACTTTCATCTTTAAACTTTTTTGCCTTCTTTCAAAACTATTTTTTCCGTCGCGTATACTATACCTTTCCCTTTATAAGGCTCGGGAGTTTTAAATGATCTAATCAGTGCAGCGGTTTGCGTTACAAACGGGTAGGAATATCCTAAAACAAAAAGTTTACGAGCTTTTAAACAAAAAATATCTAAATTTTTTGGGATTTTGAAATAAACATCATGACTATACCCCAGTTTAAAATGCAATAAATCTAAGCTCGATATTTTCAAAGTAGAAACACGAAAACCTACACCAATGAGATTAAGCTTTTTGCAAAAAAGAAGTGAGATATCTAAAAGCATTTGTTTTAACAAATTGACCTGAGTCCCTTGTACAGCTTTTAGTTTTTTTTTTTCGTTATTTGATATGCCCAAAAAAGATTCTCTAGTTATTTTGATTATTCTCTTTTTTCTTTCAATGATCGCTTTAGTTTTCAATATTAATGCTTTTTGCACAAAAGAGTTTGCAAAAATAACGATATGTTTACTGTCACAATAATACATAGATATGTTCTTTGGAATTTTAATGATATGTCTTTTTGTGATATAATTCATTTCTATTTAATCATAAATAAAGGCTTTCCTCCTATTTGATTTTTTTTACATTCAGAAATTGTCATTAAACCCTTAGGCGTGGTCATTATAGTAAGACTTTTTTTTGAGTCAAGTTTTCATAATTGTGACGTTGAATAATATATATGACGACTGGGTTTGAAAACAAATTTTATCGAATTTATTACAGGGTTTCCATTTTTATATTTCAAAAAAATCTTTAATAAATTTGAGTCTGAGTTAGCGATTTTATAACCTAAAATGAACCCTTCATCTCAGAGAATGTTCAAAAAAGCAATGGTTAGTTTTGTTTTTGGTTGATGCATAAAATTTCTTCGAGAAATCTGACCGTTTTTTAGATTAGCAGATATATTTCATAAAGTGTTTTTCATAAGAAAGTTTTAACGTGTTTAGAGACAGGTTCGAACTGCCGACACAAGGATTTTCAGTCCTTTGCTCTGCCTACTGAGCTATCTAAACTTTTATGGAGATCCTTTAATAGAATCTCACCGCGAATATCTAATAATTTCAAAGATGTACGTGCTACCATGTTTGATCAATTTTTATGTTTAAAATACCTCCCTTTTGGTACAATAAGTTTCAACTGAAATCTATTATACTCGGTTTTAAAAGATGAAATACGATTATATTGCTCGTTATGTAATCAAAATTTAGTTTCTACGTTAACGTCGAGAAATAGTGTTGTTTTAACTATTTTCCAAATCGCCAAGAATTTTGTTATTTGAGATACATGGATTTTTAATTTTTTATGGTGTACGCGGTACTCAAATTGTTCTTGTGACTTTTTATTAACATGTGGTGATTGTAAGGTAGAAAAAAAAGAAAGTTTTGTTTTTTTTTGTGATTGAACAGTGTAGAACTCTAGCTTAAACGTTTTATTCTTTTTAAGTCTATAAAAAAATTTTAGAAAATTCGTTAATGAACTCAAATTTTTGGAATAAATAGATACAATAATAAACATGAACTTTTTACCTTTTACAATATGTATTTAATGTAAATTAATATTTGTTGCCGCATGAATCCAAATACTCGCACCGTAAAATCAAGTACTGGTGAAATGTTTTTTAACTAACATTTAGTAAAAACACGACAAGGCTCCGATATATTTAACGAAACTTAGATGCTGTTTTAGCATTAGTATGGGTGCGCTGACCTCTTACAGGCAAGCCGCGTAATCTCCGAATTCCTTTATACGCTTTGATTTGAACTAATTTTTTCGCTAACATGATTCTTGATTTTTTCAAGTTACTGTTTATCAATAAATTTAAGTTTTCTATAAATTTGATTAACTTTACGATTTGATCAGGTGCTAGCTTAGACAATTTACAATTGTACGATAAACCTAGCTTTTTGCAAATTAAAGAAGATTGAAATCGCCCAATTCCAAAAATTTTAATTAAGGAGAAGTAAACCGATTTGTTCTCTAATAGTTTTGTTTCCAAGATATATATCATTTATAAAATAAAAAAATGTGTAATCTCAACTAACATATTAACACTCATATGAATTGAATTTAGAAAAATTTCTGGGTAGAGTCCTATAGCAACTGTCCCCGATATTAACGGTAAAAAAATAAAAGCCTCTCGCTTATTAATGTCAATAAAATCTCTTAAATATTGAATTTTTACGTTACCGTAACATATTCTATTAAACAGCCACAAAGAATAACAACCGCCAATAATCATACCAGTAGCACTAATAAAAGTAGCACTAGTGTTACTTTTAAAAGAACCTGCTAATATTAGAAATTCACCCACGAAACTTCCCGTGCCCGGTAAACCAATATTGGACATCGTAAAAAATAAAAAAATAAAAGTGTACAAAGGCATTGTATGCACCAATCCTCCATAATACTTAACCATTCGTGTGTGGTGTCTTTCATAGACTACCCCAATAATAAGGAAAAGAGCACTTGCAACGAAACCGTGACTTAAACTTTGTATAATAGCTCCTTCTAATCCTACTGTATTAAAACTGAAAAGACCTACCATCACAAGATTCATATGCGCTACTGAAGTATAAGCGATGATCCGTTTAAAATCTGTTTGCCGTATTGCTGTGAAAGACGTGTACACAATACCGCTAATAGAAAGTAAATACACAATGGGTGCGAAATAAAAAGAAGCTTCTGGAAACAGGGGGAACGAAAAACGGAGGAAACCATAAGTCCCTAACTTTAATAAAACCCCGGCTAAAATGACAGAACCTGCTGTTGGAGCTTCAACGTGTGCTTCTGGTAGCCATAAATGTACAGGAACCATAGGAACTTTAGTTGCAAAAGAACAAAAAAATGAAAGTCATAACAGTTTTTGCTCTGTTTTAGAAAAAATAAAAGTTAATAAAACTTCATAATCAGTAGTACCTGTTTGGTAATAGATATATAGAATGGATAACAACATCAAAACAGAACCTAGTAATGTATATAGAAAAAAAAAATAAGCCGCTCTAATTTTTCTTTCTCTAGAACCTCAAACACCGACGATTAAGTACATTGGGATCAGTACACTTTCGAAGAAAATATAAAATAACAATAAATCTAGAATAGAAAAAACTCCGATTAAAAAGAATTCCATTACTAAAAAAGCGATTAAAAATTCTTTTACATTTGTATTCACGCTAGTTCAACTTATCAATATACATAAAAAGATTAGTAAGGTAGTCAAAAGAATGAAGAAAAGTGAAATACCATCAATCCCCACGCTAAAGTTTAAATTTGAGAAGGGAATTCATAATGATTTGCTTACAAATTGGAAAGAACCTGTAGATTTATTGAAAAAAAGTCATAAAAATAGAGAAATTACATATAAAAAACCTGACGTATTTAAAGCCAAAGACTTCAGTAATCAGTGATTTGATGCTGGCACAAATAGTAGAAAGAAAGTGCCCATTAGAGGTAATACCATAACAAAAATTAGCAAACTTGTCATATTTAATGAAAAAAAGTCAAACATTAACATTTTATAGGACTTGAACCTATGTCCGTCAGCTTAGAAGGCTGCTGCTCTATCCAACTGAGCTAAAAATGCCGAAAGTAAAAGCTAAAACCGGACTTGAACCGATATTGAAAGATTTGCAATCTAATACATTAACCAAATTATGTTATTTAGCCTAACACACTTTTTAAATTATTTTATGCTAACACTAGGTAATAACAGATTTGAACTATTAACTTTTTCGTTGTAAGCGAAACACTCTACCAATTGAGTTAATTACCTTAATACCTATATTGCTGATAAGAGTTTAAACCACTTGTAAACTTTATCTGACCAACACACATTATCATGAACAATTATACAATTGTTACAGTTAACAATAAAATTATTTTGTGTGAAATTAAATATATTAATGTTGGGTTTATAAATAAGAAAAGCAATAAATAAAATAAACAGACGATCAGTATCGAAATATCGTACTTGATAGGGTGGTACAATTTGCCCGCTGTCGAGCTTTCAAAATACATAATTTTTATTATTCTAATATAATAAAAAGTAGAAACTACACTACATAAAATACTAATTATTGCAACGAAATACATACCTGCTTCAATCGAAGCTAGGAAAATTCCAATTTTAACTAAAAACCCAACCATTGGTGGAAATCCTGCAATAGACAGTAAAACAGTGCTAAAAAACAAAGCTATGATGTTATTAGATTTACTTAATGAATTTAAATCGGCTAAATCTTTGTTTTGTTTTTTCGTGTATTTGTGTTTTAATTGCAATACTATGAAAATAGACCAAATACACAAACCCCCAATCATGTACAGGAAAAGATAACAAAATAACATTTGCATACCTTCAAAGCTCCCAGTGCTAAAGGCGATTAAGGTGTACCCCATGTGACTTATAGAACTATACGCTAAAAGAGTTTTTAATTTTTTTTTGTTCTAAACCGCCAAAAGAACCTACAATTATGGTTAACATAGCTATGACAATAATATAATACCGCCACTTGGTTATTTGTTCGAAAAAAGTTGAGTAAAAAATCCGAACAAGTAAAACAAAAATGGCTAGTTTGGGCACTACTGCGAAAAAAAAAGGTTGAACTCGACGGTGATTCTTCGTAAACATCAAGAGACCATAAATGAAAAGGGGCAATTGCCAACTTAAATAAAAGACTTACAAAAATAAACACTAAAGCAAATTGGACTAGACTCCCGTCTAAGAAAATATTCTTAACAAAAGTATGACTTTCCAATCTTTGTGTACTATCGTATCCTATATTTATCAAGAAAAATAGATTTTTTAGATCTTCAAAATTGATCGTCCCACTAACTCCGTACAAAATTGACGACCCAAATAAAAATAAGCTAGACGAGAAAGCACCTAAAATAAAATATTTTAAACCAGCGTCAATTGAAAAAGATGACTCTTTTTTCATAGCTGCCATTATATAAAAAGACAAACTTTGTAATTCGATAGATAAATACGCAGTGATTAAATCATTAGAAGAACATATGAAAAAAATACCTAACAAGGCTAATAATATCAAAATACTATATTCAAAATAATTGATTTTTTGTATAGCTATATACCCTTGAATCATCAAAAAACAAAAAATGGACATCACAGCTATTCAAATTTTAGAAGAAAAGCTTAAAAAATCAATGATAATACTATTATTAAAAATTTGCAAATCAGTGCATTCAACGACATTATTTATCAGCAGAAAACAAAACATGCAAACAATTAAAACACTCAAATATAAAACGGAGTTCTGGATTAACAAATATTTAGTGTTGACTGTTATAAAAGTTCCATGAATGATCAAATAAATTATAGAAATACCTAAAAAAATCTCAGGTAGTAACTGTATTTCTGTAAATATTAACATTTATAAATTAGTAAGTCAAACATACTGGTACCATAGTTTAGGTGTAGCAAAAACCATACTGCTAACTGTTTCAGAATTTACCACGCATACCCAAAGAATCAAAAGTGTTGATCGCATTTCTTGACTCCTTCCTTTTCTTTTCTACCCAAAATTTTGAAGTAATTACTCCCAAAACTATATTAATGATAACATGTAGTTTAGAGATATATCAATGAAAAAATCATTATTGTATATATTTTAGATAAATAAAACAGAACTATAAGTACGAGAAAGCTGTTTAAAAGTGACTTGGGGTTTAGTGAGCTCAATAGATCTCACCAAAACTAAAGTTACTGGACCAATCGTCGCAAGTAATAAAATATTACCAGAAAGCAAAAATTGTATAACGTAATCGGTATATAATAAATGCCCAATAGAGGATATTTCAGTAGAATAGTCTAATCTATTAAATCAATCTGAATGATAGTTTAATAAAAAGCTGGGTTTATACGGATTGACTGGCTCGAAAACACTTGGAACTACTGTTAAAACTTCGATTAAAAAAACGATACCTAAAAAACTACCAAATGGGAAGTATTTTAAAGAATCTTTCACTAAATATACTGTTTTTATATCTAACATCATCACTACAAATAAGAACAGAACAGCAATAGCGCCTACATAAATTATGATAAAAATCAGTGATATGTACTCACATTCTAATAAAAACATAATGCTAGACGAAGAGACAAAACTTAGTACTAAAAACAAAACAGAATATATTGAATTCTGACTTAAAATAATCATTAGAGAGCTTAAAATCAATATGCAAGAGAAAAAATAAAAAAGTGAGTTAACTATCATCGAATTTAGAAATTTAAATAATGAAAAAGGGACTTGAACCCCCCACGTTAAATCTGAAAACCCAACGCTTACATCAAGTGAATAATATCATTTAGCTCCCCCGCACGTTCCTATGCAGCTACCTTATCAACTCAAAAACTCTAGTGAGTTTATTGAAATACCTAAAAGAATCTCGAATAATAGCTGTACTCCAGTAAATGTTAGCATTTATAAATTAAAGAAGCTACTGTGATCATAACAGACTCGCTATGAAAAAGCATGTCAAAGGTAAGATTTGAACTTACAACTTCTAGGACATGAGCCTAGCGAGCTAACCGATTGCTCTTCCTTGACAGTAACATGTCACCGGGTTTCATCTCGCTCTCAAGTTTTTAAAAGTTGGGCTTAATAAACTTTTTTACCATCTATTAACTATTTGCCAACCCTCCTATAAAGTCAAAGTGTCTGCAGCGTACTGATAGATTACTTCGGATTTAAGAAATACTGCCCCTTGCTCCGTATCTGTTGGATTAAAAAATCGGATACTGTCAAAAGACGAGCGTGACACAAGAAAATCGCACACTAAGAGTGTGTTACTCGAACGAAGAACGTCGTAATCCCCTGATTGAGATAAATACTGAACTGCCGCCGTAATATTTGGTAATGCGTCTACTTGAACCAATATTACACTGATATCAACCAACGAAGTGCTAGAGGTAACGGTTTGATTAGGCGTTAATCCAATATTAATTTTTCGAATATTCGAAATCCTTAACAAATAATCTTTTTAAGGTTATAAGAAAGTGCGTAGGGGAGAC
>Ga0138266_1151207_pt1 | contig 21062 bp, 33 predicted proteins | sample RNAB_120151118_FD_105244 | JGI IMG/M metagenome (GOLD analysis project Ga0138266, IMG submission 105244) | Metatranscriptomics of polar marine prokaryotic and eukaryotic communities from Palmer Station, Antarctica after 192hr light incubation... | ecosystem: Environmental > Aquatic > Marine >... | reverse complement strand
TGCTAGACTAGACTCGTCGAGGTCAGAAACAGTATCGTCGATAAGATCATCACGTTTCCAGTAAACGAGGCCTCCTAAAATGCTTGAACATATCAATATAACGAGCACGATGAGAATGATTATAACCGTCATTATATAAAACTATACATATATTTCTCTAACGGGTCAAGTTGTTTCTTATATAGCTTGTATGATTGGGATAGAAAACATCTCTTCCACGTTGACGAGTTTTTGTTATGATACCACCATTGTTTGTACCATGAAAACGGGTAAAACCGATATCTGTTCTGAACTCTATCCCTTCACCGGGATCCTGTGCTAACGTATCTAACCCGTATCTTAACGCATCCTCTAGACTCATATTATACCCATATTCCTCTGAATTTTCTTTGTATCTGTCACCAAGCGCCGATTCCTCATAAACCGTGTAATATTGTAAGAGATCTTGAATCGTCGTCATTGGTGGGGTCACTAAAATTGGCTGGCAGGTCATGGAATTTGCGTCACACACTAACAGGGATGTACATGTACGGGTCTCACAAGATTCTCCTAAAGCTGCTGGAGATGCTGCTTCTGTTACTGGATCTGATGGATCAACTGCTGCTTGTGCTGCTGCTGCTTGTGTTGCTGCTGCTTGTGTTGCTGCTGCTTCTGTTACTGGATCTGATGGATCAACTGCTGCTTGTGTTGCTGCTGCTTGTGTTGCTGCTGCTTGTGTTACTGGATCTGATGGATCAACTGCTGCTTGTGTTGCTGCTGCTTGTGCTGCTGCTGCTTGTGTTGATGCTAGATCTGCTGCTGCACCCCCTGCTGCTAGATTAGAATCTCCACTTGGAATTGGCGTTTCTTTATTCGTGTAAGCGACGACGCCTAAAATGCTTGAACATATCATTATTACGAGCACGATGAGAATGATTATAACCGGCCTCATTATATTAAACTATACATATGTTTTTGAAGCGTGAATTCGGGTTTAGGGTTTAGGGTCTGAATTCGGGGCTCAGTGGTAAATAAGACGGCGTTGCTTAGAAAAAAAAAACATTTGAATGATCATATCATTTGAATGTCTTATACAGTTTTATCGGTCTTCGAACAAAGTCTGAAACAAGCGGGAAAAAAGTTGGCGAACCAGTTTAAAATCCTTTTTAGTAAAGATCGACTGGTGATATCGTCCGTTCAATATCACTATTATCTAAACACCATGACGCAAATATGACCCAAATAAAGGTATTCGATCCGTTCGGTATAGCTCGTAGTTATGTTTTAATAATGGTTTCAATGCTGGTTTAAAAAACTCTTTACGACATCTTGTGGAACAGAAAGGAAGATCTTTCATCATGTATATGGATCGTGTAAATGAGATTACACATGCGCACAAGGCACAGTGAGTTCTATCCATTGTACTATTAGTATTTATTTAACGTTTTAAACGTTTCTGATCACCGTGATTAGCACGTTTGAATGCGTTATCCATCAATACGTTTAACTCTACTGACGAGGGTCCAGTTCGTTTTTTTTTGCTAGGTAAGTCATTCACGGGTGATTTGCGTTTTTTGTTCACCGCTTCAGTCATTGCTTTACGTTTTCTCTCCACCGCATTAGCACGCATTTTCAGTAAGTCTGATTGCTTTTCCAAGTATAGATCTGCTGGCGAGGATCCAGTGCGTTTTTTTTTGCGTGATGGTTCCGGTCCGATATTCGACAATTCGATATCGAAGTTCCTTAATCGGTTCGCAAGGTTCGTATTGTTTTTTTTCATAGTATTATAGTTGGTTCTTAAACTTTTTTTAATGCTATTGAGTTCCCTTTCGCGTTTGGCGTTTGTGTTAAACGCGTCCATAAATCAATACAATCAGTTTCGAAAAAACACAAAACTAATAATATAATTAGTAATTCGGTAATTTAGTTATGCTGGCAGATATTTGAGTCATATTGTCTTTAATACGCCGAAGCCACTCTCGGTCTTTAATATTCAGCGCATTGACTTTTCGATTGATCTTGTTCGGATGCAATAGATGTTGTGCTTTACGAAACTGTTGGTTTTTGGTTCTTTTAGGTCCACCAACTGGCCGTATTGGTGGATGTCGGCCTTGAGATAGTAGGCCGATATTATTAATACGTAGAATTAAACCTTGTACAATATTCGCGTTGAGATTCAATTGTTCGACGTTTTTTTTCATACTTTTTTTAAGATTATCGAGTTTCTGTTTGTTAGTTTTTTCTTTTGGTTTGTAATTGTTCGCTTGTGGCATATTCGTGTTGTACATACCCGTATTCGCGTTTCTCGCACTGGGTCTGACATAATGACCTGAAAGGTAATCATACCTTTTTTTCGCGTTTTCGTTTCTCTTTTTAGTATTCACATTCATATTATTGAGATTCATATTATTAGACGAATTCGTATTATTCGACGTAGTATTCGACGTAGTATTCGTATTCGTTGACGGGGCTCTGACGGGCATATTCCAGTACATTTGACGGGCTTTTAGTACCTTTTCAGTTCTATTGACGGGCTGAACAGGCGTTTTATATCCATTATATTTAGATCTATATCCATTATATCCATACATATTACACGTAAGTGTCTAAAAAACACAACACGCATAAAATAATAATTTAATTAATCGTTACGCATTGTCTAAAAATTCCAAATCTTCCCCGTCAAGAACCATTGAAATTTGATTGTACCCCGTAAAGAACTCGATGGAAATTTGATTGACTCCGTTGATACGGAGCTGGTTCATATCGACGTGATTTATTATGCGTTCGATGACGCGAAGCTCCGCGGTTTCCTGGTCTACCAAAACGGTTCGACAAATCGGACAATTATCGTTATTTCGTAACCACTTCCGCAGACACGTCCGGCAAAATTCATGCCCGCAAGGGGTTTTCGTTGATTTTATTAACTGTACCGAGTTCATACATATCGGACAATCTGCTTTCGCTTCTTCTAAATTGTTGGTCAATTGCTTTCCATGAATCTTACAATAATGTTTGTCCTGAATCGTGTAGCGTGCACGATTCGAGCACTTGTTTTTTTCTCGAGTCTGCGCGGAACAATACATTAGTATGATTTAAATAGTTATTTGTTTCTTAAGGTATGTTATACGCGTTTCTTCAATCAGTACAATATAGCCTGTTTAAGTGAATGTTTAATATAATTTCATTTTTACATCTACTTCTTGTATTGTATATTATCGTCATACCGTTATGTCCTTATATGACGAGAGAGCTTCTATTGTTACATATTGCGCTAATCAGTAGTATATTATTTCACTGGGTATTGAACAACGACGTATGTGCGTTGACGCTACTCGAGCAACGTTTGTATCCGTCAACACCGAAGGAAGACTTGTTCATGCAACGCTTGGTGTCTCCGGTGTATACCGTGACAAACCAACATGTACGCATAGGGACGTACATGATTTTATTGATAACCGTTCTGAAATATTATTTAACGAATAGGACCGAATAAAAGTAAAATGAATCGCGTGGTGCGCCAGACCATACACGAAATGTTGGTTGATCGGGGGTTTGATACGATCGAGACGGACAACGTAGATCGCATTGTCGCGTCGTCCACGGCGAACGATAAACGTTTATTAGTTTATTTCATATACGATCCCAAAGTAAGCGTTAAAAACATGAAGAATATTCGCGAGATGTTGGACGACGACCCGACGAAATACGTCGGGTTGATCCTGGTGTACAAAGCGACTATCACGTCCTTTGCTAAGCAATTCATTGCCACCGACGTCAACGATCTGAATGTACAAGTTTTTTCAGAAAGCGAACTTTCGTTTAATGTCACCAAACACGAGCTCGTTCCCAAACACGAGATACTATCACAATCAGAAAAGTCGGCGGTGGTTGCTCGCTACAAGACGGGACTCCGTTATTTCCCGCTTATATTGTCCACGGATCCTGTAGCGAGGTATTACGGTGCATTGCCGGGTATTATGATAAAAATTACACGCGACTCTCCCACTGCGGGAATTTATACTTTATACCGCGTTGTTGTTTAAGAGACTCGTTACATGGCGAACGCTCGTGGTCTAGAACACTTCAGTGTCTTCAGGGACGGTCTTCCGTTGTATTCGGACATCGTCGATAGGTTTCCTGAGGGACATTAATTTTCACTTAAAGAACAACTACACTTAAGGTAAGAAGCAACCAGAGCAAAGCATCCGGTACCTTCTTAACGGAATAACACAACCTCTTAAAACCTTCTAACATTCCAGATATATGACAATATATTGTACCCACCTCCTAAAACTTAAGTCCGAAATGACAGATGCCCGGAATAATCTCGATGGCGAGTCAACCGCATCTGATTGGAAAGACTATGAACACTGTAAGGATATGTATGAAAAAGAGTTACTTAACCATCCCGAACTTTCTGCAAAACCGGAAAGTCAAGTTGTATATTATGCATCTGACGATTCAGACGACGAAGACACGTTAGTAAGATCCTCATCACCACTACCCACCGGTTTCTTTCACAAACTGGTATGGGGTAAATAGAAAAATCATTTACATGTGTCCAATACATGTAAACATGTCACAAGAGATCGATTGATACACCGCAAGTTAAAACGGGGCAAGTTCCTGGAAATGAGGAAAAAGATGCAAACGAGAAAATATAATTTGATATTTTCATATTTCCGCTCTTATGTAACCTGAATGTTAATTAATTAAAGTCATTTTGTGTAATTTAGAATATAACATTTAAATGAACGAACCCGTCAAACCCAAAATATTTGAGTTACCCGTCATGCTTGGTGTTTCTCGCCCTAACCGACGTTTCATGGACGCGAACCCGGAAGAACGGTGTACTATCGTTAATATGGGAGTTCTAGCGCTTTACTCAATTGAAGTTTCTTTGAATACAGAAGCAAACAATAAACGAAACGAATATCTTGAGAGCGTCATCGCCCAATTACATGCGGATGATACGAGACTCGTGGAAGAACGTGCAGCTTATGTGGAGAGGCTTATCACGAAATCCAATGAGAAGGGTCAAGCGCTTTCCGACTCTAACAAGGAGAAAACAGAATCACCAGTACGTCATACGAATTCGGTTTTCGAATCTGTTATCGGCAGCCTCTTTCTGAAAGCGCGCGACTGGAAGTATTGGCCGATAGTCTCTAATATTTATGTTGCATTGAAGAAGTTTATTGTTCATTTTCCAAGATAGCGCGGTATGTGTTGTTGGAAATTTAAAAAGAGTATTGTTCTTTTTATCGCGGTCGATTGTTGTTTTGTCTTCCGGATTCGGAATAAACGCCAACCCTACATATGTTTGTGTTTTCCATCACTTGTTCGCCAAATACCCGTTGACTCTTCGAATTTCTTACATTTCCAAAGTTTGAAACATTATAGTTTGAAAAGTTGACGGCCGTTTTCCAATTTTCTTCATCGAACGGGACATTAACATTGACGTTCGTTTTTGTTAATGTAGTCTTTAAGATAAGGACGGCTCGAACTTTTGGTGTTCGAATTTAGTACGGGATCGATTTCCCATGATGGCGCGTTGTTCGAGAGGAGTATCTATCACGCGTTGTATAGCCTTTTCGAAACCGTCCGTATCGAGTGTGTAATAGATTCCTAACGCGTGCGACTTCTCTTTTATGGGTTGAATCAAAAAGCCATTAATCCCGTCTTCTACAAACTGTTTCATAGGGTGTCCATCCGTGGTTACCACGAGCGCGCGGGCCGAAAGAGCCTCATTGATGTAGTGTCCAAATCCTTCGGCGTTACTCGGGCATACGTGCACACCGCATCGGTTTAAGAGGTGTGTAAGCTCTGTGTCCGTTGTTTTTCGTTGAATCATACGGATATTATCCGCGACCATAAAGTGGTCCACCGGAATGTCTATATATTCGTTTCGGTTCGGGTCTCCGTAATGAATTATGGTCAGTGTAGGCCATTCTGGATGCTTCAGCCACGTTTCGAGAACCAACTGTGTGTTTTTGAACCTCGATACACCTTTCACGTGCACGAATTGGTTGTAATCGGGAACCACGTTCAATGACATTCGATCGAGAGACGACCACCCCCAATACTCGACCTTCTTTTCGGGGAATTGTTTTTTTAGTACGTCGTACGCGTGTTTGGTTTTTGCCACCAATATATGCATATCACGTACACACCGAATGTCGTTTGAGTTCATCCATTCAATATTGGGAATAAAGATGGTACATTTCGCGTTCATCATGTAAGGTGACGCATGTTCTAAGAATATACGAATATCTCCATACGGTAACGATCGGTCGGTGTGTAAAATCGTTTCAGGATATTTGATAACCGAGATACGATATTTAGATTTCAACACCTCAGTGAGGATTAATGCATCGTTTGCAAGACCTTGTGTATCGTGATGACAAATCTGAACGGTTTGCATTTTACTTTGAGTGTCTTAAATATAATATCCGGTTTGGACGTATTTATCAAAATCTTGACTATAGTGGGGTGTATGCTCACGGTTAATCGGATGCTGACATGTTGCGAATACGTTTCGATTGTAGCCTAGAACCTCGCATTCGTGAAGGTGGGATACGAGCTTAATCTTGTTTTTTAACAGGTGGTTGTTTGCCTCCCGTAACACGATATTGCTCGATAATGGGCGTGTCTTTGGGAAATACAACTCATCGAAACGATCTGTGAAAGCCTGGGGACCTCCTATACGAAATATGTCATGTTTAAACAACCCATGCGACATGACAAAACACATATAATTAATCATATATTGCATAAACGGATGAAATGGCTCGGTGCACAAGAACCCTTGAAAAATAACGTCTCTTCTATAATCATGGTTTGGCTGTTGATGGTCCCGTTCTTGATAGTCCGATGCGGATACTAACGTATCGGTGTCGAAACAAACAATTCCGTCAATCAGACTTCGTATGCAACACAAGTCAACGTCTACATACACGCCGCCATGTATATACAACACACAATATCTAAAAAAATCTGCTTTTAGAGACCCATTTATGATGCGTTTGTACGTTGTATACACACGATCGTCGAAATGCACCCGAATGAACCGATCCACGTCGTTGTCGTCGTATAATGTATATTTGAAACCGGGGTGCATATCGATCCACGAAAGACGGAGCCTATCAACTTGCGGATTTGAGTTTTTTGTTTTCCAAGTTTGATGTATCCATTTGGGGATCATTTAGTCTAAGCGCATGATAAAAGGTTTTCATTTGAGACTAACTACTTCTTCGCCCTCATTCGCAACCAGCTCGGGTACGTCAAAGTGTAACATTTCCTTGATTACCGTAGTGTACTTTGAAACGTCAATGTCGGTGGGCATGTGGATGTCGAAGACCACAATCATTTCGGACATACCACCGCGTTGATTGCAAGGGATTCCTTTTCCCGGAATTCGCATTGTCTGGTGTTGACCTATAATTATATTGGGTTGGGTTTTGACGAAGAACATGGATTTGTTCGGGTGTTTGATTCGACCTTTAAACCCGAGCAGCGCTTCACACAAACTGATAGATTGTTTGTAAATCAAGTTGAACGTCCCGTTCTCGACTTGGAAAATCGGGTGTTTCTGTACGCGTAATTGTACGGTGACGTTCATACCAGGGATTTCGATACGCGTGGTCAACGGTGTTTTCGGGGGTATGACAACTTCGTGCCCGTTTATTTTGAATTTTTTAATAACAAACAAATCTTCGAGAGTCATTGGGACGTCTACGATGTGTCGCATTTGTTGAAATCCTCTGAACATTTGTGCAAAAATATCATGGGAAATCGGAGGTTTCCTCGTTTTCTCAAAAGCGTCGTTGATTTCTTTAAAAGTTTCCGGATCACCACCCTTGTCCGGATGATGTTTCATTGCGAGTTTATGATACGCTTTTTTTATGCAATCTTCAGACGTTTCAGGGGAAACTCCGAGTACTTCATAAGGTGATCTCATTATTTTTTAAAACAGGACTTATTTTTTTAAATCAAGCAAACTCTATAAATTCGTCATTTGTATTTTCGTCCAGAGATTGACCGATTTCTCCGTACGATTGTAGCCATCGAACTTCGTCCGTTGTGTACAAATGACATATATCCGCCTTTTCATCTTGAAATGAGCGTAATGAAATCAATACCGTGTCTCCTTTATGTACGCGGTTCGTTTGCCCCTTTCGCATAGTTCCTCGTATGACACACAATCGAGTCACGGCATCCACGCACGCACATATAAATCGACCATTACCCAACGCTTCGTTTACAACAGCATATTCTTGACCATGTTCTTTGAACAACAATATCCTATTGGTTTTAGATACCCCGTTCTTCATCTTCTTTGCACCTTTCCCAAAACTACGAGACATGGTGTGTGTATATACTCTATCTTAGTTTAATCTTTAATTTAAAAAGGTTCCGTCATGATATTTTCTTTGGACATAGTCATACCCGACTCGCCGGTTGGCTTGTAGTAGTTCAACCCGACGAAGACTACAATACCGGTGATGATGGAATACACGCATGTGGTTTGATCAAACGGTTCCGGGTTGTCGCATTTTCGATGCAGGTACAACCCAATGTATAGAATAATCGCGGATATGCTCGCGAACATTATATTGGTATTCATTTTATAATACTTTAACGAATTTTTTTATGAAAACGAAACACATATATTGACACTGTACATATTCGCACCTTTTGTGCTTTTGGAAAGCTCCTTTCTTTTCTCGACGACCGTCTTGTCGTTCCGGTGACGAGTGTGCGCGTCCATGTCCCTCTTGATATCTTCCTTGTACTCTAGCGCGTATTTCAACACGTTATTGTCTATAGCCCATTTGAAGAACGACAATTGCGCGACCGTTGTTTCCAACGACCGACTATCCAGCTCTAATACTACACGCCCATGGCGCCTAAATGGGTCGAACAGTCGTTTGGAATACGCCTTCAGCATATTTTTGTAACTTTGATGGACGTTAAATGGTACCTCCTTTACATAGTACACTACGTTCCTTGATTTCGAATAGTTCGTAATCAACCAGTCTACAAGTCGTAGGGATACGTTCGCGTTATCGTTGATGATCGATTCAATCAGATTGAATCGCGTCTTGTTCGCGTAATACACTCTTAACGAACTGAGGAGTTTTTGAGACTTATTCTCCATCTATCGTGAAAAAGCATTCTTTTCTTTAATTTCTTTTTACATCTCAATGTCCTGCATATATTTGAGAACGAGTTTCTTGGCGACGTTCCACAATACGACGAGAAGCATACCGTTCGTCAGAAGCCCTAGCACGGTCATGGCACCGGTGTCGGGACTGACGATGTTCGGGAGCTTCGCTCGTATCCAATCTTGCACGGTTGACATGTGTATGACAATGTACGACACCAGCAACACGATCATTTCGTTCTGAAACTTTTTCATATTGTCAGCGGGCGGGGCGGACTTGGACAGATCCGACGGGACGGGTTGTGAGTCGGTATTGTCATTGTGCGATATCGGGTTCGGGTACGATACGGGGGGGTATAAAGGTGCTGCGGGTGCGGGGGGTGAACTCTCTGCTAAAGAAGTCTTGGCAGCGGTTGGTGTCTTAACAGCCTCCATATTACGTAACACGTCACTGTAAGAAACGACATCTAAAGGCTGTTTACGAATGTTGTTCGATTCATCTTTCAGCGCGAATATAGGCGTGGCGTCTTCCATTTTACTTTATTAATTAAAGATACTTTTTGTAAGCAAATTAAACACATGCCTGTTAAAAAGAAAGTATCACAAATATGGTGTTGGTGGTGTTGTCATGATTTCTCAAATACGCCCTTATCGCTTCCAATTGCCTGCAATTCTAAAACCAAACAATTTACAACCTTCGGGCATTTTTGTAGCTTCGAATGCATGAAAGCATACAACCACTACGAAAACGTATCACAGAAAAATAATCAATACATGTTGATTTCGTTAATGTATTCCAAATCCAATTTATCGTCCCCGTTCGCGTGCGTCGGATGCGCCCCTCCTCGACAATGCCTAAAGGAGTTCGGGGGTGATATGACGATCGACGCGTTCCGTGAAATTTCGCGACATGGGATCGTTTATGACATACAACTACCTCCTATCATAAAGGCGAATCATGTGATTGATAAACAACAGTCCAATTGGGTCATGCGGTCAGACACGAGCAGTAAGACGACGGATACCGTATTCGATACTACCGTGTCCAAAGTGAAGAATAACGCGATCAAAATTCGTTCAAATCCAAAGAAAATGACGACGCTAGATGCCGTATTCGGAATCACCGCCGACTAATAAACAGTTACGAATTTGTCCAAATGGTGGACATTTTATCGAGCAGGAGCAGAAAAAAGGTAAGCAACAATATGGTTGTCAAATCGTATCGTGAGTCCAATGTGGGGATATGGAAATACTCTTTTTGTGGTGGTTCTTCTTCGACCCGTGGCGGCGGTGGTGGTTTTTGGGTCTTTTGAGTTTTATGTAAACGCTCCATTGTCAAACGTTCCGTGACTAATTTAGTGCGATATTCGGGGGTATGAGGAAACAACTCGGTGAGTAAATCCTTGTCAAACAAGGCAACGTCGATGCGTGTCGGGCGAGAGTCCGTGATGGCGTTCGGATGCTTAAAAAAGGTTTTGTTTACCCGTTCGGGCTCAGTACTACTAATGTCACTCACCCCCCACGCGTCCTTAATAGACGTCATATTAAGATTCATGTGTTATGTATTATTACGTTCCTTTTTTTTTAGATCGATATGGTGTTCTGTTTGGTGGCGGTTATTTTGTTCTTACGACGCCCTTTGGATTTGGATTGTGAAGTGTCGATCGAAACGATTTTCATGGAATCGTTTTGTGTGTTCGGAAGGCTGATACCCGACAGACTCGACAGACTCGACCCCGAGTTGTTGCGTTTTAGTATGGGTTTGATGATCGGTGAATCCACTCTATAAGAGTCCCTTTCGCGCGAAGCGACCGGGAATGTTGCGTTTCCTATAGGCATTAACGGCATGCTCTCGAATAAGCTCGACATGTCGAACGCCGGTGGTTTCATCTCGCGCGTGTTGTTGTTGTTTGGATGGACCAAAGGACGAGCAACCGGTGGTGGTTGTGGTTGTACTTGGGGCTTTTGTTGTTGTGGGGGGGTCTCTTCCTTGGTGGTGGTGGTGTTCGCGTTACTCATCGACTGCATGAGATTTTTTAGAATATCGGGATTCTGTTTTGCGATATCCTTCAGATTCGGCATAGAGTTGAACATCGAATTGGTCAAATGGAACATAAAGGCGCTTCCTGTGAGCGACAGTAACAGTTCGATTTCCGGGGCCATCGACACACGCGACGCGTACTTGTCGTGCAAACGTTCGAACACGTTGTCGTAATCATCCACATTCTCCATGATGGACTCCGACCATCCTTCGAGTTTGACTTCGAACGGGTCGTAACGCTTGTTTAGAAACTCGATCCCCGTCACACACGCCATCAACATACGCCGCGAAAAGCGGATACTCGACTTTACGTCGTTGTCTCGTTGAATGCGACTAAATTCGTTCCGCATCTCGTGAATATCCGAGGCCATCGTAAACTTTTTCCCAATCGGAATACCCTTCGACGTCATACGATAGAACTTATACAACAGATCCTGTTTCTCGTCATCGATGCTTGTAAAACCGGCCGACGGTTCGTCCTCGTATTGCGGTGGATATGGATACTCTTCGGCGTCCTCGTCGGGATACGCCTCCTCTTGTTCGTCGGAGTCCTCTTCCGATTCCTCTAGACGTTTCTTGTCCGGGTTCGTAAATCCCTCGAACATATTATCGTTCAACGGCGGGGGTTTTGTCGAACTTTTGGTCGGGTCCGATGGACCCTTTGCGATTCTCGGTTGGTTGGTCGATCGGTTGGTTGCGGGGCGGCGACTACGTTTGGTACTACGCACGGTCGGGCGGGTGATTTGAACATCAGATCCCTCGCTCGACTCTTCAAAAAAGTTGATCATATCTCCGTCGTTTTCCTTAGTAATCACAATTGGATCGCTCGACATTATGATTTATTAAGTATAATAATTCTTAAACGATTACGCACCTACATCGCATCCAACACGCATAAAGCTTGGTACGCAGCGTCTTGTTCGGCTTGCTTTTTGTTTTTGGCGGTCCCGACACCATAGACGTTTCCATCTACACTGACACGAATACAGAACGACTTGTTATGATTCGGACCGTCTTCGTTTTCGAGGACGTATTCGGGTAGATTGATGCCTCGCGCTTGGGTGTGTCTCATTAACATATCCTTGTAGTTGGTATCGATCATGATATCATTAAAATCAATATGCAGCTTCAGTTGATTGATGATAAACTCATGCGCGTACAAGATTCCCATATCAAGATAAATCGCTCCGATTAGCGACTCGAAGGTATCTTCCAGAATACGTGAATTCTCGTTCCATCCTTGTCGAAGCGCTTTCTCGTTCATACGAATATACGCCTGTATGTTCATCTGATGCGCGATTTTAGACAGACATTTACCGCTTACAATACGGGTCCGTAGTTTCGTCATAAATCCTTCGTTTTCGTTGGGGTACATATGAAATAAATACTTTGCAATAACAAGGTTCAATACAGAATCTCCAATGAACTCTAATCGCTCGTTTGACCGAGCGGCTTGATAGAGTTTCACAGCAGATTTGTGTAGCAACGCTTCTTGGTAATATTCCAAGGTGCGGACACGCATCCCGAGTAATGTCTCGATTTCCTCGCGAGAACATAATTGACTGAACATCTAGTACTTATTGTGATCAGGTCTTTAATTTACTTTTTAGACTTGCTCTTAACCGCTTTCTTCGCGACCGCGGTTTCCTCCACCACTTTGACTTCCTCCGCCGCCACTTGAACCGAATCCGCTTCAACCTCGACAGTGGGTTTGATGTAGTGCACCTTCATCAGACGCTGAATGCTAAAATACGTCACTAGTTCGTCCTTGTCGGGACTAAGTAGCTTTTCTAGCTTGGGGTTCATTCGGATGACACGCTTAGACTCGGGGTTCTGTAGGTCCTCTTCCTTCACGTACGCCAGGACCTTCTTCGTTACCTCCGTGCGTGCCATCTCGGTTCCTTCGGGAACGCCCAAAAACTCGCACAAGGTAGGAGACATGTATGTCGCTTTGGCAAAGCCACTGGGCTTACGGGGGACGCGCTGGTCCTCGGGAATCATGTCACGCTTCATCTTACGGATCATCTTCTCCTGACGAGTCATCTTGGTCTCGAGAGTGATGATGCGATTCTTAAGCTCTTCCATGACGGTTTCCATTACGATTAGCTAAAGAATGTTTTTAGACGATTTTCAACGCACTTTCTAAAGGTTTTTCTAAAAGTCTTCTAAAAAAGTTATGGGCGGCTCGGGTTCTTTGAGAGTGATAGAAAACCCCGCCGATTTGTAATACTTACACCGCTTATAGAACTGATACTGAAACGGTCCCCATATATCCACGATGTCCAACACTAACGGTGTGTTACTCTTTCCTATAGTCTCTCGAAGGATGCGTCCCACGGACTGTACGATATCCGATTTGGGACTCGCCATAATCAACGTGTCCAAGGTGGGAATGTCCAGACCTTCATGGGCTAGCGAGTACGTTGCGAAGATTACATCGGTTTGTTCGGACTCCTTGAGTTCTTCGGGCTTCATACCACCGATGTAAAGACCCGACGAATACAGGTTTAACCTCTGAGAGGCTTCTAACAAATCGAAACAATGTTGTCGCCGATCGGTTAACACTAATATCTTTCGGTTTTCGGCGTGTGCTTTTGCAATCAACGACATGATGTACTCGTTACGTTCCGGAAGGTTCGTGATCTTCGTGATCGCTTCCGGTAAGCTCGGCTTGCGCACCCTATTCAAAGGGAACGGGTTTGTAAACAGTTCGTGTTTGTATTCCGACTTGTCCACTCTCACTTGCTTTTGTGATTTACGTTCGAGCTTGAACAACGTCTGTCCCAAAAACCAATGCAATACATAAGTCAACCCATCCTTGCGTTCGAGGGTCGCCGACAATCCGAGAAGATACCGCGTGTTTACGCGGCTGAATAGTCTGGAAAAAGACTTCGTACACACGTGATGGGTCTCGTCGATGATAGTCATACCAAAATCCGAAAAGGTGTTCTTGTCGTACTCTTTTTTCGACAACGATTGTAGCATTCCAATCACAATGTCCTTGTCTTCTACATCGATCACCGATCCTTGTATTTTCCCCACACGCGCACCAGGCAGAAACTGGTGAATTCGCTCAATCCATTGATTCATCAAAAACTCCTTGTGGACTACGATGAGCGTTTTTTGCGAAATCTTCGATAACACGTACAGCGCTACGGTTGTTTTCCCGTACCCAGTAGGAAGGGACAGAATACCTGACCCTTTCGACCGAAGACCCGCGACAACCGCTTCCACCGCGTCAATCTGACCCGTCTCTGTTTTTAGTTTTCCGCTAAATTCAAGTCCGACCGACGCACCCTCTCGCAATACTGTATGGTCGCATATACGATAATTACGTGGAATCATTATAAAATTGGTAGACATTTGGTATACTTTGTAAGACTCCGCAACCGCGTAATCGGCGTTTGTTTCCGGCGTGACCGTGAGTGTTTTTCTTAAAGCGTCTAGTTTCTCCGTCGAAATACTGTCTAAACGTATCGCATACCCTTTGGAGGTCAACATTACATTATTTTTACTTTTTCTTTTTAAGTTTCTTTTTTATTCTTCTGCATTTGCATAATCATAACCGCGTTATCCTGTAGAAATTTACGATACTCGTTGCTATCCTTGCTACTCAATTGATGCATCAGATTTTGATTCGTCTGACAGTTGGAAATATAAGAGGTGAATGCACGACCGTCGCTCATTCCTGGGCGAACCATTGTTTATTAATACTTTAAAACGGTATTTTTTTTCTCAATAAATACATGACATATATTGACGAACCGAATACCCGTTCACACAATCCTCGACACGCGGTTTCTTTTTAATATACATCGTCGTCTTACTCACCGTGTCGTAGTTCCTTATAATCTCTTCGTTTATAAACTCGTACGTTTCTTTCATGTCCGAGAGACACTTCCCGCCCGTAATCACAATATTCCCCGTCCCAAACACAAACACCGACGTCTTTCCATACTTCATGTTTATCGCGGGATAGCTCTCCGGGTTGTAATTCGACATCACACTCGCATGCCGGTTGAGTAGCTTGTTCAGTTTGTAGAGATCTAGATTGGTACCGATCGAAAAGTTACAGTTTATCATACCTATATACGAACGACGAATCGTAATTTCCGGATCACTCAACGTGCGCCGAAGAACATCCAATATATATGTCGTAAGCTTCTCACACTCGTATAAGCTCGTCAATCCCGTGATTTGCAACTTTCCATTGGAAAATATTTTCATCGATTTTTTAGAAATGTCCTTGTAATTTAAAGTCACTTGATTGTAAAATGATTTACGAACACGTCCCTTCCGCGTCGTATCAAACCCATGCGGGCATATCTTCATGTCAATATTCGGTTCGTTGAACTGTTGACAAAATGTTTGAATATTCACATTGTCAACATTCAGGTCACATATTAACGTTATAGTCGAAACGTTCAGCACATGTTTGTTGCGATGCACCGTTTGCATGAAATTAAAAAACTCTTCCGCGTATATTTTCGTATCCATTGTTGTTTATTTATACATATTAATATTCTTTAAGTTAATTTTCAAACTTCCAACTCGCCATCAAACGATGCATCTTTGTCCCTCGATCATAATTCATATAGATATCGATCGGATCAAAATTCAACCGTAAACGCGTTATCAACGGAACAATTCCTTGTTGCTCAAAAAATAAGTTACCACTCCTATACGGTCCTTTTAGAAGGAATACCGTCTTTAAATCCTCAAACGTGTCTATGTTTGTAAACGTGTATATAGTCGCGTAAAAATGACCATCTCGACTCGCCTCAAGCATCTTCTCTCGAAGAGATAACATAAGCATCTCTTCGAAATTACTCAGGACACTATTAAGATATTCGGAATGGCGTTGACGCTCGTCTTCTTGCTTCATACGGCGATTGTCAATGTTCGAAAAGGTGTTTGCACGGAGCTCATTGTAAAATTCAACCGACATGTTATACTACTTACTTTGTAAATTCTTAATTACTTTTTTGAATGTCTGGCACAAAAAGCACCTTTTTTCACTTTTGCCGTACATTTATCGCCGTTCATTTTAATCGCCTTACAAGCACAAGGCACTGGTTTCATAGGTAGGGGTGCTGCTGGTGGTGGGTTCAATATCGCCAAGACCGGACGATAATCGAGTTGAATCGTCCGAACTTTCTTGTCCTTGTATCCCGTGTAACTCATAGCGAGTTTCGTCATCGATCGAATTATTTTACGATCCATATCACTCAGCATATCGGTTTGCAACATGATGGCTCCTTTTTCGGAACCATATGTGCGTACAAGATATTTGGATGCAAAGGTTTGATAGTCCATGTTTGAAGGTTTCTTTATACTCTTCCTATTTACACCCTTTAAGTTAGTTTTCGTTTAGTCTTTTGTGGTATCGTTCTTACCACATGCAAAACATTTGAGATACACAACGTCGGGATCATCAGTACATCGTGTCTGTAACGTGACAGATATGGTCCGTTTACTACCACACGTTCCACACATCAAAAGACTTTCATATCCTTCCGTTTCGTCCGCGTAGTTTAAAATACTAAACTTTGATCGCTTTTCTATCACGTCTAACAACGGGTTGTATATGTCAGGGCGCAACTCTTGGTGCGACACAAAAGCAGACTGACACAACACAATCTCCTTCTTATCGATCAAGTCCAACAAGGCACTTATGTTATTCAATATCATACGAAACTTACGCAAGTACAATCGCCGAACCCTCACATCACTCCATCGAATGTTACAAATATTCTTTAATTCGCACGACTTTTTCGTGTAGTCCATTATGGAACGTTCGATTTCCTTGGATAGCACGGGGGTTGTGTGCTTCGACAAGTTAGACATGGCATACGAGCGCGCATATTGAAGGCTCTGGTCGGGCAGATGCGGTGCAACGGTTTTGTTTTTGGATTTAGTAGCACGAGGCATTGTTAATATTACTGTTACTCTTCAAAGCCTTTAAGTGATTTTTCTGGTGCGATTGATACACTCCAAACGATCTTTGAATATCTTTTTCACAACATCTTGAAGATCCAAACACTCGTATTTCAGATATTTGTCGAACAACGGATGGATCACCACCAGGTACAAATCTCGAATGGTTTTACCGTACTTGGTTTCCAGAATGTACTTGTACATGTTCAACTGGAGAGAGTACTGCACGTAGTTGCAATCCTGGTATTCCTTCAAGTGATCGAACCCACGACTCCCGTAGCTGTTTCGTAGCTTTATCTCTTTAGAACGCTTCCAATCGTAAATCGATAACGTCCCGTCGGAATTGTTCTCAAACACCATGTCAATACTGCCCGCAATCTTGTGTTCCTCGTCGTACACTTCCCACTCCGTCCGATACGCACTCACACAATCCTTATGAGCTTCGTAAAACTGACGAAACATCTTAAACTCGACACCCTCTTCGTACTCGTCCACATTCGCGTCGTTGTAGAACATCTCGATCGACTTGTGCATCCTCGTGCCCTTCGTGGCCGCGTCGGTACCGGCATCGGACCATTGCTTCTTGATTTCATCCGCCGTCATGCCATGATACTTGCTATTGGGCCAGTTTTTAGATTTCATCATCCGTGGGATTATCATATCGGCATCAAATTTAGGAAAATAGTTATGGACCAAACCGGTCACCGAGAGGTTCACCGGGTCCCCGTCCACATAATACACATGCGGTTCCTCGTCAAATACGATACGATCGTCGCGCGGGTGACTGTTTTTCGTCTTTAGAGAATTCATCATCCGCTTATATATTGTTTGTATTTAATTCTTTAAGTTAATAATAATGCATTGCGGGGTACGAGAGGTATTATTGGAGCAGTATCGACGATACAAGACCCCCGATGCTGTGTTCTGTCGTAACTTTTCGAAGAGTCTCGACTCCTGTGTGTCAACTCCCGGTTTGAAGACCAATGAAAAATGGATCGAACCCCCGTGTGTTTTCGTGGGGCGCGATTCCAAACACCCCCTTCGAGGTTCCTGTAAACCGGGGGTGCGGCCGTGCGATGTCGTCGTGAACACGGCGGTGACTCGAGCGCTTAAACGCGACGGGTTTGTTCGCTTCGAATACCATCCGGAAAAGAGATGGAAGTACGCGTGGAGGGACACCCTCTTTCGCGATAAGCGATACATTTACACGAAAACGAACTCGGATGATATCGGAAAATTTGACCTCGCCCGCAAATTGCGTAAAAAACTTCCGATTCTTAAAAAAAAGTTCGATCCATTGTTGTGGTATTTCATGGACACTCTGTGTATTCGCGTGGGTAACGAAAAAAATCTGAGCGTCGAAGCGGATACGGTCGGATGCTGCACCTTACGCGCACACGACCATGTGCGTGTCCTTAAAAACTTAAACGTGCATATTTTGTTTCCAGGAAAAGACTCGGTTATGTTCGAAAAAAAAATAAAACTACCACCCACGCTACATCAAGACCTTGTTACGCGCTTGAGTCAAAGACAAAAAGGACAACGCTTGTTCGACACCGCGTCGCCGACCAGTATCAACCGCACCATCCACAAAGTTATGCCAAACTGCTCGGCGAAACAGTTTCGCACGATGCGCGCGTCGGTTCTGTTCGAAAAGACCCTGTTCGAATCCAACGATCCGTTACTCGCAAACACCAAGGTGGCCGAATTATTGAACCATCGACGAAAAGACACTAGCTTGTTGCTCGAGACGTCACGAAACAATTACATCGACCCCCGCGTATTCTTCGCGTACCAACAAACGCACCCGACCAACAACAAAGGGTTATACTTGAATTGGTTTAAAGACGCGAAATGGGCCAAGGAAACAAACCAAGCTGATTTTAAATTCTAAAATAAATTCTAAAACTACATGGAGTATAATTTGAGTAACATCAACAACTTCACACTCCCAGAATTCACGAATACGGTCTACACCTTCACTGATATCACTTCCGGTGACCCTTATCGCGTGATTGCGGACGTGTACGACGGTAACAATTTCCAAAATATACTATCCCATGTGGTTCTAGGTTCTGATACAAACGGATACTTTTGGCCCACGGATAATATCGAATTTGATGATTCCCATATTCAATACGAAATCAAATACGAAACCATCTTCGCAACCGAAATCCCTCTCTGTATTACCGTCGACAATTTGGAAGACCTTACCGCGACCGGTACAAAAATCCAGTTCGATGTTTACGCAGAACCAACCGTATCATATACGTACACGCAACACCCCAAGAAGAAATTTCAAACCGGTGACATCGTCGATACGGTGACACAGTTTTACATGTCAGACCTTGGTATTCTTGTGGGCTACAATATATTCTACTCACTCAAGGTGAAGCTCCCCGGTTCAAACAGTTACCAATTTTACAAGTCGCATATTCTCGTCGCGTCGAACGTACGCACCATCGACCCGGGTGTTCACGTTGACATGGTCCCGATCGAACCGAGTTCCGTGGAGACCATTCGGGTACAACGCGTCGCGTCCGAACACTACTTCCACCGACGTTTGATGATGATCGTCCGGAAATATAGTGTCGATGAACGTTACGAGGTTTTCTAGTTTATAATTGTGGCTTTTCGTTTACACTGTAAAAAATGTTGCGTATCCGCGTGCGTCGATGAATGAAACATTGGCATTTGGTACACGGTTTGGAATATTTAAGGTCGGGATTGTTGAAATTGTTTTGCACACGCACCACATACATATCGCAGTTATCATCCTGTAAAAAGCGTTTGGACGCGTTTCGAATCGCCGCCACTTCCGCATGAATACTGTCGTGAATACTCGTTCTACAAAAAATGTTAAACCCGGAAGACACAATATCCCCTGTCTTGCGGTCGACGATCACGCAACCGTGTTTATGGTTCTTGATGTTCGATCTCATCGCGAGCTGGGTGCATTTTTTTAGATATTTGCGCTGAATTACATTCGCAACACGACCATCATCGAAGTCCACACCGTCATAACTCATATCTGAAGTAATTTTTTAAAGCATTTAAAGTTTTAAGTGGGTTTTTATTCATATATGGAACATTGTTTAATATGTATGACTATTCAGCCGCTGGTACAAATAGACCACGCATGCACCCACGTCTTTTGCGCACCGTGTATCGCCCAGTGGTTAGAAAAACACAGCACGTGTCCGATGTGTCGTTGTGTCGTATCCCAAACATCTCTCTCCAAACAGACTTACAATCATCGACGCAAAAAACGTGGTAATTATTTCGCAAATGATCAAAATCTATTTACCATCGCCATGCTGACTGGGGCTTTATAAACGAGCTTTCACATATTCCAAATCATGCTGTCTCTTTGACAGAAATTGAAAGAAATGCCAAAATTGACTTGGCTCGTGTGTATTGACCACTTCGTACGAAAGACCGCTTTGACGGAACGTGTCATACAACCGATCTTTGAACGCTCGACAACGCTCGACGTTTGAACGATCGAGCTGCCAATTCGTACATTGATCTTTTATGAACCGATCGCGTTCGTCGGTCGCGATTTGATACAATCGTTCCCGGTCCTCCGAATCGTGTGCTTGGGTCACCGGGGCCGCGGGTGGAACAATCTCCGACGTGCTTGCAGCCGGTTGAACTTTTGACAAATGATACACATGGTCACGAATGTAGTTGAGCGGATACGTGTGATTGAGATTTAAGTTTAAGTTTAAATGGCGTTGTAAATTATCCATCACTCTTCCAAACCCGGTTTCGAACGGTTCGAGCTCCCAACGTTCCGGGTCCACCGATTGGCGTAGCTCGATCGTATTGGATCGTTTGTTCATTTTGCGAATGGTTTGATTTTCAGGAAAATCTTTATTAAAATGAACCAACGACAACGCCGTCTTGAAATTCAAAACCGCCTCTTGAAGTCTCGGG
>Ga0138266_1103953_pt1 | contig 21137 bp, 26 predicted proteins | sample RNAB_120151118_FD_105244 | JGI IMG/M metagenome (GOLD analysis project Ga0138266, IMG submission 105244) | Metatranscriptomics of polar marine prokaryotic and eukaryotic communities from Palmer Station, Antarctica after 192hr light incubation... | ecosystem: Environmental > Aquatic > Marine >... | reverse complement strand
TGTTAAAATAAGAAGTTTATAATCTATAATGTTTATAGTTTGGAAATAAATGGTCATATCTCTAACAGGCTGAGTTAATTTTTCATCTCTTAACGGTTTCAATTTTTTATCTTTCATAATTCAGCGTTTAACTTATAAGTATTGTTTAATTCCGAATCATCTGGTAGTCTCAAGCAGTAAGGCCACGGATCTCTTGACCCACTTGCGGGGGTGGATCTTGGTGGCCAATTTAATGTAGAATACGGGGGTCTTTTCTTAGTACTCGAGGTATTTGCTCAGACGCATGGTGGTCTGGAATACGGGACACTGGTAGAAGTGGATGGGCGATTCAATCTTTTCCAGGTTGCTGGCATCCTCTTCAGTGAATTCTGCTTCCTCCTGCTTCTCTTCGGGCTCTTCATCCGAATCATTGTTTCTGGCGTGGGGGTTCTCTTCCTCAGAATCAATCAAGTTTTCGGTAGACTTGCCGCCGTTTGCAAGCCTTTTCTTCTTAAGCTCACGCAGCTTTTCCATCAACTTCACCTCCTTGCGTGACGGTTAGGGATTATCGTCGAATTGTTCAGTTGCTGCCTTGTGGAGAGCCGCGGTGTCCAGGTAGCCACCGTCATTCTCCACTCCAGGCTTGCGCTCTGTGACGCACTTGATACAAGGGAATTCTTGGAACTAGGCAGGAGTAGTTGGCTCAACTAGAAGCTTCAGATCGCAGTCCCACTCAGCTCCTTGGAGTGACAGGCCATGGAGGTAGCTGGTGTACTGGGCGGTGGGGCACTTCTCAGAAGTAGGCTGGTGGAAGTCCATCACTTCGTAAGTGTTCTCCAGCACGCGTGTGGGGACGCCTTCACTCCTGGCTCTTCTCTGGAGGTGAGTGTTCATCAATTACCTGACGTCGAAGAAACCGGGCAGCCAAAGGGAAGGCATGGCTCCGTTCTTGTCGAGCATGTCTTGCCACCACTGTAACTTTTCAGTCAGTTCCATTAGGAAGTCAGCTAGAGACGTAAAGGCCGTTGGGAAAGAGGCCTCTTTCCAGGAGACAGGAATGCAGTTGTTCTGCACCTTGCTCCAGATCTACTCTACTTCCAGGGGCCTGGGGTTGTTGCCATTGATGTGAATGACCAGGTTGAGCACGCAGTTGCGGATGACCTCAAGTAGTTAAGAAAACCACTGAATCTCCTTGTTGTAGACGGCATACAACACCATCTTGGATTTGACAGGGAACTTCTTGTCCACTCCCTCCATAGAGAAGATGTTGTCTAGCAAGTGGAGCAGCTGCTGAGACACGTCAGAAGCACGCTTGTCGTGGATGTCTCTCTCCATCAGCTTGCCCTTGTCAATTTTCTCGTCATACCTGTCTGAGTCTTCATGCACTGTGTTGTCTAGAGAGCTCTGCTTCAGTAACTTTTAGAGCAGAACAAACAAGTGGATCATGTTTTCAGCTGGAGGTGCGTTGGCAGCCACGATGGCACTTGGGTCAATGCTCTACCGAGAGTCAGTCAACTCAATCACTGCTCCGTCCATGTGGGGCAGTTGGAAGCTTGTGTTCTTTGAATTGGCTGGCATGCCTCTCAGAATAGCGGGTCTATCTCCTTCTTGAGATTTGACGAAATTAGCGATACCGGCAAGGTAACTCTTGCTGTGAGCTCCCGACTTGGCCAGACTAATTTTGATGGAAGTGTTTTCCAGGTCAGCCTCTTAAGTCATAAATCCTAGTCCTTGGTTGAACGCCTTGGCCTTGTTGAGGTGGTAGATGCGTGCTACAAGGTCAGAAGACTTGGATTGGCTGACTTGCCTCTCAATTGTCCTGTTGAATCCGAAGATTTGATAGGGGTTGTTGTCGGGCAGGTTGGAAATGAAGGTGTTTTCCCCTCCCTCAACAGGGAATCCCATGTGAGATCTGTCCATGTCAATCTCCATGTTCCTGGCATACATGTTCTCCAGGTTCACTAGGTCTTCCAGGTGAGCGTTCATTTTGCGGAAATCTTCTGCTCTCCCAATCTTACCACCGAAATTGATGTTGGCGATGAGGTACTTTAGCATCTTGAGGGTCGCCTCTGGGTCGGGCAGTTCCTTCTTGAACACTTCCACGAATTGCTTGCTGCTGATTTCGAAATCTGACCAGTCGAAGCCACTGTAGAGATTCCAGCCGAGCGTGCCGTAGTGAGCACGGCCTTCCATGAGTGCGTAGAAGTAAGACAGACCGAAGTGGAGGTTCTTGTACATGGTGGTGAAGAAGTGAGACCTCCTGAAGCCACCTTCCTTCTCGTCTACGTATTGGAAGTTCTTCTCAAGCTTCTTCTTAATGCCAGTTGGTTGCTGAAGCGAGATCTTGATGGACTTGCGGAGGAGGTGGGGGCTGCAGTCGTCCATTTGGATTGTGCTGAAGAACACCCTGAACCCTTGGTTGATCTTAGGATCCTTCGTGGTCTCAGTCACGAGGGCTTCAAGTGCTGGAAGCCAGTCAGGAGCAAGGTGGATGTTCTCAACCAGCACCCAGTCTCCGCTCTTGGCTGCTGTCTCCATAGCGTCAGCCACCTTCTTTTCGATTCCTTTGCCAATAGAGAAAGGCTTGAGGTCGCATTTCCTGATCTAGGTTTGTTTCTGCTGGAACTCCTTGACCACGTCGAAGACTTCAACTGAGTGAGTGATCAGCATCAGAATGGGGGTCTGGGGAGTAGACTCTTCGTAGGCTTCCTTCAGTAGCATTTACACGTCGTTTTCAGCGGATTTAGCCTTGGGCCAGTCGAAGCCAGTCTTGGCCTTGTCGGACTTGCCGCCTCTGGTGCGGGTGTTGGTGGTGACACTGGACATCTTCTGCCCTCTCATAGTCATGGTGCCAGTCTCATCAATGTACTTGGCCAGAATGTCTACGCCAAAGTTAGCGTACTTAAAGTCGTAGATGGCGGCAATAATCTTGTGCAAGCAGACCTACACCAGGTCGGGTCTGATGCACCTGAGGATAGCCAGTTCCACCTAGCATCTCAGAATGAACTCCTTTGTTTAGTGAGCTTCCTTTTCAAACTTAGTGCGTCTGTCCATCTCATTGAAGGTGTCGAATTGGCCTTCCAGACTAGGGGCTTTCTCAACCAAGAAGCGAGCCATCATGTTCTCTTCATCTCTGAGGGCCTGGTTGTCGTCGTACCAGTTGGGGTTACGCTTCTTCAGGTTGTACTTCTTGTCGTGCTTGCTCTACTAGGCTCGGATCAAAGCCTGAGAATCTTGCGATTCTTTGTCATGGTTAGGCTCTTTGAAGTCCTTAGACTAGGTCATTTGGGAGGAAGCCTTGCTTTGCTTAAGTTCACCAGTCCTGATAGTGGGGCCGTTGGCGTAGCTCTTATTGGACTCCTCGTCACTATCAGTCACATTCCACAGGTCTTCGTCAGCGAGGATTTCAGCTTCGGTGTACTTCTTGATCTTGCTGCCCTTGCTCTCCTGCCCGTCTCCAGCTTCAGTTCGGCGGCCATGCTCATCTCCAGACGAGGCGGCATTCCTACTCATGGGGTTTTCATCGGACCCAATCATGCTCTTTCTGTTCATGGACTGCTGACTAGCTTGCTTGAGGGTGGATCCTTTGATGGTGACTTTCTTCTTGGCTACTACCTCAGCGTCTGAGCTGTCTTCGCTGCCCAGTTCCTCGGCTGCTTTGGCGATTTGCTTGACGTCGATTAATCCAAATTACTTTAAGTTTAATATGTCGGCATTTGGAAGGTCTTAGTATTCGATCCTATCCATGTCGATCAGCCGATTCCAGGCTTCGGGGTTCTGCTCAATGTGGTGGGTCAAGTTCTCCATGGTAAAGGGCTTAAGCTTGCTGAGGTACTTGAGTTCAGCCCACATGAGGTCGTTGAGCCAGGGAAGCCCCAGGCTGGGACCAGGCGAGACACTGTCGCTACTGATGCGTCTGCTGCCAGCAAGTGCAAACTTCATGAGGCTTTCTTCAGTCAACTACTCGGCTTCCAGTACTTTTAGAGACACCAGGTAAGTGACGAGTTACCTGTCTTCCTGGAACACACTGAAAATTACTTTTTTCATCAGCTCCTGAGTGAATGTCTTAATGAGGAGGCTGATTCTGTGTTCAGGGGAGTACTTGTCGTTGAGTAGGCGGTACTCCTTGTCAGCTATGATCACATCTTCTGCCTCATTCACTTGGTTAGCCAGAGACAGAGACTTCTTGAAGATGTCTAGGAACCACTACAGGCTGTACTGGTACATGCTGTTCACTTTGTACAGCTCAGAGACTGCGAAGTACAAGTTAGAGGCCCTGAATGCCACAGGCGCGTATTGCTCCCTTGCCTTTTGCAGGAACTGGTTGGTAGAGCTGATCTTCTTCAGGTGTTTGGCGATGGTCTCGGCAGTGTCCTTGGACTCATTCAGCGTGTTAATGAGGTTTTCGTCCTGCAAAATGTCATGCACATCAGTCTCCATATTGCCGATTATGTGCTTCTTGATCTCCTTGAGGTTCTTAATCTTCTCGTACATATGCTTGACGTTTTCATTGTAGACTTACTCCAGGTCCTTCCTCTCGTTGGCCACCACTTCACTCAGCAGGTTGTGCGTCAGGCCTTCAACAGTCACAAAGAAGTTGACTAGGGAGACGTGGTTAGAAATATTGACGTCGAAGTGGGGCTTGCCGATGCTGGTCGCCATGAACAGCTGGAAGTTGTCATCGTAGCGGAGCTGTCTGCGGCAGACTTTAATCATTTTGAGGTCCTGGTATTCGATGATTTCCTTCTGGATGATGCTTTCCAGGTGGACGTCGATGTCTTCTTGCAGTTCTTGGACTAGGATGGGCTGGCCCATTTCAATGGCTGTCTCCAGGTGCTTCCTGAAGTTGATGTCCCTAATGTTGGTAACCACCAGGCCCTTGGTCTTGAATTGACTTCTAATCCACTCCACTGCCTGTTGCTGGGGGTCAATCATGATCACGAACTCCTTACTCTTCTCCATGATGATGGCGTTGTCGATGGAGAGGGAGTCCTTGGGAAGGCCGTTGGAGTGCCAGTCCCGAATAGTGAAAGTGTCGCCGAATAACTCTTGTAAAACGAAGTCTTCGTTGCAAGAAATTTCCTGATCAAAGAGGGCCTTCTGCCACTTTTTCAGAAGCATTAAGCGGTATTTGAGGGTGAATCCGCTTGAAAGAGTGACGTAAGCAGCAGAGAGGACTACATCGCCTTGCACAGTGGCGTACTTGGAGGCGAGCATGCGTTGGCAGACAATTTGTTTCTGCTTCTCGGCTGAGAGTCCCTTGGTGAGGTTGTCTGCTCTCTTCTTGCGTTGGTTGCAGTCTTCGATTTCAACCTCCAGCACCTTTTTGGTCTCAATCTTATTCTCCTGATGCCTCTGAAGTCCTTCAATTTGCTCATCCAGAGCCACTATCTTCTTCTGGAGTTCCACGAGGGCAATCTGCTTCTCCTGGTGTTGCTTCTCGGAGAGTGTAGTGGCATCGCGTCTAGGGTCCATCTCCTAGAAGATGTAGTAGTAGTCACGCATGGCCTTGACCCACTTGTACAGGCCAACGATAGCACCAGAGGCCTTCTGGGCATTCTCAAAGGTGTAGTTGGGCTCAGCTAGAATGTCCTCTATCTCAGCCATCTTCTCAAGCGTGATTTTGTTCCTGTCGAAGGAGTTCAAAATGTCGCAGATCTGAGGGTGTCCTAGCACTTTCTTGCCGATGGTGGTCATCCAGTAAGAAGGCTTGTAGATTCCCTTAGAATTCTTGCGAGTGGTAGGGCCTTCTTCTAGGATCATGCAGATAGCCTTCATAACCAGCTTTATGATTTTAGGAGGTTTGTCCAGAGACTTGATGACCTCAATATCGTACTTGGAAATGTTGGCCATGGAGTCAATGGCCTCGTTGAGCATGGGGATCATCCTGTTGAAGGCAGTCTGGTTCTCGTTGTAGAGGGCAAGGGCCTCTCTGGTCTCGTGCTCTAGGAGGATTTCTTCTTTCTTCAGCATGTCTCTGTGGTTGCTGACCTTCTCATACTCCTCTTCGATGTCCACTAGCACAGACACCAACTTGTGCTGCCTGTCCACCAGCAGAGGGGCTCTCTCAGACAGCTCTTTGTGGTACTTGCGGCAGGTGTCCATCATGTTGCGGATCTTATCCAGACCAGCAGCGTACTCCTTCGAGATCTTCTCTACGTTTTTAGTGCGTTCTTCAAGCAGGGTGCGGTAGGTGGCGAAGACTCTAATGAAGAAGCAGGGGGTGAAGTAGAGGGTGTGATTGAAGTCTTCTTTGAACTTCTTAGCTGTCTTCTGGGTGCTCAAGTACATGGATGACACTGCAGCCAGTACTTTGTGGTTCAGTCTGGTTTCCTGTTCTAAGGCGTATTGGGCGTCCTGGTCACCAAGAGTTGCCTTCATGTTCCCTGCTTTCTAGACTTCTTCGATGAACACCTTATTGCCCACCTAGACCAGGTCGTTGAACTTCAAGTTCTGAACCCAAATGAGTTGGGAAGACATCATGAGCACCTTGTACTTCTCAACTTTGGTGCGGAAGTTGTCTCCACTGGGTGAGAAGTTTAGCACCGCATGGAAGTTCTTGCGGACTGTCCTCATCAGAAGCTTGTACAGCTCAGAGCGTTTGATAGGGTCTCTCTTGATGACAGTCTTGGCCGTGTCGAAGATAGATCCTGTGCTCTTTGCCATCAGCGCAGCAGCCAGTTTACCCTTGCCAGGTTTGGCCAGCCTTGCGTCAGTGTTGGTCTGCTGGAGGGAGGCTTGTGAGAACTAGGCGGAACTGCCACCTGCTGAACTCTGACCCAGAGCCTTCTCACGCTACTTCTTGTCCTAGCCGAGTTAGAGGGCAGCCATGGAAGCTATTAAGTCCGACTTCCTGAGTACTTCGGAGCATGTCTGTGACTTGATAATGCACTCTAGGTCTTTGTACCAGAGGTCGTTAGGGACACGGTACTCATCCACCACGTAGCAGGCTGGCTTGTCTTCTTCAATTGCGTATGTCAAAATGCGCCTGAGTTCGTTGAGCCAGTCATCGTCAGTGAAGCTGTTGCTGATGTCCATGCCGTTGTACTGGATCTGGGAGATGAAGGCAGCTAGTTTAATCAGCTGAGTGATTCCGTATCCCCTCAGGCCAACTACGATCAAGTGGCCGTCTGGCTGTGCGATGCCTCTTAATATCTTGAGGAGGTGTTTGACCAGTTCTGAGTATAATATTAATTCTAGGTTAGGCCTGTCCGTCTGCTCGTTGTACTTCCCAAGTTGGGCTTGCACCATTTCAATGCAGTTGTCAGTGTCGTGCACTTGCTGGTAGCAACCCTCCACGTCCTCATTCAACACACTGAACCACAGTTTGTTTGGCTGGGTGATAGGGAAGTTGGTGTACTGAATTCTGCTGGGTCTGCTCATGCCAGTCAGATTCAGGTCTTCCTTCTGGTTCACTTCCAGAATCTTAGCGGAAAGGCGTACTTGTTCGCTTGGCTTGAAGCCTGCTTCGCCTGTTGTGCGTTGGTGAGTGGAGTTCATGCCTGCGCCATCCATGGAGGTGACCAGACGTGAAGCTTCTTCGTCACTGGTGTTAATGTTTGCGAGCTTGACATCAGCAGGCGAGGCAATTTCTCCTCCTTGGGGCACTTTGCAGCAGTCGAAGTTCTCCATACAGACTTGCTTGAGCTCGTTCATGAACCACACCAAGTCGTGCTTCATTAGAATTCTGTCTCCGTATAGTCTCAAGCACTCGTGGTAGAACAGCTCCATCAAGGCTTGCTCACTCTTTTCTCCCTTGTTGAGGAACTGGCCTTCAACTTTACTCATCGCGTAAATGATTTTGAAGCACTCACGCTGACTCTGGACGTACTGCACCTTCATAGGGGTGGGCTTCAGTTTGACGGAGCAAGAGTTGTATAGGTCGCAGATGGACTGAGCCACTTTAGGCACGTGCTTGCAGATCTGACTGGGCCACATGTTGGCTTGTTGCTCCAGAATGTGTGTGTACAGAGAGCAGGAGTTCTCGTCACTGATGGGCTCCATGCCTAACAGGAAGAACTTATAGAGCAGGCGGGGCGTGATCATGTCTGTTTCCTTCGCGTTGTTGTCCATACAAGCCACGAAGTTAACGTCTTCGATCTATCGCATGGCCTTCTTACGGCAAGAGAACCAAGTCTGAACTTCCAAGTAGTCGCGGAGAGCTTCAAGGCCAGTTTAATCAAAGTGGCGGTCAGACGAAGAGAGATGGATGTCCTCAAGGTAAATTATGATCTTGCTTTCCTTACCAGGAGGACGCAGTTTCTTGGATGATTATTCCGATGCCAGGGCGGCACTGCCAGCAGTCAGATGGGTAGCATTAGCATCACTGCGGTCTCCAGGTCCAGGGCTCAGGTTGATGCCTGGAAGTAACTGCAGACTGCTGTTGTTGGTAGCGAAGGGCAGCCCTTTCTTGCTGCTAGTTAGAGTCAGTTTTGAAGCTTCGTTCTCAGGCATTTTCTCTTGTTTTTTCTGTTCTAAGTGAGTCTCAGTGTAGTCTTTAAAGAGGACTGAGTCAAGGTGGTAGGAGCAAGTGACGTGCTCGGTGGACACATCCTTGGCGTACTGGTAAATCTGAGAGTTTACGAAGTCTTTCATGAATGAACTTTTGCCTGAGGCAATCTCACCTACCATGAGGATGGGCTGTTGAGTAGTGGCAAGGACTTCCACAGTGTGCATCATGTGACAGATTTCCTTGGTAGGAATGTAAATGTTCTGGACGTGTCTGGCTGAAGGAGCAAGGTTAGCGTAGGCCATCTGCATGCGGTTGAACTGGGCGTCCACACTGATCTCAGTCCAGGTGCTGTTGTCCATGTTGAAGTAGACATCAAAGATTGTCAGGCCCTTTTCAAAGGGGAATTCACAGATAAACATAGGGCACTCGATCTTGTCAGTAAATTCAATTGACATTCCAGCCTCGTTCTCCACTAGGAATCCAAGTCCATCAGGAGAGAATCCCTTCTTAAAAGCTTACAAGGTAGTCTTTTTGCGGGTCTATGAGCTTTTGCCCTTCTGGCTTCCAGAAGCTGAGCTCATGACAGAGCCAGCGTTCACGCTGGTATTCTTCTTAGTCATGAGAGAGCCTAAGCCGCTCAAGGGACCAGGCTTGCCTCCCTTGCCACCGATGGTGACTTTCTTCTTCAGAGTTGCCTCCATGGAAGTGAAGGCCTGGTTCTTGGCTAGAGTCTGCTTTTTCTTATTCTTCTGGTAGCTAGCGAAGTCTGACTTGCCTTCGTTGATCTTAGCTTCAATGCGCTCTGCCAACTCTTTGCGAGCCTTTTCCTTGAGGAGAGGCTGGAAAGTCCAGGCAAGAGACATGATGGTGAAGGCTTCCAACCACATGGGAATGAACTTCAAGGAGTTCTCTATTCTCATTTCTAGGGCAGGAGAAGAGAAATCGTTGATTTGAATGCGGAAGTCATCTTTCTTGTCACCAAATTCACTGCCGATGGTCGTAGAGGCTGACTTAAGTCTCCTGTTTCTGAAGTTCTGCAGGATTTCCAGAGGGTCTAACTTGTCATCGTCATTCACCTGCGAATCGAGGTTGGTTCTAGTCATTCCATGGGCGTATTAGGTCTTTGCCAAAGCTGCCTGCTGGATAGGGTCCTCAGAGTCGTCCTTGTTGCTTGTGATGAAGTCAATCCAGTAGCCTGCTGTGAACGAATCCAAAAGTTTCACAAAATTCTGCACCACCCAGAATTCATCGACGGTGTTAAGAATCAAGTTATTACGGGCTTTCTCACGCTTGAAAATTTCCATAGCTGTGGGCATCATCCAGTTGATTTAGCTCTCTAGGTCCTTCACGTAGTCATTGAGGTTAGGAGGAAGCCTCTGCAGGAACTGGTTGAGGATTTGCTTAGGCCTATTGGTTTCGTTCTTGTCAACGTGGATCATGCCGCACCTACTCAAAGTAGCTGGAGTGAGGTTGCGGGTGTTGTCGGTCTCTAAGAGTAGGCACATGCCATCCGACATCTTGATGGTCTACCCATTGGGCAGGTTCATTCTCCTGTTGTCATCCAAGATTGAGTTCAGGTTTTCCACCCACTCGAAGTCAATGGGACCATCCAGCATTATCCACTTTTTAGCTCTGCTCGTGTCGGTAGAGAATTGGCGGAACTCCTTAGTGAAGATACCTTCGCTCCAGACTGAGGATTCAATGTCAATTCTGCCGAAGAAGTCATCTACGTTGACTGACTTAGGGTTCATTCGGGAGACCTTGACTCCTTGGTTGGCTAGGAGGAGCTTCTGCTCTTCGATCTCATCAGGCTCCAGTCTAGTCATCTTGTATCTCTCCTGCCACTTGGCGTTTTCATTCTTATTTTTGCCCTTGCCTGCCTTCTTGCCTTTCTTGGGCTTGCCTGAGATGTTCATGTCACCACCACTGCCACCTGAGACGAAACTAGTCTTGGTGCCGTTGTGAGAGTCACGGAAGCTGGCCTTGCTGCCCTTGGTGTCTCCCATGCCGCCACTGGTCTTGTTTTTGTTATCTTTTTTGAAGGGGGCAGTACCATCAGTCTGACCATCGTCTTCAGGGGCCATGGCGGCATCTCGGAGTCTGTTCTTGCGCTCCTGGGCACACCTGATCTTGAGCTCGTTGTTGCTAGCTTTGTTGAGGGCGCCTTCCAGCACTTTAACCATAGCACTTTTGCCAGCCTGAGGAGCTCCAACCAAAATGCAGCCGACATTAACCTGGGAGATTTCATAAAGCTGCAAGCACTTGGCGTTCATGGTCTTGCTGTAGTCTAGCTTCTCTGTGATGAAACTTTGCAGGATGAGCTCCTTCAAGTTTCCGTAGTCACTCTTGAGTAAGTCGATGTCGCTGACTGACCCAGTGAACACGTCTTTGATGATTCCTTCCATCAGGTACAGTTCTGTGTTGGAGAATTTACTGTGATTATAATCTCTGATGGCCTTTATAATTATATATTCTTCCAGTTCATCGTCATTAAACCTCATGTCAGGACTCAGTCCAATTTGCTGCAACAGAGACTTGCGCTGGCGGTCAGTGCGGGACTTGCCGTTCAAGAACACGGCTTCGAAGAACTCTCCCTTCATGTGCTCGTTCATAGCGGGGAGGGCATGCACTTCTTCAAGCTGTCCGTTGTCAATTTCAAAAGAGTCGTTGTCTCCAATGGACTCAGTGTGCAGCGAGTCCATCATGCTTCCACGCTCAGCGATAGAGTTAAGGTTATTCTGACCAGTTTTAGTGCTAATTTTAAGGGGAGACTTGGGGGAGTTGTCGCCCTTAGGACTCATGCCGGACATCCAGTCAATAGGAGTGGCGTTGACGAAGGACTGCTGCTTCTTGCTGCTCATCTTAGACCCAGACTTCTTTAAGCTTCTCCTGTGCTCTATGTCGTCCTGGTCCTCCATGTACTCTTGACTCTCATTCACTTTATTCATCTCAGCTTGGACGTCAGCTATCATCTGGTTGCCTTTCCAGGGCACGTTGTCCATCGCAGAGTCGTTGATAATGTCGGGCAGCTCAGACTCCCAGATGTTATGGGCTTGCATCTTCAGGTTCTGGGCAATGCCGATAATAGCTCTGATAGCACGCAGACCGAAGTCATAGTGGACGTGAGGGAGTCTCTGCATCAGCACATTAGCAAGGCCCTGGATCTGCACTACTTTCTAGGCTAGCTTCTCAGAGAGGTGGAAGCCACTGGAGTAGAGTAGAATTTCAGTGATGAAAATGCTGTCGGGAACCACCATGGACACAGTTCTGAACAGGTTCTTCAAGTTGACTGGGAGTTCAGTGCGGCCAGCGTATCCTGGGTTAGTAGTAATGAACACTGCGCAGTTAGAGTCCAGGTCTAATTTCTGGGCGTCGTCCAGTTATACTTAAGTTAGTTTTTGCTTTAAAGCAGATTAAATTTGAATGATGACTTAAGATAGATAGGCCAGTACGCCAGTGTCCATTCTGTTAAATTCATCGAATACTACCCAAGCGCCAGAAGCTGCAATTCCTTTGAAGAACTTCAGAATATTGTCGTATTCGTAGCTGGCAGAGGTGTTCAGGACGTAGCAAACATTGCCCAAAGCACGCGACAGATCCTTGGTGGTCTCTGTTTTGCCTGTTCCAAAAGGACCTTCAGGTGCTCCTCCGTAGGAGTATTGCATGGCGATGAGCAGACTGCGCTGGGCTCTCTCAGTGAGAGGGGTGACTACAAGTCTGGGGCAACTGCCAAGGTACTCAAAGCCGTAGTCTCTTTCCGCCTAGAAGACGCCAACAGTGACTGCAAGCTTGTCTGTCTCAATGGCGCTTTCCCATTCTTTTCTAGGTTTAGCGAGGCGAGTGACTGCACCTAGTTTGTACATGCACGCACTCTGGTTATCAATGGTGAACTTAAAGAACATTTCCCAGTTGAAGTCAGTCTGCTTGTACACTCTCAGAGTAGCCAGGCGCTTGCACATGTCACGATAGTAGACGTAAATAGTCAGTAATCCAACAGCCGAAGACCTCACAGCTGGGGTGATACGCTTCTTCACAAAGGAGGAGATGGCCAGTACCTTCTGTTGGATCTCATCAGCAATGCGCTCGTATAGCTTCTCAGGATGCACGGAGTCATCAACTCTAAAGCGGTCTAGCACTCTCATGAACTTGTCAATTGTCGGCAGTTTAGACCGGTTGAGGGAGCCACTTTCTTACTAGCCACCTTCCTGAGAGCTATTCTTCCTCATGGTAGGACTGTCGCCAGAGTCTTAGGAGCCAGGCCTGCGAGTAGGGCTCTCAACCTCTGTTTCTTCGCCCCTAGTGCCTGTCTTGCCTCTTTCCGTTCCATCCTCTTCGCCATCCTTTGCCTACTGGGCTTTGGCCTTCTCTTCTTCCTTGAGCTTGTACTTAAGCACATCAAGCTGCTCGGCCGTCTATTCGGGAAGACTCTTGTACTCATCCGATTCTGTGAGAGCCTCATCGCCATCCTTATGCCGAGCCTGAGTGTCTCTCAACTCTTGTAGGTTCTTCTTCCTGCCCTTGGCACTGGCGAAGACTGTTGCTATCTTCTCTGTGTACCAAGATTAGACCGATAAATAGAGACACTGAGCAGGCCACTTGGAGATCCAGGCTTCCATAGTAGGCCCATCTACGCTTCTGATGGTGTTTTTAGCTTTCTTGAGCCAGTTCTTTTTGGTGGTATCATCCTTTTCTTCTGGGAATACAGGTAAGTCCATGTCCATCTACTCGTAGCAGAAGAAGAGGTTTCTCTTGAGATCCTTCTCAATTTGTTTCTCTAGGTTCTTCAGCCACTTCTCAGGGAATACGCCCGCAGTGACGATGGAGGAGGTGAATTCAACTTGCTCTCCTAGCTTGCTACTCATGCCCTCCAGTCTCTTGGAGGAGCTGACTTGGAGCATGTCGATACCCTCAAACAAGTTCTGCAAGAAGGTCAACTGTTGGCCTTCCATCAGCATGTCTATCAGGTCATCGGAGCGACCAAAAATGTCAATTAACTCCTCGTTAGACAGGAAGAACAGTCTGGGGAAGGAGGCTCTCTTCTTAACCAAGAATTCAGTCAGTTCCTTCCTGGCCGTGTCCGCATCGCCATTGGCTTTAACTAGCTGCACCTTGTAGTTCTTCTCAGGCTACTGCATTTTGTAGACTTGAGGTTGGTTGACGATGGACTTGATCATGCTGCGGTAGAGGCCGTCAATATTGGTGAAGTACTTCATGGCCACGGACAGCTCCTTCTGCTTGGAAATGTCTTGGCGGGAGAAGATGGCGTTCAAGTAGAGCCAGTTGCGCTGGAACAGGATCCACTCTCCGAGGAGGTCGTTGGTCGCCTTGATGATCGTTTCCAGGGGGCCAGAGCGTTCCATCAAGTTCCTGGAGTTGGGGTTGGTCTTGAGGACGTTGATCCTGACTCCATACTCTTCAAACTTGACAACGGCGTTATAGGCCTTCTTGGTGATCTGGGTGATGCCGTCAGGTGCGGACTCAAACTCAAATTCCAAGTGCTTGACGTCCCTCTCCAGCTGGTCAAGGATGCACCTAGCAGAGTACTCCCTCACAGCCTGGTCAGAGACTCGCTTGATAATCTCCAGTTTATCAGGTGTGTACAGTTCGAGGGCAATGAGCTTGATCAGTTTAACTCCTAGCCTATCGAATTTCAAGTCTAAATCGCGGGCAATGTCGTTCCAATGCTTGCCTTCCATACCACGAGTCCTGAGCATCTTGATCATGGGCATGTATTTCCTGAAGTAGAAAAGCACCTCGAAGATGAACTGCAGTAGCTCACTCTGACGCTTGTGGTTCTAAATTAGATTAGTTTTCTGCAGGCGTTTCAGCTCAATCAGCCAGTCTTCTAGAGTCTGCTCGATCTCCTGCCCATCCAAGTCGTTGAAGTTGCCTTCCAGCCAGATAGGCATGGTCGTGTTGTACTTGGAGGACACCTGCCACAGGTCGTACATAGGCTTCAAGTCATCCTGGATTTCCTTCAGCAAGGCAAACGAAGTTTTGTTGATTCCCAGGAGGACCTCGCGCTTGTTGATGACGATGGTCAACTTGTCGATCTCTCCAAAGTCTTCGTACATCTGCTGCACCTTTTCCCAAGTTTCAGCAATGACTTGGGAGTTGAACCTTTTCTTAGTCCATCCCGTCTCTTGAGCCAGCCACTCGAAGCAGGACAGAATGCTTCCGTCCTTGCAGATGGGAGTCGGGGGCACAGTAGAAAGGCCTTTATACACGGCAAGAGTTTCTTCAAGGTGAATCTCCCTTGCTCTGCGGTTCATGGTGTCCAGCTTGTCCAGACCCAATTTCATGATTCTAGACAGCTCCTTCTTGAATGCTTTCACGTCCTTGAAGACCTTGTCAGTCTCTTTGCCCATGAGTCTGATGAGCTCTTCTTTTTTGTCAATGAGACTGGCCTTTCTCTCGACTACGAAGGCGTTGAAGGTTCTAGGCCAATTCCTGATCTCCAAGTAGGTCTGGTACATGTCGTCTTCAAACATAATCTTGAGTGACTCGATGTAGTCCATGTGCTCCTTCAAGTGGCTGACCATCTCGTGGATCTCCTCTACCTTGTTGTCTTGTCTCTTCAGAGTGTCAATGTAGGACAGCAGCATGATCACATCGTCTATGGACTGCACGTCTTCTTTCAGTCTCCCAGTTACTGCCGCTATCTCAATGCTAATTTCCTTTATTTTAGCAGCGAATTCAGATTTGACGTACTCGCAGAGATGGCTTTCCAGTGTCAGGCAGTGTTCGAGGAGGTCGTACTTGAAAGGCTTGCAGTTGACGTAGAGAAGGCCAAAGTCGTAGTCTTCGTGGATGTTCTCCCTAATAGTCCAGATGGAGTCTCTGACTGTATTGATCTCAGAGCGGAGGAGCTCTCGGTCCACCTCCACTGACTTGTAGGCCTGGTAGTTCTGGGCACCGCCACCACCACCCTCTGCCTGGGAGTCTTCCGAATCATATTCGTTCTCACTCTCTTCTGAAGTGCCTTCTTCCACCGCCTCAGCTTCGTTGGGAGAAGGAGAGCCCTCTCTGTTAATATCTGGGGATATACCTTCTTCATCTTCGCGTGTTTCTACAGGGCCATCAGCAGCTAGCTCCACAGACTCCTCTCCCTCCTCATCGGAGCCTTCAGTGCCAGCATTGGCCTGCAAGAAGCTTTACTTTTTGAGTTCAAGTACGATGGTTTCCGTCTTCTTGTCAAACAAATAGGTGTACTTGTTGAAGTCACTTAACTTGTGCTTGCATCCCTTGCAGCACTGTTCCAGCAGCAGCCTGGTCATCTTGAGGATGCTCTTCAGTTTGGCATTCTTCTGGTGGTCAGGGGGCAGGAGGTAGCCTTGCTTGCGTTCGAGGTAGGGCAGGATTATGGCGTCTACCCTCCGGATTCCCTTGAGCGCATCGTGCATGGACTTGACCATAGAGAACATGTCAGTCTGGATGGTTTCCAGGTCTGGCTCTGCAATGAAGCGCACCTTCTTCTTCTTGCCCTTGCCGTACTCTTCACACTTGATTTCTAGGCTGCAGAAGGGGTCTTCTCTCAGGGGCACCAAGTCAAGGTCGTTCACGATGTCATTCTCAGGGTCGTCATAGTCCACTTCGCGAGGGTCCGTGCGTGACAGCCGAATAGAAGTGGCGTGTCTGATTGTGTTCATGATGGTCGATTTGCTGACGTCAGGATCTCTCTGAGCAAAGCCAATTAGGAATCGGACTAAGTCTCTGAGTCCAGCTTCAAAGATTTCAACCAGGACAGTCTATTGGTACTGCTTGATCTGGTAGAAGAGACGGAGGAGTGAGGTGTCGATTTAGGCCTCAGTCATATTCTCTCGCTCATTGATGTCGAAGTCTTCTAGGATTGTCTTGCCGATGTCAATGGCAATCACTTCCGACCACTTCCCTCTAATCTGCTAGTTGAAGTAGGCCGTCACCACTCTCTAAGCCCGCACGAAATGGTCGTGGTTCAGAGGGAAACAGTTCACCATTTCCTTCAATTCTTCGAGGTTGAGTTTCTAGTACTTGCTGCCACCCTGGCTGAGGAGTAAGGTGATGCTCAGGGGGAACTAGAATAGCTTGTGCTCTCCGACTGCGTTCCAGGTGGTGGTCTGAAGGGCCTTGGGCATGGAGATATACTTCACATTGGAGAAGATTAAACTGTTGTTTTCTAGTTCGTCTCTAGCCCCAGCCATCTTGAATTGGCTGATGCCTGGTAAGTCAGCTTTGACCACAATAGGCTGCTTCCTCAGCTCAAGGGCGGGTGAGTCGCAGGCGATGCGGAAGTTAAAGAACATGTTCCTGATGAAAGGATCATTTCTCTGGGAGGAGAGCATAGACTTCAGGATTGCAAAGATGAACAGGGCTTCTACTTGCAGAACCATTTTACGTACAGATCTTTTGGGGTAGCGAGTCAGGTCAATTGCAAGGCGGTTCATGATCTTCTGGCGGACTGCCTCTTCCATGCCTATGTAATCGTAGCGCTGCAGAAGCTCGTTCTGGATGAGTTTGGCAACGCGAAGGTACTGCTTGGCTTCGTGTCTCTCTTTAGTGGAATTCAACCTCATGGTTTCATTCTCCATCTTGTCCAGAATGCCAGTGTCTTCCGTAGCTTGAGTTAGCGTGAAAAGTGGTCTTTCCCTCATCAGGTCGATGTTGAGCTTGTCGTTCCTGACATGGAACTTCTTCTGGTCTCTGTCATAGGAGAGGATCCTGATCTCGATGTCTCTGAAAATGCCGTCCTTGAAGCAATAGATGGTCCTTCCGTGGATCCCTTTGTCGTCAGGCATGCGTGGGTCTTCAATCTCTGCCTCAGTGGCCTTGAGGAGCCTCTTTTCCAGTTCGTAGGAAGTTTCCTCTGTCATAAAATAGGTCGAAAGCAGATTCCCATCGTTGATGAGGTGGGGGTCAAGATGGGTGAGCTCCTCAGAGCAGAATTTGACTCCGTAAAGGAACTCGGCTTCGGAAAGGACTTACACCACTGGAGTTGAGTGCGAGGCTGTTTTGAGGGCAGCGTTCTTCTCCCTGTATTTGGTGGTTGCTTCCATGAACTGAGAGTGAATTGACCTGATTCTGGGGGTGACCACACTTCTCATTAACTGGATGTAAGGCCTGGCCACAAACTAGGTTTCGGCTGTTAACTTTTCAAAAGGCACCTCCTTTTGCTTAAGCAGCGTCTGAGCCTTGCCTTCGCTCACCAGGATAGCGTAGTTGATTTCCTTAATCGTAGGGCCAATGGGCTCTCCGTTTTGTAGGAACCTCTTGATGGGCATGGCCACGTCTGAAACTACGCCAGCTGACTGGATGGCTCTAGTCCACTTGTCGTACATGTGGCCGCTGAGTTGAATGGCGTGCAGCTCCTCCTGATCGTAGTAAGCGCCCTTGGACGTTCTAGAATTCAGAGACATGATAGAAGACTAGTTGCGGTTAAGGCGGGATTCGTTTACGTTGAGTCTAGATCCCTGTCGTGTAGTGGCGTTGTCCAAGTACTTCTGACTCTGGTGTTGACTTTGCTCATTCATGAGGACTGCTTCTCCCTGCGTGTCAGTAGTGCCCACAATGATGTTGGATTCATGGTGCAGCAAGTGGGCGTTGCTCTGACTTTGTTTGATCATCGAAATGCCTGCTAGCTCAGAGGTGGAGTCGCCCACCCTGCCCATGGCTTGGAAAGGCAGCATGCTTCCTTGGGAAGGGGCTCGCATCCCCACCATTTCAGCACTTTGTCTTTGTTCAAACTGAGTCTCCATCTCAATTTGGTCTTGGAAGTTAAGTGATTCGTAGTCGTTAGGCAGGTCCGTTGTAGTATTCCTGCCGTCATAAAGTTAGTTATTCTGAGGTTTCTTCTCTTCGTCGCGCATGATGGCGAAGGCCTGAGTCATCGCATCTGAGACCTTGGTAGAGTAGCGGTAGATCTCAGGCTTGATGAGTGAATTGCTCACCCAGATCTTGCTTCCCTTCTGCTGGATCATCAGCTTCTTGTCCTGCTCACTGATCTCAGTGTTGGCGTCTACCTAGCGCAGTCTGTAATTCTTAATAATCACGTCTTTTTTCTTCTTAATTTAACCTTCATTCTTAATCGACCGTTTGAAAAAGTCGAGGTTAGGCTTGATCTGCGCTCCTTCAGTCTCTATGACAATAGATCGTTCTAGAAGCTAGGTGATGTGGTACTCGATGCCTGGTGGGGGTTCAGGATCTGAATGGATGGTGGTTGTGCCTGACTACCTGCTGGTGCTGGCTCCCAGTTTGGTGGGGACTTAAATTGATTCAAAAAGCGTTTCGTTAGCTCCCTAGCCTCTGTCCTTGCTGGTGGGTTGCATGAGCGAGCCATCCTCAATCATAGTTGAGCCTTTCATGCCCACAGCCTTGGATTCAATTGAATCGATGGTGTTAAACTTATGCTGCGATTTACCTACAGTGAAGGAATGCTTGGTGTCCTGAGCTCCAATTGACCCTCTTTGCTGGTTCTACTTTTTGGAGGTCAAACTGACTTTGGAGGTGTTCATGTTGGTGTTGGCCCCGGACTGGTCAGCTGGTTGCCCATTCTATTAGTAGTAGACTGACTGTTAGATGGAGTCTAAGAAGTCCACATACGAATCTTTGCGTTGTGTGATGCTACTTCCAGCTACGAGGTCTGACCTATTTCCAGGCAAGAAGGGCAGGTTTCCCTTGATGTCTACGTTCACTTCGTCTACTGCGCTCATCATTGAGTCACCCTGCAAGTAGTTGTTGTGCTGCTGGTTGGTAGGGCTGATGCGGTGAGGAACGCTCTGGGAAAGGAAGTTGGACTATGAAAGAGCCGCTTGGTTGTATTGGTCGTTCATTATAGATTCATCAAGGGCGTTTTCTCGTTTAGCAATTTTCATCATGATGAGCTCTTTAGGCACCTAGACTTGAGTCTTGGGCATGATGATGTTGTTGCGGCTAGCTTCCTCCTTATCTCGCTGGTGGGAAGCTATGAAGTTCTGCAGGTCCTTCTTGTAGTTAGTGGTCTTGCGCTCCGTCTTAGAGTGGTTGTCGTTTCGGGTGCTGTCTCGAGAGGGCATTCTGATCCCGAATTCAAAATTCTTGACAGCGGTAACTCCTGTGTTTTTCTTTTAATTTCTAGGAGATAGGGTGTTCAGTTACTTCTTGACAAGCTGGTAAGAGTTGGGCATCATGCGCTTCTTAGCCTATTCAACTGAGTCGTCTACAGTTTCACTGGTCTTTCTGTCCTGCATGAAGGGATTGAGGGCTTTAGCAATCTTGTCATAGTGGTTCAGCCTCACTTACTCTACGCCTATATCGTGTTTCTTCTGCACTCCACTGATGGTTGAGCTATTGCCTCTCAGGCGGCCTGCGCTTGAGGCTGCGAAGCTACCCTTGCCATTGCTCAAGCGTCCAGCCAAGCTCACACTATTGCGTTTACCCGAAAGAGGGGAAGCATCCATCATGGTCGGTGTTTCTTAGTTCGACAGCTGCTGCAAGATAGATTGTTGGACTTGCTTGCCTTCAATAGTCTGCTGCTGAATTTAGCGTTTTTCTTGCTCAAGGAGAGCAGTGGCTTGCTGGAGGTATTCGTTGTAGTGTTGGTCGCGGATCTAGTCAAGCTCTGACTCATTCTTGTTGTAGGTGTTCTGGGTGTCCCTCATGATAGGTCGTTAGTTGTTGATAGTGACTCTATGGCCTTCAGCCACCTGCTTGAAGGTCTCTTCTGGCGGAGGAGAGCCGTTACTTGCACTATTTTCAAGACTCCTCTGAGACCCAGTGTGGGGAAGCTAACGGAATTTGATTGCTTATTTACTTGGACCAGAGCCCTAGGTGGCGTGTCCCTTCATCATCAAGCGAGGGTGGGATTCCACAGAGTTGATGTCTAGCATTTCACTTTGGTCGCCTAGGATGTCACGGGTGCCAGGACCTTCCTGGAAAGACGTCTGGCCGGGGCTTGCGTCAATCTTAAGCATTTGGTGGCCTTCAACTCCAAGAACTTGTTTCTTGAAGACTGTTCCCTTCTTAATCTAGCCACGTGGGCTTGGAGATTCTCTTAGTTTGGGGTTCGAGAGTTATTGAGAAAGGTCTCCTTGACTATTCTGTGCTCGGAAAGGCATGCCAGTGTTCTGGAGGGAGGGGTTGCTGGTGCCAGCCTTGGGCACTACCATTCGTTTCTATTGGTCCTCGTCATCAGCATTGAGTTCTTCTAATTAAAAAGTGCGCTATTTTAAGACAGTTCGGCCGATTGGGGAAGTTTGCTAGAGGTTCCTTTGAGAAGCATTCTGTACGATCTTGAGGTCCTCATGATCGCCTTGCCTTGTAGAGGGCCCATTGGTTTCTCCTTGAGCTGAAGCGTCGTGCTTCTCGACAGAGTCTCCAGTGTCTGGTGGCTTCAGCTGCATGGTAGGCTGGAAGGCAACCAGATGCCCTTGACTAGGATTGGAGGTGAGTCCTCTTGACTCTATGGGTAATTCTGTGTTGTAATCTTCGTTGTAAGAAGCTACTTGCCGCTGCTACTGGTAGACAGTGTTGACGTTTAGGGCGGATGCTGGATTTCCCTGTGCTTGGAGTATTTTCTGTTTGGGAATACTGAGGGGAGACCCCAGGTCTGAATTCAATGAAGTCTTGTCACGAAGTTGCGTGTTCTAGTCCCTAGACCCAGGGGATCGTGACTCTCTGGACAACTTGGTGTTTCGCTGACTAGTCTTAGTTCTGGGTTGCTTGCGTGAACCGTTTTACTATTTTTATTCTTCAG
>Ga0138266_1027603_pt1 | contig 22651 bp, 25 predicted proteins | sample RNAB_120151118_FD_105244 | JGI IMG/M metagenome (GOLD analysis project Ga0138266, IMG submission 105244) | Metatranscriptomics of polar marine prokaryotic and eukaryotic communities from Palmer Station, Antarctica after 192hr light incubation... | ecosystem: Environmental > Aquatic > Marine >... | reverse complement strand
TTAAGAAGGGTACAAGATAAACTGGTACATGTCTCGTAAGCCGACTTCCCGTACGCGGAATTGAAGACCTACGTAGTACTCTTCTTTGGGGTACTCGAAGGACACGGTGTTGTCCGGTTGGGACTTGTGCACCGAAAGAATATCAATCGTGGTCGGAAAAGGGTAATTCCCTTGGGGTTCCACGGTGTGCGCGAACGCGTGCGAGGTGATGTACCGGTCGTGTTTGTTGCGCATCGTAACAAACACGTCGTACCGGTCGTAAGTGGGGTCGACGTGCGGAAACTCGATCACGTGCACCTGAAACCCGTCACCGAAAAGGTCCTCGAACGGAACCGAAGGGCTCTCTTTGTAGAGCCGGCGCACCGACCCGTCGCGCACGGTGCTCGTCATGCGTAAGTCCTGGACACTATCACCTTGTTGAACGTACACGGATTCACCGACGAGACCCGGGTCGGTAAGATTCACGATCATGATCCCGAATTCGTTGGACTCCGTCAAGGTCGTCGCGCTCCCGTCGTCGACGAACCGGATCAGGCGAATGGGAAATTCGGTGTTGGAGTTGTCGAAGTGATACACACTTCCGAGTTCTACATAATCGAGTTGTGTGTCGAATCCCACGACGTTATTATTGTTGACAACAGTGTTAATGTGAAGGACCGTGTCAATGTTAGACTCCATGAAAACACCAAAGGTGATGCTATCGTTAAGGGCCTTCAAATCATTCGACGGAGGGAACGTCCGAACCCGAACTGCGTGTTGATAAGCGGTCAAGCGCGAATGGTGAATGTTGAATGCGACGTTCGACACGAGCGTTTCACGCGAGTACGGTTCGTCAGAGATATTTGACACGGGCCAGTACAGGTAACTCAAGTCGTTGTGACTGAACCCGTCTTCCCACGGTGTGGTTCCGTCCGCGCGTCGGGGAAGCAGGTCTTCGATGCGATACGCATACCCAGGCTCTACGTTTGCGAACACGATCTCGACGTTCGCGGTGAGCGTTTCGGGTTCTAAAAAGGGTTGCAAGTCTGTGGTACCGTTCGACCATTCGAACCGAATCATTTTACTATTTAGACCTGTTTTTTTGTAAACCAATATAAACTTTGCGTTTACGCGATATTAGGATATGCAAAGTATGTATCTGCATCGATGACCGGTAAGGATATGCTCATGTCGAGCACGTTTGCGGTGCCCGAGAATTGGTACGTGGTTTGGTCCACAAGCAAGATCGCCACGCGCACGTAATTGTCAATCGCAAAGATATTACCCGTATGATCGGATGTCATTGTGAATGACACGTTTGAGTCTCCCGAAGTGTTCCCAGTAATGTTGTTATCGTTGGTGTAAATGTCGCGGTTGGTGTAACTGTCGTAGTAGTTTTCGTCACTCGACGAAAACGCGAGCGCGTAATAGTCGAGCGTGTTATGCGACGCGGTGAAATTAATATTTAATACAATGTTAGCTTCAATATTCCCCATGTTATCGCATAGAAGCTCCGTAAGTACTATATCGTAATTGGAACCTATGTTACCTAACTCAATCGACTCAACCGACGCCTGTCCATGCGCATTTATCGCGTAAACGGACGCGTAATACGGTACACCATACTGTAAAAACGGGAACTGGTCCTTTTCGTAAGGTTCCGTGAAGGTCGTGTCGATGAGAGTTATCCTATTTGCGTCTCCGACGTTTCCACTCAAAGAGGGGATGATGGGTATTAAATCGAGATTTTTCGTTTGTGTGAGAATGACGTGGTAAGTAAAGTCGATGGTGTTGGTCACATTAGCGGTGACACGAATATTAGCGGTACCGGTCGTTCGTCTGATATCTAAATCACTGATGACGGGTGCGGCTTGTTCACCGATGTTCCCTTGTAATTTGGCGAGAACCTTGTTGTTCGACGACATGTACATATAATAGACCGTGTTTAGTCCCATAGATGTAGCGTCATTGATGGTATTGTCTATATTCGCGTAGACCACGTTGGAGTAGGCTTCTAAGTAATTGTTTGTGACTCTTTTGGATACACCTACTTGATCCAGAAAAGTAATCAAATCTACGTTGTTGATTTCGTACTCTTGGGTGAGAGAGGCTATACGGAAATTCTCATTATTGTAAACATCGGGTACACCGATGTTACATTTTAAATGATGCTCATAGATCATTTTTAATAATTGGTTTTAAAAAAAAAATCAGTTGTATTCGCGAATGACGATTCCAAGGGGAAAACGAGGTATATTTTTGTCGGTCATGTTTTGGTACCGTACCGTTAAACGTTTAGACAATAGATGCACTTTGTCTCGCAAAAGTTTCGCGCGATACTCTTTGGTTCCCCTCGGTCGGACCCAAAAGCAAGATCCGTCGTTTGTTTTGCACTGTAAGATAGCGGTACCCGCGTCGGTAGCCTCTTTTACGTCTACGATTACAAACTCATCGTCTATAAAGTTTTTATACTTTTGAAGATCGTAACTACGTCTGTGTACATACGGGCCGTCTCGATTTCGAATCATAACGCCTTCGTAACCTTGCTGTACGAAATCGTTATGGTGACGTATCACTTCGTCCGCATTTTGCACCACGTACGTGGGGACCCACTTGATTTTGTCGGGAAACTTTTTACTCAAGTGTCGGAGCGCATCGTGTCGCTCATGAAACGACATGTGGATGTCGTTTTTGGGAATGATGTCATAGACGTGATACTCGCTATTTGAAAACAACTCACCATCGAGCCATAACGATACAGTCTTTAAAAAGTCCAGATGTTTTTCGATGTTATCGGTTTCGAAAGATTTACCGGTCCGGTTTAGAAACAAGAACTGGTCGTTTTCGTCGAAGGTGGTAATCATGCGAACCCCGGTAAGCATGGGTTGCACGAACGCCGGGTACATTATGAGACTACTGTTTTTATCGAAAAAATACGAGAGCATAGGTAAAGGAAGGAACGGCTTATTCGAGCGAGTCTCACTATATCCCTCGACCGTTTGTTTCCGAAACATAGACATAGCATCCGCGCATGCTTGTTGATACGGTGTGGTTTCGTTTGTTCCCACTACTATTTTATGTACGGATGTCGTTTGTGGTCCGAATTCCGGTCCGTACGTACGAACGATCTCGCACTCCTGAGTTACTTTGATAGACCACTTATGGAAGTTCTTGTTTCTTAATGAAAACAACAAAGGGAATTCCATACTTATTTTTACAAAATATTTTCTTTAATCACGCAAAGATAACCCCGATTTATCAAAGGGTGATACGTACAAACCCGTACTATCGAGAAGCTGCATCTTTTCGTTTGTATTGAGAATGCTAAGCGGCATTTGGACGACGTCGCTTCTCGCTTCGTTGGGTTCGATATACTTCTCGATGCACACACGAGGCTTGGATAAAAAATCGTACACGGTACAATGGAAAATTTCAACCGGATCACACATGTAAAATTGATACGAATACGGCCAAAGGTTCTTTGGCGCGGGTACTTTGGATTTGGACTTGAGGAAAATGTCATGGTAGTACGAACGCAAGAGGGATCTGAACATGGGGGTTTGCTTGGGGTTAATTTCAAAAGCGCGAATCGAGATATCGTCAAAATTGTGTTCGTAAAACCGAGGGTACTCCTCGATGATTAAGAGAAGGCGATCGAGGTTCAGGTAACTGTCGAGGTCCTCTTGGTTGCGGATCGTAAGGAGCCATTTAGAGTCGTTGTTGCGCTTGACCGTACCGTGACACAACGTGCATACCGGATCCGACCGCATTACATTTATATTGCAGTTTTTGCATTTATCCGATTGGTCAACTCGACTACATGATTTGACTTCGGTACCGTCCGCGCAGTCTAGCCCACGCGCGCCGGTTTTGCACCCACGGACGTTCAAGAGCACGGATGCCAAATGTTGTCCCGTGTATCCGATTTTGGTGTGACTGGTTTGGTCAGTGATTTTCGACCATTTATGAAGAATCTCGCGGGGACGTACGAAAAGGTCCATAACGCACTCGCTAATCAACGCCTTGCTGTGGTTTTGCAAACGGAACGCCATTTCGGTGCTTGTTATATTTTAATTTTATACTCTTTAAGTTAAAATTGTATGAAAACTAACAATGGGAAAAAGAACTTGTTAAACGCCGTGTGGACAATCCCGACGCGTACGAAGCTCAACTGCTACGCGTTCAGTTTGGGGATGGACTATGGGAAAGGGAAGGTTTGGGGAAGAAGGCGCTATAAGGCGCGTCCGGGGGACAAGTGTTCGGAATTTCGAAACCAACCGTTCGACTTTCAGAATTGTGAAAACATTGTTAAGCGTGTTCTATGTGATAACCCAAGATACGTCACGAAAGTCCCCAAAGAAAAGTACAACGAGTACATGAACAAAGATATAGGACCCGATCACCATATGATTGCGGCGTACTTGTCTCCGGGTAATTCGTCAGGTACCGGGACCGATTTTCACTTTACGCGCCGCGTTCCGCTGGACGTCGTTGCGAACGCGTGGACGCATTTCAAAAAGAACACACCCGAAGAGACACACACCGAGTTGGTCACAAAACGACCTAAATACGTTCACATTCACCAACGCGGCTGGTCTAGTGGTGGTCCGCTGTTATATGACGCGTCGAATCGGTTGATTATTAACCCCCAAAAAGCGAACATGAACTTCGGAAGAGTGAATTATTCGTTATTTTGTGGACTCTTTGTCGTCAAAACACGAGCCACGAGTGTGACGGATGAGTTTAACTATTAACAACCGTTTTGTTGGAGCTCCGTGGTCAGTCGGGCGATCTCGTCCCTAATTTCGTTACATCGGGTATTGGTCACCGATGGTCCTGGTCCTGGTTCTGGTCCGGGTCCCATACCGAAGAACTTTGAATTGTAGTACCCGTCTCCGAACACCGCCATATCGGGACTCTGTGCTTTTCGCACGAAGCGCATATCGATTATACTCGGACGAAGGCGATCGTCGGATAAAATTTCTTTGTTCTGATCCCGCATTTTAGAGGGAATGAACACGATAAACGGACGTCCCGTGGCGTTCACGAGAATCTGTTTTGTCCGATCAAAGTTACGAATTCCTTTTTTGTAAGGTACGGGTACAAGTCCTGGTGCCAAACGACCAACCGCCTCAAGGACCGACTTGTTTGCACGCCCAAATCGCTTTTTAAGTTCCATCTGAACCGGTTGTGTACCATTTGACCCGGTTCCGCCCTGGTTTTGGCTTTGGTCTTGTCGCTTGTTACCAAACATTCCCATAAATCCTTTTTTACGCGGGCTTTGGTTCTGGATTTGGTTTTGGCGTTGGTTCTGGATTTGGCTTTGGCTTTGGTTTTGGCGGATTCCTTTCCTAAATCCTCCAGTGGAAGAAGTTTGAGCGAAGGAACCTTTTGTACGCAGGCCTTTGAGCGCTTGAGCGACGGAGCCTTTTTCACGCAGGCTTCCACCCTGGCGTTGGCCCTGGCTTTGGTCTTGGCGGGTGCTCGGCTTTTTACCAAACATTCCTTTCATAAATCCTTTTTTACGCAGGCTTCCGTTCTGAATTTGGTTTTGGGTTTGGCGAGTGCTCGGCTTTTCACCTAACATTCTTTTTTCACGCAGGCTTCTACCCTGGCGTTGGCCCAGGCTTTGACGGGTGCTCGGCTTTTCACCTAACATTCTTTTTTCACGCAGGCTTCTACCCTGGCGTTGGCCCAGGCTTTGACGGGTGCTCGGCTTTTTAGATCCTTTCCTAGATCTCCCAGTGGAAGAAGGTTGACTTTTTGTACGCAGGCTTTTGCTCTGCATTTTGCTGCGCACAACGGGATTACCAGTTGTGCGTTGACGTGTTGGCTTTGGATTTTCACCGAACTGAGGCTTTTTACGGGCGGGTAACGTTTGGGAACGCGCGAGTGTGGTAGGATTCATTAATAATAAAAACAATACATATTTTAAAAAAAATTAACAATAAAATCGACTATCTGCTTCCGTTTTTGATGACGGGTGCTCGGTCGTTTATAAAGAGCGCGATTGTAAGAAAAATCGCGGGCACTGTTCGTATGATTTACAAAAGGGTTTTTTTTTATTTAAAAACTGTGGTAGTATATTTTTATAAAAGTCTGCATAAAAGGACCATACTTTTTCAAATTCGTGAAAAGGAGCGATTCGAATAGCGCTGATTTCCTTATTTGGAACAAAATTATTCAAGGATACGTGAAAATGAGGGATTTCGTATAGAAAAACGGTATAAATGCTACGAACAATCTCGTTCCGCGATTGATCGATCGCAAATAGCTCGGGTGGTCTATAGAACGTTGCGAAGGTGAACGTTTCTGGTCGCGACTTGAATTTCGAAAACAACCCAGATGTTTCTTCAGCGAGTTCGCGTTCGGCGGCAATGTACGCGTTAGGGTCGATACTTCGTTCGCGTATGAACTCCAGCTCCTCTGGAGTAAATGTAGCGCGTTCGGTTCTTTTCTGACCACCACCGGGGCTTCCCCATTCCCCAGTATTTGCATCTTGAACCATCAACAATTTTTCCATATTTTTCCCCACGTAAGCCACTATAAGCACTTTTTTACGTGTAACCTTTTTTTGATTAGTATGGAATACCATTGTGGTATATTTACTAATTTATACACAACAAATTCTTAAAGTTGTTTTTACACATTAAAAAAATAATAATAAACCGTATATATAAATGGTCACCAATAATACGGTTCAAAACATCTTCAAGACTTTAAACCAGCTGAAGAAGACGAACGACAGTAACAACAACAACAACAACAACGGTGATAAGGCGCGACGTGGCGAATGGCATCGAAGCGAGCTCATTTTCGGAGAGGAGCTGAACACGTACATTCCCTTCGAGACGAACGTCCAACGTTCTATTATGGAGCGTGACCCGTATGCCGGGGTAAAAATGATGGTGACCTATATAACGACCATCGTCTACGGAGAGCCGCGTTTCGTGGAACATGTGGTGAGTGTGTACAAGGAGCTCAAGAACGAGCGTAAAAATGCCGGGTTCATCGGTATGCGGGGAAAGAACATGAAGGGGTTGATCGCCGCGATCCTATATCTCGTGATTTTGTACGAAGAGAAAGCGAGACTCACCATTCACCAACTCGTCAAAGCGGTGAATCAAGTGCGTTCCAAATCGAAGGTGCTGGTGACGGAAAAAATGTTGAATCAGTACATCAAGTTCATTGAGAAGAACCTCAAGGCGTTTCGCAATCGTAACAATAGCAACAGCGAGCCGAACAACGAAACCAAGATCGCGGTGCTAGAGAACATTCGACGCCTTAGCGTTCTATTGGGTTACTCGATAAAGACGAGGGTGATTATCCAGAAGAGCCTAGACAATATTCCGATTATGCAGCTCGAGTCTCATATCCCCAACACAATCGCTTCCGGTCTTGTTTTCATGTACGCCACCCAAGTGGAAATGCCGACCGAATACTCCACTCAGAAATTGCTTTTGGAGCACATTAATGTCACGCGGTACGCGATGAAAAAGATCGTCACAAAGCTCGAAAAATATTTTTAGTCAAACTCCAGATTGACATACGTCGAATCGACCAAATCCGTGACCCATAAAAAATTGGTAGGAAGTGGGTATCGCCTGTACATATTATATCTACATAAAGGGCAGTTAACGTGACCATGTAACCATATATTTATACACTTTACGTGAAACTTATGCCCACATGGTAATTGTTTGACGTATCGTTTTGGTTGATGTGTGTCGCTTCCTTGACCGAAACATATGGTGCACTCAAAAAAAGGATCCACCGGAACACATTTAACGCTACGGTTTCGTTTATAAAACTCTTTGTGTATATATTTATACATGCTCATCGATATTTTAATGTATATCATATTATGATTTAAGAAAACGAACACATGTATAAAAATGTGTGGTATATTATTCGTATTTACCGGCTACGAGGATCGAATCGATCGACGCGCGATATTGCATCGGGGTCCTGATAAGCATATCGAACATACGACGAGCGCCGGTTTGTTTGTGTTCGATCGACTGGCGATCAACGGACTAGGTGATGCAGGGGACCAACCGATTGTCGCTAACGGTAACGCGCTGGTTTGTAACGGTGAGATTTACAATTACGACATGCTGCGCAATATTATGCGAACCAGCGAATCGAGTTCGGATTGTGCGGTATTGTTCGATCTGTTGTTGAGTCAATCGGATCATGAAGTTGTGTTCCGAACCGTAGAAGGTGAGTTTTCCTGCGTGTTCTTTGACAACACACGTAAGGAGATTGTGGTTGCGCGTGATTCGTTTGGGGTTCGTCCGTTGTTCGTGGCGATCGACGAGTTCACCGGTGATACGATCGGTTTCGCGTCGGAGGCAAAATCGTTTACTACAAACAACCTGGTCACTCAGTTTCCGCCCGGATGTTACTGGAAGTCGACGACGCGAGAATATGTGAAGTACGCTTTAGACCCTAGCTTCAAACCGGTTCTAGACGAATCGTCCTACGGAGTCCATGTCCAACACGTGCAACGTCTGGTGACGAACGCGGTCTCTGCACGTCTCGCGATGAACGAGCGTTCGAAACCGGCCTTTTTCTTGTCGGGTGGATTGGACTCGTCCATCGTAGCAGCGATCGCGTCATCCCTATCCGATGGACCCATTGATACTTTTTCTATTGGAACTGTGAACGATTCGCCGGATCTGATGGCCGCTCGGATCGTGGCGGATCATATCGGATCCAGGCATGTGGTGGTCGAGTTTACCCCGGACGAAGCGATCGAATACATACCGAGAGTGATCTATCATCTCGAGTCGTACGACTGTACGACGGTGCGCGCGGCGGTGCCCATGTATATACTGAGCGAGTATATCGCAAAACATACCGATCATAAAGTGGTGTTATCGGGGGAAGGTGCGGATGAGCTATTCGGTGGGTATCTTTACTTTCAGAACGCCCCCACGCACCAGGACTTTCATGACGAGACCATTCGCTTGTTGAAGAATATTCATCAATACGACGGTCTTCGTGCGGACCGGTGCACCGCCGGGAACGGCCTCGAAGTACGCGTACCCTTCTTGGACCCGATGTTGGTGTCTTACGTGACTACGCGCGTTCCGACCGCCATGAAACACCCACTGGAAAACAACGGTGTTGAAAAAGGTATATTACGAGCGGCGTTCGCGCATTTATTGCCCGCCGAAATTATAAATCGCCAGAAGAACGGTATGAGCGACGCGGTGGGTTACGAATGGGTCGATTTTCTGCGCAAGGTCGCCGGGTCCAAGGTTTCCAAGGAGAACAATAGAGAATACCTCAGAAATCCACCACAGTCGGATGAGGAGCGTTGGTATCGCCAGATTCACGAATCGTTTTTCGGGACCGGGGTCGTTTCTCACCAAGAAATTTGGCGCCCTCGATGGACCGATGTGATCGATCCCAGCGCGCGATGTTTGAAAAAAATATTTATGTACTAAAGTAATAAATGCACTCCAATAAAACGAAAATTTTGCACGTGGATTCGAGGTACGCTGTAAATAAGTATGGAAATGATACGCTCGACTTTTATGTGCCGTTTATCGGTGAGAATACGTACCCGGGGGAAGTGTTTAAAAACATTGTGTCGGTAGAATTGCATGCGATCAAATTCCAAGGGACCTTTGGTGACAACGAGGAACCGTACATCATATTGGACATAGCGGAACTCAATAACACCACGTTTTCGAACGTACCTGAGGCGAATCGCGCGTTCGCTGTTATTCATACGCCCCATGACGATTTTAGCAAGACGATCAAATTCGATTATCACGATAAGGTGTGTTATTTTGATCCACCGTTAAACTCATTGAATCGATTAAGCTTTAAGTTTTATCATAAAGGTTCGCGCACACCCATTGACTATTTCAGTGGATTTGTGACGCTCATATTTAAAATAGTAATCAATTGAAGAAAAAAAACACTTAAAGGACATGTGTGTGTTAGTATTAAACAAAGATGTCTCAATACAAGAAATACACTCCTCTTCAACACGTCTTGGCTCGTCCGGACACTTACGTTGGTTCTTTGAACCAGGACATTTCAAAGCAATGGGTATTTTCCGAAGATCATATGAAGATGAAACAGACCAGTTTCGTCGGTGGTTTGTTTAAAATCTTCGACGAAATTTTGGTGAATGCGCTGGACCAGACACAGGTCGACGCGAACATTGATAAGATCACGGTGGACGTGGACGTATCGGCCGGTTCGGTGTGTATATCAAACACGGGAAATGGAATCCCGATTGAACAGCATCCGGAGTATAAGGTGTGGGTTCCAGAGCTTATTTTTGGAGAACTGTTGACGTCGTCCAATTACGACGACACTCAAGAGCGCACCACGGGAGGACGTAACGGGTATGGCGCGAAGCTGACAAACATATTTTCAAACCGGTTTATCGTCGAGACGATTCACAACAATCAACGGTATGTTCAAGAATGGACCGATAATATGTCGACCAAGACTAAACCGAAGATTACCAAATCGACGAAGAAGGGGGGTACCAAGATTACGTTCTTCCCTGATTTTGCGCGATTCGGAATGACGTCGTTCGAAAACGAGGATATTGTGTCTTTATTCGAGCGTCGCACGTACGACGTGGCCGCGTGTTCCTCACCGAACGTCAAAGTGTTTTATAACGGAAAGAACCTCGGGATCAAGACGTTCGAAAAGTACGTCGATTGTTATATCGGGACCAAAAAAGAAGCGACTCGTGTGTTCGAGATATCCCCGGACGAACGGTGGGAGATTGCGTTGGCGCAGAGTGACGGTGGTTTTCAACAAGTGTCGTTTGTGAACGGTATTCATACCAGCCTCGGTGGATCGCACGTGGAGTACATCGGTTCGCAACTGGTCAAGCGTATTACGGACCACATTCTGTCAAAACACAAGGAACTTAAGCTCAAACCGCAGCACATCAAAGACCATATGTTTCTGTTTGTACGAAGCACCTTGACAAACCCGTCGTTCAGTAGTCAGACGAAGACGGAGTGCACGAGCCGTTGGAAGGATTTTGGAACCAGTTACCGGATTTCAGAAGACTTTGTCAAGAAAGTGCTCAAGCTTCCGTTCATTCACGATATTATTGCCTTAGTGAAGCACAGAGAACAACGTGAGCTAACCAAGACGGACGGGCGAAAACTGTCCGTCATCAAGGGGATTCCGAAATTGGAGGACGCGAACAAGGCGGGGACTTATCAGTCTGAGAAATGTACGCTTATTTTGACTGAAGGCGATTCCGCTAAGACGTTTGCCATCAGCGGGTTATCGGTGCTCGGGCGCGACTATTACGGAGTGTTTCCGTTGAAGGGTAAGTTGTTGAACGTACGTGACGCATCAGCCAAGCAGTTGATGAACAACGAGGAGATCGTCAATATCAAGCAGATTATGGGACTCCAAAACAACAAGGAGTACACGAGCACCCGGGACCTCCGTTACGGACATGTGATGATTCTGACGGACGCGGACGTGGACGGGTCGCATATCAAAGGGTTGTTTATTAATTTTATTCACGCCTTCTGGCCGTCGCTTCTCGAGAACGTTCCGAATTTCCTAACGTCGATGCGTACGCCGATACTAAAGTGTGTCAAAGGGAATCAATCCCTGTCATTCTATACAAAGCAGGACTACGATAATTGGAAGGCGATCGCGCGAGACGGTGGGAGTTGGAAAATCAAGTACTATAAAGGGTTGGGTACGAGCAGTGCGAACGAGGCGCGGGACTATTTTCGCGACCTGGAGACGAACAAAATAAACTACTCTTTTGACAAGGACCAAAGCGCGGATATCGATCTGGCGTTCAAAAAGACGATGACCAACGAGCGCAAACGATGGATCGGGTCCGCGAATACGGTATTGGACACCAACGCGAATACGGTATCCGTCACGGACTTTATTCACAAGGACCTCATCTGGTTCTCGGTGTCCGACAACGTGCGGTCGATTCCGAGTATGGTGGACGGATTAAAACCGAGTCAACGGAAAGTGTTGTACGCGTGCCGTAAAAGGACTACCAATTCTGAAACCAAGGTGTCTCAATTGAGCGGGTTCGTGTCGACCGAAACGGCGTATCATCACGGCGAACAAAGTCTGATGGGTACGATCGTCAACATGGCGCAGGACTACGTCGGTAGTAACAACATCCAATTGTTGTTACCCGTTGGTCAGTTTGGTACGCGACTGATGGGTGGCAAGGATGCCGCCTCTCCGCGTTACATCTTTACAAAGCTCAGCGCCGAGGCGGGTAAGCTGTTCCATAAGGACGACGATCCGTTGTTAACGTATCTGGAGGATGACGGAAACCCGATCGAGCCCGAGTTCTTTGTCCCGACACTCCCTATGGTGCTTGTCAACGGCACGACTGGGATCGGTACTGGGTATAGCACGTTTGTACCCTGTTACAATCCGGTCGACATCCAGGCCAACGTGACACGGCTTCTGAATGCGCAAGAACAGGTCCCTATGACCCCTTGGTATAAAGGGTTTAAAGGCACGATCGGCGAAGAATCTCCCGGAAAGTATACCACTCGGGGAACGTACAAGACCACCTTCAAAGACACGATAGAGATTACCGAATTACCCATCGGTACCTGGACGAACGATTACAAGGAGTTTATCGATGGCCTGTTGGTAAACAACGAAATCAAAGGGTACGAGAACCATAGCACGGAAACGGACGTACGCTTTGTGATCAAGCTCGTGGACTCGACGGTTAGTGAAGGACTCGAAAAGAAATTCAAGCTGACTAGCACGGTCAACACCACCAACATGCACCTTTTTAACGCGAACAAGCAAATCCAATTATACGAGTCTCCCGAAGCAATCGTCACCGAGTTTGTAAAATTACGACTCAAGTACTACACCACGCGAAAGGAGTACCTGTTGAAAACGTGGAACGCGTCGCTCGGTGAACTTTCGGAGAAATATCGATTTATCCAGCTGGTGATGGACGATAAGGTGACGGTGTTCCGCAAGACCCGATACGAGATCACCGCGCAACTTCGTACCAGTGGGTTTGACAAGCGACTGGACGATACCTTACTCGGGATAAAGATCTCCGCGTTCACGTCCGAGAACTTGAATGTACTTGAGACCCGAATCGCAGAATTCCGCGGTATGGTTCATGCGCTCTCCAACAAAACCCCGCGTGAAATGTGGTCGAAAGATTTAAGTTAGTTAGTCGATCATCGAGAAAAACGCAATTAAATACTTAAAAACATCCTCATCACGATGCCACACGATTCCATGCAATATTCCACATGAGAGACTGGTTTTGGTCGAAGACCATTCAAAGTCAACCAGGTATAATTTATCTTTCAAAACAAGAAGGTTATCACCTTTGATATCATTGTGTTGTACACCATGCAATATCAAATCATTCAATATAATTTGTAACTGTTTTTTCCAGTCAAGAGGTTTGTTTTCTTTGGTTATTCTCTCCCCACAATATGTCATAATGATCTCTCTTTCATCATCAATGCATTTGATGAGTTTAGGACACCAATCAATATTCTTTGAATTCAAGAACGTAAGAACATGCTTTTCCCTTTTATAGGAATTATGTTTTTCGGTTTGAAGTAAATTTGTTTGCTTTACAACATATTCAAATCCGACTGATATATGGACAACACTAGAACGTCCTTGGTATCGATTTTTTTCAAAATCGTAAACTTTGTCATTTATTGTTATTTGTTTTATGTTTTCATGCATTGTTTATGTCTTTTCTTTACAAATCATAAATTTTAACGAGCTCCTAAATACTTGTATACTTGTATGTTTTTCTAAAAATATGCGTAGTTTTCATAACAAAGTCAAGTCTCTTCTGATTTCTCACAGCGCCCAAATTACTGACGGTAAAACTCTATTGGATATCGGTTGTGGACGAGGCGGCGATTTGTTCAAGTGGCACAATTCCGGATTGGATTCGAAGAAGCGAAAAAGCGCTCTCCAACAAAACCCCGCGTGAAATGTGGTCGAAAGATCTGCTGTAAATCAAAATGTTTTATAATTTGAACGCGTTGAGATACACGAAACCACCCCGAGGTGGTCGTGCTCACTTTTTTGGACGAACCTCGTGCAGCTTATAGTGAATGTAAATTAACTTAAAGAAAAATAGAATTACAAGTATATCAAAATGTTTTCTAAAAATATGCGTAGTTTTCATAACAAAGTCAAGTCGATTCTGATTTCTCACAGCGCCCAAATTACTGACGGTAAAACTCTATTGGATATCGGCTGTGGACGTGGCGGCGATTTGTTCAAGTGGCACAATTCCGGATTGGAATACGTGTACGCGTACGACCCCAATGACTCCTACATCGAAGAAGCGAAAAAACGTATGAGGGAGAGTGGTTTGCGTCGTAACTACGTATTTTCCACCGATTTGTTTCGTCCCACCAAATATTCTCACCAATTCGACGTCGTTTCGTGTCAATTCGCCATCCATTATTTGTTCGCGTCGGACGAAGTTTTGAACGAACATCTAGACTTTGTCCAAAAGATGTTGAAACCCGGAGGAGTTTATGTCGGTACGTTTATGGACGGTGATTCCGTAATTCAACGTGTTGCGCCTTTACAAGATAATTATTTCGAGAATCAGGCCGTACGTGTTCAGATTCCGTACATGGATAACATTCACCAAGACACCGGAGTTCCTATAAACGTTCACCTGTCATCTACGTTATATTTTGGTGAAAAATCGGTCAGTCACGAGTTCGTTGTAAAAAAGGAAGTGCTCACGCGGCGTTGTAAAGAGGTCGGTCTACGATTGGTCTCGTACACTCCGTTCCAGATGTACAATTCGAACATGAAGTACAAGATGGGTGACGATTTTTCCGAATGCAGCTATATGTACACCTCCTTCGCGTTTCAGAAGATTGTTCCGAATTCCACTTAAAGAGGATCGTACCATTACAATAAGTTAAGCATGAGCTTTCCAATGAATATGAAAACCGGTTTCGGTGATGGTGTCGAGAACGATATCAATGACGTGGAACTCAAACGTATCGCCAGTATTTTGTCTTATTTTATGAGGAAGTCGATCGAGGTGGGTACGGTTTACGTGAAAGAGGCAGGGCGCGAGACGTTGACCTCAACGGATGTTTTATACGCCTTACAATACCAAGCACAAAACTTCACGGACACGATAAACAACGATATCTCTTTGGAGACAACGTTGGTTGATTTAGAAAATGAAATGGATTCGGATTCCGAAGAAGAAGAATCCGACGAAGAAGAATCCGACGAAGAAGAATCTGACGAAGAAGAGGAAGATTTTACGCGTGCAGAGTCCGATAACCCGGTTATTTCGGAAATGAACCGGTGCCATGATACGTGGGAAGACTGGGAACCACAAGACCACATTCAGTCAATGATTAAACGGGCGGTTGATCGTGTGAAAATGTCGATGTGAAACATATTTATTTTAATTTTTATGTCATATAATTGTGTTCATCATGAATAATAAATGCGATTTCTTGATTTATGTGCGGGAACTCAGTCCATAAAGAAATCCTTACCGAAAGATGTCGAAGTGACCAGCGTTGATATTTGTCATAAAAATAACCCGACAATTGTATCGGACATTCGCACATGGAAGTACAAACGATCCTATCCAAAAGGGCACTTCGATATCATATGGGCGAGTCCACCATGCACACAATATTCGGTCGCCAAGACCGTGGGATCTCGAAATTTCCAGGAGGCCGATTCGATTGTACAACGATGTTTAGAGATAATTCAATACTTTCGACCACGTATGTGGTTCATGGAAAATCCAGGTGGGGGTGCTCGATTACAAACTCGACCGTTTATGCGTGCGTGGAACCAATACAAAAACACATGTTGTTATTGTCGCTACGGGTATAAATATCGTAAAATAACCAATATATGGACGAACCGGGTAGGTCTTGGATTAAAGTCTTGTAACGCGACCACTCCGTGTAGAACCTTTGCCAAGCATAAAAGACATCTTTGTACAGCCCAAGGAGGTTCGAATACAAATCGGGGCATTCGAGGTACAAATGTTGCGAGCGCTTATTCCGTTCCGCCAAAACTTATTCGACAGTTAATATATTAAAATGATCCACGAATGCACTCCGAATTGTCCGAATCTTCCATACAAGGAGCGTGTATACGAGCGACTTGCCCCGTCAACCCCAACACCCCCACCAACTGTGTTAAAGTATATATACGAACGAAACGCTCAAAACAAGTGTGACCTTTACGTATTTTTACTAATATTACTTATTTGTGTGTGGTTCATAAAACACATTAGATAAACAAATATTACATGATATAATTTCCATTATGGTCGACAAAATCTTCTTCCAAAAGGGGCGTTTCACCCGAGTGAACGGGTATATAACCCGTTCCAAAATAACGGGGCTCGCAGGTCATGGAAGTTGTGTGACACTCTAACGGGGGTGTACATGCGAGATTGGTCTCGCAAGCCTCTCCTTGAGTACAAGTCGGTGTTGAGCACGGTTTTTCTTCTGTGTATTCGTGTGCGTATTCACATGGAATTCCTCCGTACATTCCGTCTTTATTGATCTTATATGTCCTTGTTTGTATACCTTCGCTATTACACGCCGTCGCGGAGCAAGGTGACCACCCAACCCATTGGAATTCGCAATCTACGGGTGCGTTCGTACAGATTAAATCGGAACACACTAACGGGGATTCACACGCTTGTTCGACCGAACAAGCGTCCCCTAGGCGGTGTTCATCACCGAAAAGATCATCACGTTTCCAGTAAGCTAGGCTTCCTAAAACAATACTTACAAATAGTAATATTACAAGAACAATACCGTTTGACATTTTGATATAACAAGCTTTAAAGTTTGTTTATTACGGCAAATCTAAACAAATGTTTATTACGGGCAATTGTTTAGATTTGTAATTCAAGTTTTCTTTGGTTTTCTTAACTATTTCATTTTTATGCCACTCTATTTATACCATTCTTGCACAGCCGAACTCAATCAAACGTACGAGTTGTTTTCAAAATATTCGTCACCAAAGGATTTTTTGGAACAAAACCGAAATCGCGGTTGTTTTCTGAAGGGACGTTGTCTTGCTTGGTGTACACATTCCCGATAGATTCCGTGTCTCGCGTCGAAACAATACCTTGTGGGTTTGAGGTTATACGGTTTTGGTTGTTATCGGATAACGAACGTGTCAAATTCATGTTGTGCGACATCAAATTACTCGTCTTCTGAACATTCGGTTCGTACCCTGACACAATCGCTTTTTGGTACATATCGATGTGCGCATCGGTTCGAGTAGGACATGACACGTTAGATCCCTTTCCGATGTTCTCGTTTACGTCATTTTCGCTCCCACGGAGTGTGGATCTATTCAGCTGGTCTACCGGTACCGTATGTCCGACATTGTCGAACGCGGCACCGATATATGACTGATGTGTATCTTGCCTATGAGTCGGCTTGGCCTCGTTCATGTGCCTAATCGTCGACCCTTGAACACCACCCCCACTTGCGGCGTTGTTCATATTGGTTTTTTGTCCGCGTTGAGTAGCACTGTTATATTCGGAGATGTTATACGTCCCGAAATGGTTACCAGCCAAATTGGTACGGTGGGTATTGACTGTTCCTCGTTCGGTGTCGTGAGTCAGATATTGTGCGTTCTGGTATCCGGCACCACCACTGGCGAACGCACCACCTATAGGCGTTGACATACTGCGATCTTTTTCGCGGGTGAAATTTTGGTTCGTGGTATAGGTACCGTTGTTAGAAAACGCGCTACCCGCAGTACATGTATTCATACCACCGTTTGTCGATTTTAAATGATAAGGTGCGTTTTGTCGAGGCGCGGAGACCGCGGCCGGGGTTCTGGAATCGAGAGGACGCAATCCGATCGTTTTCATTTCTTCATCGGATATATTTACGCTTTCGCGCGTGTTTTCAAAAGAGTCTAGGGTTCGAGTCGATACCGCGCTGCTTCCATGATTGACATCACCCACGAAATTGTTTTTGCGATATCCGTTGACGTTATCGGGCATGATCCGGAAAAATTGATGAAATCCTCCGTCCGATGACGCAACCGGGTCGATTCCCAACCCCGGACCGACCTGTTGCTGAACGACGGGGGCTGCGCTGTTGTCCTTACCGCTGAGTGAGTTCTTGTACACGTCCATGTTCGGTTGGAACAAAGAACCGTGTATATTTGTGATATCCCGGACCGGTGTCGGGGCGACTGTTTCCTTTTTATAGATATAGTCCATATTATTCGCTCCAGAGAATGTCTGGAGGCGTCGATCCTTCAGGGAGTCGTTCGTATTTTGCGACTTTTCGCTGCGGAAGTAAGGAAGAACCACCTGTTCCTTTTGTAAATGACGTGCGACGTCGGCTTTGAAAGTGTCTTCTAATTCCACCATCCGTATCGGTTGCGAAATGTTCTTAACGACTTCGACGGGTCTATTGAGGTATCCGAAAATACCGAGCAAACCTAATGCGACGATTTCCATTCTATTTGTATGTAAACAACAAATTATTTAACCGTATTTAGCATTCCAACGAGACGGTGCTCCGAAAAGGGTCTGGTTGTTGTAACTAATGTTCTGAAACTCAACCGGCTCAAAGCGATCTAAGGTCTGTTCGAAGTAACACGACTTTGCCACACGCGTTTGTTCTCCAAACTCGGGTTCATAGGACGCGACCTTCATGGAATGCGGCGCAACTTCCGTAACGGTCGGTGTGTTATCCACCGGTTCGGATACCTTTCCGCGAATCAGAGCGGTTTCCATGTCGACATTAATCTTAGAGTTGATCGATCGACAATTGTACGTGCACGGTGCCTGTAAATCCATGAAATTTTCTAAGAGGTAACTTTCCACCTTGTTGGACTGTTGTTCGCGTGCAGCCATTTATCATTACTTAAAGATTTAAATTCCTGTAATTGGTTCGTGTGCTTATATTTCCAATGGTTTCGTGATAATGTGTTTGCATAGGAGCGGGTAGTTCGATGCGGTCGAACAAGTCCTGTTCGCGAGACGCGCATTCCACACGCGTCTGTCCGTGGAACAACATGGACTCTACATCCACAGGACCGTCGTTGCGTGCCTTAAGAGGGGCCGTGCCGAACAGTTCCGTGCTAGGAGCGCCCAGCTCGTTCAGACGAGTGGGCTTCGAACGGAAAGTAGACTCAATATCGATGTCGCGAAGACCCTGTCTCGATTGATACAAGCTACTCACCTCCGGCATGTGATAGCGAAGCGGCTTGGTGCTATTAATAGTATGCGCGTTTGCTTCGTCCTTATCATAAAACGTTCGAGAAAACATTACAATAACGGTTATAAATTAATATTAACACGCCTTGATCGTCTTATCGCATTGCATGACTTGGTTGGGGTCGTAAAGCCATTTTGCGAAGCCTGTTTGGTCGTTCAGAGGCACGGTATAAAACTGACGCTGGGAGTTGTTTTTTCCGTAAATGTCCCAATGACTTAAGGGAAGATTGGCGTGAAACGCTTTGTGTACCTGCGACGCTATCATCGGATTATCGTGATTCACCGGGCAGTTTTTCGTAATGTCATGCACCCCAATGATCGGATTCCCCATGGAGTTATTTGAACTGATATTTGGGCAGTTGGGGGATTGCCGGGCTGGGTGCGAATTATGGATTTCCAAATTAACGGAAGCAACGTTATTTGGGGGCTTCAGTAATACGGTCCCTAGAAGCGCCACACACACCCCCAAAATGAAATAAGTGGCGGACTTTTTCAATAACGATAAGATCGTTCCGTAGTAAATGACGAGACGTGCGAAGGCGTTGGCCGTGTGTTCAAAAGGCCATAACGCAAGTTTGGGGGATAATTGCGATATATCATGAATCCATGATTTCATATTTTAAATATTACCAACATTAAAATGTCGGGTTTTCATCTAACTGGTGCTCACAAAAAGTGATTGGTCGCTTGTTATAGTCGATGTTATTGTACAACCCAGCACGTGCGGCGGACCGTATCAACCAACGGAACGTGTCCCAAAATTCCCGGTCATGGGTGTAACGGTCGGTGGCAACGTGCGCAATCTCGTGCATTATCACGAAGAAAGTTTCGTTAAACGAGTTCAGGTTTCCCTTTCGGTCGTGTAGACAAACCGCGATATGTTGCCCTTTGTTGATATTGTACGCAAAGGCGTTTCGGTTTTCTTCGTGTTCCATTTCTGCGAGTTTTCCGGACCAGTTTTGTTTAATCTTTTCTGTACGTGGATCGGTCGGATTCAAGACGCGAATGAGTTTAAAAGTATGCGTTTTTAGTTTTCGAATGAAAACCTCGATTCGCGGATCGGAACAACGCGTTTGCGAACGCCTCTTTATCAAAACGATAACGGATAGGACGAAAAGGCATAACACTAACACGATTCGCATTTATACTTTTACAGTTACATATTCTTCATCATACTCTGCACTCCCGACAGTAGCATAGTGGGGTCGATCGAACTGTCGCCCATCTGACCCGCGTATTGCTGAGCCAATTGCTCGATACCTTGCATAAGTCCCGAGGGAATGTTATTGATTGTGGTACCGAACATGAGTAACGTGTTAAGATGCGCCCAGATGGCCTCCTTCGTGTTTGAGGTAGTTTCGGTAGACTCCCAAACCCCCTTCAAACCCAGTTCCTTATTGAGCGCAATGCTCCCATCAAGCATCAACGTTTCATCCTTGTTCATGATCTGATCGGCGTACGGCCCGACATGTTCCATAAACATCTTCAGAATCTTACGAGGATTCGTCTTCTTGAGCAGTTCAAAAGAGTTTTTGTAAACCTTAATCTTGGTCTCGGAGGGAAACGTCAATGCGAGTTCGTCAATGAAGTGCTCCATCATCATGATAAATGAACCGATAGTGCTCTCCGATGTCATTCTGATTTAGATTAGTAAAGCCGTTTATTTTTAAATGGTTTTTACTTTTACGTGATTGACAAAACCGTAACGCTAACAGAGCAAAGATTCCGGTGATTACTACGATACCTATATAATTACCCATATTGTTAAACTTTTGTTGGATTTTCGATTGAATTTCCGCATATCTTGTTAACGAACTCATATTTACTAACTAATCCTACTAAAAATCCTCGTCAATACCGAATGTATTGAGTTTGTCCGAGGTCATCACACCCGCTTTCGTGTACTCCCCTACACGACGCTCGAAAAAGTTGGTCTTTCCTGACAAGGAGATGTGTTCCATAAAATCGAACGGATTTTTCGTTCCGTAAATCGCCGAATATCCGAGCTGGAGAAGCAACCGGTCCGCAACGTATTCGATATACTCTCCCATCAGCACGTCGTTCATCCCGATCATGCGACACGGGATGGAATCGATGATAAACTCCTTCTCGTTGTCGACCGCCTCCGTTACGATCAACACAACCTCTTGTTGACTCGGTTTGTTTACTATATAACTAAACAACATGACTGCAAAATCTTGATGCATTCCTTCGTCTCTCGAAATCAGTTCGTTAGAGAAGCTCAAACCGTGCATGAGTCCGCGTTTTTTAAGCCAGAAGATGGCACAGAAGGACCCCGAGAACATGATCCCTTCGACGCACGCAAAGGCGATCAATCGTTTCGCAAACTCCGGACAGTGTTCCCTTTGAATCCATTTCAAGGCCCAGTCCGCCTTCTTTTTCACGGACGGAATGGTTTGGGCCCCGCGAAGGAGGTGCTTCTTTTCGTCTACGTTCGAAACGTAACGGTCTATCATCAGGCTGTACGTCTGACTGTGAATCGTCTCGTTGAACTGTTGCACGCTGTAAAAACTCTTGGCCTCCGGTATCTGTACCTCGTCGCTAAAGTTTCGTGCGAGATTTTCATTGACAATTCCGTCCGACGCGGCAAAAAAGGCTAGAATATTCTTGATGAACCTACGTTCGTTTTCGGACATTTTCGCGAAATCAGCCTCGTCCTGTGAAAAGTTAATCTCACCCACCGTCCAAAAGGAGGCGACCTGTCGTTCGTACATGTCCCACAGGTCCTTGTACCGTATCGGAAACAAGACGAAGCGGTCCGGGTTTTCAATCAGGATGGGTTCTCCGTACTTTTGAATGAAGGCGTCGGTGTCGTATGCCCGTGTTCCGTCGTGAAATACCGGAAAGGACGAAATCTCGTCATCCTTTTGCGCACCAATTTCACCGAGAAGTCCGTACAGGTTATTTCTTTTTTGAACTACCACCTCTCTGATGTTGTGCGTTTTCAATAAACGCTCCGCAATATCGCACAGAATACAATCGTCCTTGGAATACATTTGAAGTTTTTTAATATTGTCCATCTTATAACATTATGATTCATTTATATCCTTAAATATAACAAGGATTAAGAACGCATAATTTTAGCCTAATTAGAAACCTTTTTTTTGACGTAAAAATCTACAATCAGATTTGCATACCTGTTCACTTCGGAAGGTTTGAAGAAACCATGCGTACGCGATAGATTATACACGGCTTTCATCGTTTCATCAAGCGAAAAATTATCCCAATCTGGAATAAAAGGCATGGATAGTATCGAACGCATGTCCTTGTGTTTTATGTAAATAACTGGAGAATCGGGTCCTTGTGTTTCCATAAAAGTGCTCCAAACATTGTTATTATTCGCGAAGAGACGAAGCTCGCGAAGAGACGGAACATTGTTAAGAGACGAAGCTCGCG
>Ga0138266_1287046_pt1 | contig 25495 bp, 34 predicted proteins | sample RNAB_120151118_FD_105244 | JGI IMG/M metagenome (GOLD analysis project Ga0138266, IMG submission 105244) | Metatranscriptomics of polar marine prokaryotic and eukaryotic communities from Palmer Station, Antarctica after 192hr light incubation... | ecosystem: Environmental > Aquatic > Marine >... | reverse complement strand
TAAGGTATATATTAAATACAAATAGGTATTGCAATGATTCTGTAAAAGTTATAATATACTTGTTCATTAACAAAAGGAGCAATACTAATGCCTATAACAAGAGAGCTAAGAATGCCTGAATCAACCATCTTAGAAGCTCAAGATGAGCTGTTTTACGAACTAATTAGCACTGGGTCTGTTTGGATTAACCGACACGAAACCACCATTTTTGAACTTCTTGAGAATGTCATGGATGAGGATAAAGATAATATTATTAACATGCTACTTGTGGCTGGTGAGGCTAAAGAAACTGCTGTTGAAGTATTATGGTCTGCATTCAAATCTGAGTTTGATGAGGAAGAAATTGAAAAGCATTTAATATATGACGGGGAGTCAGTCTAATGTCTGCAAAAGATAAACCAGTAAGTAAAGCAATGAATAAGAACTTCTCAGACAACTTTGATCGAATATTTAATAGCCCTCCTATTGGAGAGGATACTAGGCCAAAAGATCGAATCAAGCGCGGCCTTTCTAGCGCGTGTGTTGAAGAAGATTGGCCTGTTGGTGGTAAAGTTGAGAGCTAGCAACAACCCCAAAGCTGTAATGTGGTCTGCCGAAGAACTTGACAAGCTAATAGCGCTGCGAACACTAAACATGAGTTATCCTAAATGTGGATCGGCGCTAAACAGGTCTGCAAATTCCTGTGGCAGCGCCGTATATACCAACAACCTTTACGACAAGATTAATAAATTAAGAACAAGAATGATAAAAGAGGCAATAAAATGAGCATTGTATTTAAACCAAAAGTACCAAAATCCTTTAGCTTTGGAAGTGGTAAGCGTGAAATAATAAACCCTAAACCAAAGCCATTTAATAAACCTAATCCTTGGTCTGATTTAGATATTGAAAGGCTAATTAGTCTACGGTCTTTGAATGTGCCTTTAAAAGACTGCACAATGTCGATAAAACATAGCTATACCTCCTGTTGCGAGATGGCTAACAGAAAAGATATTCTGAATAAAATTCAAGTGAAGAGAGATATATTAATCAGGCAGGCGATAAAATGAAAATTGAACCTAAATTTACAGACGAATTTGGTGATATTGCCACGCTAAATAGTGACAAGATTGAACCAACATTTAACATGAATGAGCTAGAATCCAGCCCTATCAATCCCAGCCATTACAAGTCCCACCCCAGTGGTATTGAGTGTATTCAAATCACTGAGCATATGAGCTTTAATTTGGGTAACTGCTTGAAGTATATTTGGAGGGCTGATTTAAAACATGACGATGGCGGTGCTGAAGACCTAAACAAAGCTTTATGGTATATTAAGCGCGAATTAATTAGGAAGCAAAAAAGTGACACTTAAAGAAAAGCTGGCTAGGTCAAAAGAAGTATCTCGAATTAAGACCGAGATTGACAATTATGAACAAGCTATAAAAGAAGGCAAAAACGAAGTATTCAATAACTATAACACGCAGCGAATAGTATTACTTACCAAAGAACTAGAATCTATTTAGGAGCGCTCAATTGTGAGCAGTCCTCTTACTTGTTCTTGATAGCATTAGCGGCGTTAACTCCAAAGCTAGCACTGACAATTGCAGCCCATGATGTGGTGATAGGTAAAAACAATCCTGTCATCATATCGGCAGCTTGAGTGGCACCAACTATATCACCTATACCAAAAGCCACCATGAAGCTCAAACCTACCATAGCGATCAAATAAAACCCATAAGCCAGACAAGCAAATCGGGATAGATCGCGTCTCATTAATCCATTCGGATCTAAAGTCTTAATCATTAAAGCTTTAGCTTCTGCTGACTCCATATCAGTCTCTATAAACTCAGATGCTATCTTTTCAACTGAGTTAACGATTCCACCACCTAATAAGCTTGAAACCCATCCCATACTAACCTCCTAACTCAAAGTGAGGCATATCTGAAAAGGACTTAAAGTGACCACCCCATTTAAGCTTGATACCTAACTGGCTGGCAGCCTGTAACATCGCTGCTGCAACCATAGCCAAATGCTCAGTGTTATATGACGCTTTGCCATCAACATAGGCAAAAACATCCGCTGCTCGCCCTGTCTGGTGCTTTGACCTATTTACACGCCCGTCACATTTGCTCAACCCTGCTGTAAAGAGTTTAGCTTGTTCAGCTTCTACTCTATAGCCGCCAGTTGAAGGGATGCCAAAATCAACTTTAGTAATTTCTATAGCTAACTCAATCACGCCTATAAGTTCATCATCAACGCCTATTAGGTTTTCTATAGACTTTTTGCCTAAACTAAACACATTAACCCCTTAACATAAACGCAAGACCTGTTACCAAGGCCGCAATCAAAACCCTTATAAACCACTCATTGGCACCGCTAGCTTTAACAACAACCGCCAGCTTAACGGCATGTTCATCAATGGTTTCGCTGTGCCTGTTTAACCTAGAATCTTGGGTTGTGTTGTGCATCAATAAACCATCCATCTTTGTATCTATCTCAACCAGCTTTATCATGGCGTCTGATAGTTTGTCGATCTTTGCTTCCAACCTGTTTAAGTCTTTTGATTCCATGATGTTTATTTCTAGTGTCTATTTAAAAACATTGTATCATAAAGTTAATTGATTAATGTTTACTTTGTGCCGCTGCTGCTCGCCATGTATCTTGTCGTATACAACGGCACTCATTGTACGCTTTGCACCATAGCCAGAATCACTATGCCAAGCATCTCCCGCTGGCAAGGCTTGGAATGTTTCGCAAAGCATACCGCCGATTTCTGTAGCAGTATGATGGTGTACGTGTCCCATTAAAAAGTGCTTATGCTCACACTGGCCCCATTCCTTAGACAAAGATCTAGCAACATATTCAAACCCCCTTTGAGGTTTCATCCTATCTCCATGATGAGTCACAAGAAGGTTTGAACCATAAGTTATGTGCTGAAACTTATGTGCGTTATCCAGTACCTCGACGCGAGGCTCATTTTCATAGAAGGCTTTAAGCATTACATTCATACAGCGAGATGTTGAACTGTTATGGTTGCCCCTAACTTGCATTAAAATTACCTTATTATGAGCAGTTAGAAGTAAATCTATAGATCGCCTGTAAACACGCACTTGAGCAGCTACAGAGTCCCCATAGTCGCCATCCATGTCCATGTGGTTTTGGCCTGAGCTGGTGGTGTTATTCAGATTATCTGAGTGACCAAAATCTCCTAAATCCAGCATAAGACCTACTTCAGAGCCTCCACTAGATTTAATTAGCTTTTCAATTGCACCAACAGTCACACGCTCTGCTATCTCTAAATCCCAGTCAGAATCACCATTTCGCTCTTTAGTTACCTTCATGCCTATGTGAGCATCGCCAATAACGTATGCTGTAAGAGCCTGTGGCATGTCTGTAAGCTGTTTAGATGGCAAGCTCTGATACTTGGGTAGGTCTTCTTTTAAAGCCTCCACAAACGATTCTAGGGCTTCTTCTTGACTCTGCTTCTTTAGATCTGATTTAACCCACTGTCTAATAGGTGATCCATTTTCATCATAAAAGGTTGATACACCTTTAACTACGTGAGTAGATGGAACTGGGTGATTCATGTCGTGGGATGGCGACCAGCCACGCATAGAAGCATTCTCTTTAACGCGTTTGAGTGAGCGCTCTAAGGTTCTTATATTTAGGCCCAAGTCTTTAGCTGCGCTTGCTTGAGTGCCATTCTTTATTAACGCGTCGATGATTTCACACTGGCGCTGTGTTGCAAATTCCTTTAGTGACTCTAAATCCACTTTAATAACCCCCCATTACTATTCAAGATATTTTTCTAGGTATCAAACTTCATCAACGCGCCACTCTAGCTTGGTCACGGTTTCCTTGTACTGATCCATTGGTTAATCCCCGTAAGTTGTGCCTGACTCAGGCTGCTTCATTAATACAGCAGGAAGTATAAGAACTTCAGTGGCTAAGGGGGTAAACTCCCAACCCCAATCAAGTCCGACCTCCTCTGTGGCTGGTACAATCCATTCAAAGTTTGTCATGTTCCTACATACTCATCATAAGGGAAGCCATCCCAACCCCAAGGAGTCCGATAGCACATACCATCTTTATCATCAAGCATACGTGTTCCACCCATAGCTAGTATAAACTTAACCATGTTGTCACCACGGGGGTGAAGGATGATGCGCTGGATGCCTGTAGGCTTCATGAGTTCTTCTACCACTGAATTACTTGGAGGAGCATAAGCCCACGACAAGGAGCCAGAAGCATCGGGGCCAAAGAAGCTTAATACAACATCGAAAGTTCCATACTCATCAACGTACCCACTCTGAACCATCAACAATGAATCAGTGCCTACTTCTCGTAGTTCAAATACAGCTGATGAATCCAGCATATCGTTTAGCCTGTCTTTCAAAATGTTTTTAAGGCTGAACCCTTTATATAGACCATCTTGTACATCATCTATCCCTAGATTACCCCCAAGGATGTAGGGTTCACTAGAAGCATACAGCCTATCAAAGTCACTGTCAGATATTTCTGTTATTAATCTTGAATACATCATGTAATCACCACTGTTACTGTTGAACCGACGGGCATTTGGTTATTACCAGCGGCCTTACTCCACTCCCACCTTGTACGATATGGGCCTATTGGTTCGTCGAATCCTTGACGGTAATCCGAAAAGAAACCTGAGCTATCTATAACTGCTGCGCTTTGTTGGCCTGAGCTGGTGTTATTGGTATAGTAAGTTGTGGAGCCTATCTTAATACTGCTAAATAGGTTCCGTGAATGTATGCCCTCTATCGCAATAGAAATAACACTGTGGTTTTTATAATTGCCAGTCGTAAATTGTTGGTTAATTATATTAACGATGGCATGACCTTTAAAATATGGAGCTGGTGATGGTAAGGGTAAATCGGAAGAAACGATTATACCGTAAGTATTACCTATACCTGTGTAATTAACACCCGCATTAGTTTTACTATCAGGGATGCTTCTATAACCAACAGCGAAGGTATAAGAAGCACCACCTTCCCATATTGAGGAACCATTAAGGTTTATCTTATTTACAGTAGACCCATTAAAGTTAACAGCTCCTACATTACCTAAAGCAATTGATTGACTCATATTGCCTCCTTATGTAGTGATGTTCAGGGTAGTACCTGACATTGAGAATGTTGCACCTACTGGGCCTTGAGAACCTGTATTACCAGTGTTTCCTTTAGCACCAGCAGATCCAGTTGGCCCTCTAGCACCTGTTGGGCCTGCTGCACCATTAGAGCCAGCAGATCCAGTTGGCCCTCTAGCACCTGTTGGGCCAGTAGCCCCATTACTTCCATTGGTACCAGCAGTACCTGTGTTGCCTGTTGGGCCTCTAGCACCAGTTGCACCAGTAATACTAATACCTATTGGGCCTGTAGCTCCTTGATCACCTTTAGCACCTGTAGCTCCTTGTGAACCTGTAGAACCTGATGGGCCTCTAGCACCAGTTGCTCCAGTAACACTGTTACCTTGTGGGCCAGTAGCACCCGTATTACCAGTTGGCCCTCTAGCACCAGTTGATCCATTACTTCCATTAGAACCTGCTGCACCAGTGTTTCCTGTTGGGCCTCTAGCGCCAGTTGATCCAGTTGCTCCAGTAACACTGTTACCTTGTGGGCCTTGAGAGCCAGTAGCGCCAGTGTTACCCTTAATTCCCTGAGCACCTGTAGCTCCATTACTTCCAGTAGGGCCAGTAGGGCCAGTTAAGCCTCTAGCACCAATTACACTAGCACCAACAGGGCCAGTTGCTCCAGTAGCTCCAGTTACGCTAGCGCCTGTGTTGCCAGCATCTCCTTTAAGACCTTGTGGGCCAGTATCACCTACATCACCCTTTGCTCCGTTAGAGCCAACAACACCTTTAGCACCAGTTAATCCTGTTCCACCTTGTGGGCCTGTAGCTCCTTGAGAACCAGTATTACCAGTGTTTCCTTTAGCACCTACAGCACCATTAGATCCTGCTGGGCCAGTATTACCAATTGGCCCTTGAGATCCAGTAACACCGTTAGATCCTGCTGGGCCTACAGCACCAGTAGCACCAGTAGCACCAGTGTTACCTATGTCCCCTTTAAGCTGTGTACGTACAGCAACAGGTAGAGATATTACGTTGCTGAGATCGTTCTTGGCAGCAGAGGTAGCCATCTTATCTGACTTAATGTTACCGTCTGACCCCATTAAGTCTGCAAACATCCTTGACTTACTTTTGCTCATGTTAATTCCTCTGCTGATATTTCAAGCCATGCTAAAGATGGCTCATTCCATTCCCATGAACCTTCAGGTCTTGGTGTAGGGGCTTCCCATAAACAAGTTTCTGTATCTAAAGACCAACTAGGGTACGGTTGCTGTGTATAAAAAGCATCTAACTTTTCATCATAAACATCCCCAATACCTGCAAAGTTCATGCGGAGTGGTGAGCCACCAAGTATATGAACACCTCCAAATGTATTATAAGAGGTTTGTATCCAATGCCCCGCTGAACTATCTTTGAATGAATTAAAGAACTCAGGCTCTGCTACAATAATATTTACGACTACATCATTTACTACTTTTGCGTAATGACTCATGAATTATTCTCCTATTAGTAGCTTAAAGCGGTTGATGAGGTAAAAATGTGGTACGTGTAACCACCTGAAGAGTATACAGCTCCACCAGTAAGAACCTGAACACCACTATATCTAATGGCACATACGCCACTACCTCCAGTTCCTCCATTTCTTGGAGCACCATTATAACTAGAGCCACCACCGCCACCGCCACCACCAGTGTTTATGGCAGCTGAATTGGCTGTGGTACTATCTTTACCTCTTCCTAAACCACCGCCACCAGAGCCTCCTGCCACATTACCTGTGTTCAATGTACCACCACCACCAGATCCACCACCACCACGAGTGGCACCATCGACCCATGTTAGACCATCTCCACCATGTCGATGACCATCGCTGTTGCCTGTTTCTGCGGCTCCACCGCCACCACCACCTGTACGGCTTGCCGAACTACCGCCTGAAAAGCCTTGCCCAGCAGTACCTGCACCGCCACCACCACCTGAGTCGCCACCCTTACCACCGCCAGAGCCACCAGAACCCGCTGATCCAGTTTGATCTCCACCACCATAACCCCCACCTATAGCTGTAGCGCCATAAAAAGTGGAATCAGCGCCACTAGATCCGTTTGCTGATGTAGCACCTCCGCTACCTCCTGCACCTATAACAATGCCAAGTGTCTGACCACTCTTGATTTCTGCAATTCCTGTTACATATCCACCAGCACCCGCACCACCACCAGCACCACCAGAGGGGTGTGCCTCAGCGCCACCACCACCGCCACCGCCACCAATTAAAAGATACTGCAACTGTAGTGGGCCTGAATCCCAATTTGATCCCGTATAAACTTCTACTACACCCAATGAAGTATTAAACCTAAACTGACCACTATTGGGAGATGAAGGTCTTTGTGCTGTAGTACCTGAAGGTAAGTCAAAGTAACCAGTAGAACTAGAAGCAGTGTCATAATCAGCACCCCCAGCAGCAGCAGAAGTTTGTATTGTATTATCAGGAAATTTAACCCCTGTGCTTATTAATGTTACTGGCATTTTATAATCTCCTTGAGTTCATCTATCTGAGTCTGTTGTTCCTTGATGGCTTCGATGAGTAGAGGCACTATACGTGAGTAGTCTACAGTTAAGTAGTCTTCACCAGATTTCGATGTGATCTCTCCACTGAACTCATCTGTCTCCATATCTATAGGGGCTAAAGACACTGCCTCTGGTAATACAGCTTGTATTTGTTGAGCCGAGATACCTACTTGTTGTTTGGTGTTACTGTAACCAAGACTTCTGGCTAAGTCGTTCTCAATATAGGTGAAACCATTGAGTGACTTGACCTTATCAAGAGCGTTCTCTATGTTACCTGTACTGGTTTTTAGACGCATATCAGAGTAGTACGCCGTGATACTGCCACTTGATGCTATGGTATTGGCCACATATAAACTTTTACCGCCATAAGTTCTAACCCAAGTAGAGTCAACCATATGTATACCACCACCGTAGGTAGCATTGTACCAACCTGCGTCACTTACTGTACGCATCCATGTATCATTGCCGTTGAACACGGTATGCCCATCCAACTGGAAAGAACCATTCACTCTGACGTTGCCCGTAACCGTACCACCAGTTTTAAGTAGGTAGGCGCTACCTTGTTGACCATCCAACAAGTCAGCATCTAAGCCAGACCCAGATCCGTCATTCCCCGCGTGCCATACGGCACTACCTCCAATTTCAAGCCCGCCGCCTATGACATTAAGCACGTTAGCACTCTCACAATCTAACCTAATATCGTAATCAGCATTTGAATTAGTTGTTTTAAAGTCGGTATACCTTCCTAATTCAATTCTACCATCAGCAGCTATTCTTGGTATTTTACCAACTACATTCGACCATCCAGTACCAACATAGTTGTTTACATTACTCTCAAGGACAAATGCGCTAGCGTGCTGCCCATCTAATAGATCAGCATCTAAACCAGAACCTGAACCGTCAACAGTCTTAATTGCATCTCGCATCTGAGTTGCTGTGTAAGTAGTATTAGGCCAAGACCTGTCATAAGCGGCTTTAACAGCAGCTGAGTTAGCAGCTACAGTTGTGCTGGTAGAGCTAGTGCTTGAGCTTAACTCTGTCTGATGTATGACAGAGGCAGGTAATACGTAATTATTGTAAGTACCTGCGATCTGGTTTCTGGTATCGCGTGGGTGTGCCGTAGAACTAGCCGCATGGTCAAATGCCCAGTCAGAGCTTATGCTCTCGCTAGTTTGCCCGTTAACAGGAGTATTATCAATACCACGCCAAGTGTTGGTGTCAGTGTCCAGCAAGTCAGACATATCAATAGTGAACGTGCTTGAGTCGTCACGCGTGAACGTAGCAATACCAGTTGCACCAGCTAATGAGCCACTTACAAGTCGAGCGAGGTTTGTGTCATCAACATACGCAGTCAAATCAATATTGGTAGTTGTTCCAGTCTCGTCAGTATAAGAAAGAGTCTTTGTAGAACCATTATGACTAATGGATGTAGTGGTTTCAGTATCAGTAAATACTGCTCCACTTGGTACGTTAGTCAACACCTGACCATCATCTACCTTGTCATCAAGGACATCTTGTAGCCCAGTGATAACAGAGATAGCGTGGTTAGTTGGATGCGTATAAACAGTATTATTATCAGTAAACAAAGCACCAGAAGGAACGTTAGTTAATACTTGAGAATCGTCAACTTTAGCAGCCAATAAAGAATCTGCTGCTGTCTTAGTATAATGATCAGCTAAAGCAAAGGTACCAAAGGCTTGAATGTAAACTACGTCAGATACTGAAGCACCTACATCTAATACAATGTTTGCACCATCTGTTGCTGTGTAGTCTGTAATAGCCAATAGGATACCGTTAAGATATACATCAAGATAGCCAGCATCGTATGGAGTAGTAAAAGTGGTTTGACCTGCTGTAGAAATAAACTCAACTGAATTTTCTACACCGTTAATTCTAGTGGTTGCTATATTTGCGTGTTCAGCAGTCCAAGTTTGGATCACGTATGCTTCAACATCAAAAGAAGAAGCTGTAGACGATTCTTGACCACGGGTTACGCCAGTTATAGTCCAATATGAACCATTATCTGTACGCCCAGTGTAAGTCACAACTTCAATCTTAGTTGGTGAACTTAAACTATCCATGAATGTAAGGGTGCCACTTGTTGGCGGGTTATTGAAAGGCGCAGTAGCCTTTAAAACCTGTATGCTAGTCGTGGTAGCATTAAAAGCAGAATGAATAGTTGTCTTTACATTGTTAACAAAACTCATATTTCCACCACGGCTAATTTAAAATCAAATTCTTTGGTTCTGCCGCCGTTTGTAACAACGGTAGCGCTTACTTTGTATTCTACACCATCAACCCCACCACTGATCCAAACTTTTGGAGTGTTTGTATTTTCTTGGGTAATTACAATATTTAGACCTGCTGGTGAAGAATAAGCAGTTGAAGAAACGACATTATCTCCCTCAACTAGCCATTTAGTTAGGTTGATGCTGTAATCTAGTACATCCAATGGCTGTTGGCTAAAGATTTTCATTAAGCTGCCTTTTTAAGTTGGACTTGAATAACTCTGTCATCAAGCTTTATATGTATTGTGCGGAAGTTCTTTGCGTTTATTTCCCTAAGCCATGATGGTGGCGTTAATCTACGATGTGTTGGGGATAATAAATGATCGTTAATCAGGAAGAAGCTAGGGGCCACTTCTGCGGTCATCTGTAAGTCAGCGTTTAAATCTACAACTCTTATGCCATATCCTGATACATCAGAAGATACAGTTACTGAGCCATTGCCAAACGTAGTACGTGTTGAATCAGCTAATACGTTAGCAGACGAAGAAACTTTACCATCTAATAATGTGGTTCTAAATACAGATGAATCTACAGACGATAAAACATCCACTGATCCGCTAGTGTAAGCTATCTTGTTAGCGTAACCCTGAGTTCCTACCGAAACATCAACAAACGCTTTCATACCCGCCAAGCGAGTAGGCTTTCCAGTAATGTGGGAAGCGCCAGCTATTTGTCCAGTTGCTACCCTATAAGCAAAGCCAGTTGAACTGACTGTAGCAGTGCTGAAGGAAGCTGCGTCAATATATGCAGTCACCTTAGCTTGTGCTAACGCCTCAGTATTAACAGATACAGCCGCACGAACATACGCCCGCTTAAATCCAGAAGTTACCGTAGCTCCGTAAACAGAGACAGCGCCTGTGAAAAATGCTGTAGTTATAACTGTTGCGTCAATACTTCCGCTAGAGCTAATGTCACCAGAAGCACTTGCGATTGTATAAACCTGCGAACCAACCGAAGCAGATCCAGATATACTTGACGTTAGGAATACATTCCTTATGCCAGTAGATAGGACGCTTGCGGATGCCACTACACTTGCGGATGAGACAGCAAATGAATAGCCGTCTGCATTAACTAAGCCTGTGGCGCTAATAGTTGGTGCGCTATACGCATCACGGTAAACCGTAGAACTAACGCTAGCATTAACTACTATATCTGCATCGACATAGCTTTCTGAATAACCTTGAGCACTAATAGAGGAATTAGACTCGATAGATGCTGAGACATTCGCCTCGACATATACAGAGCTTTCAACACTACCATTAACAGATACAGCAGCCGTAGGATAGTTTATTAAGTAACCATAGGCACTCGCAGAAGCTTCCACAGAAACTGTAGCAGTTATAAAGGCTCTATTAAGTCCAGAAGTTACTGTAGCGCCATATACATCCACGGCAGCATTTATGTAACTTTCTGAGTAGCCCTGAGCAGTAGCAAAGGCTGAACCAACAATAGCAGCGCCAGATTCAGCGGTAGAGTAACTACTAGAAGTTACCTGACCACTGACTGACACTTGAGCTGTCGGTTGTAATACCCTTATTCCTACTGCCTGAGCTACAGAGGTGCCATTGACTGACCCCTCTATTTCTAGCTTTCTATGACCAACTGCACTAACAGTACACGCACCACTAATCGACGCGTCTAAATAGACTATCGAAAGTTGTGGATAACCACCAATCGCGTAACTGTTGAGTTGGTCAAAGTTCATGCTAGCTTAATGTAACCGAGATACCACCAGAAGCAACAGACATAACATCGTCTACGGTTAGCGTTTTAGCTAAGTCAAGAGGCGTATGGTAAAGCAAGTTGCCCGTAGAAGCAGCATCATAGATACCGATATGGGTAATAGTTACGTTAGCGCCAACTACTGCTGGGAATGTAATAGTGCCACTAGAAGCCACAGTGCCATTGGAAATAGTTCCAAAGGCCATAGTTTGGCGAACATAGTTAGTCCAGTTACACTCAGTGCCACCACCAGAATCGGTAGGATCAGAGCTAAATAAAGCTAAGTATGGAGTAGCTACGTTATAAGCAGCACCGCCTTTTAGCGTGATTTCTAGAAACTTATCTTCTAGATGATTTGATAATTCAGACATTTTAAAATTCCTTCGTTAAAGTTGGTTTATGATACCATGTTTTACAATAGTGTTATTGGGTAATTTTGCGGGTTGAAATAAGCAGCGCCCGCTGATCCACCTGACCCTCCAGCAGATCTAAAGCTACCTGTTCCCCATGCGCCGTTACCTCCAGCAACACCTCTATTTCCTCCAGCAGCGCCCGCTGATCCTCGCCCTTCCGAGTGAGAAGAACCAGCACCACCAGAGCCTCCAGTCCATGAAGCTTGAGCGCCCGCTGATCCAGTTCTACCCTGAGATCCTGAACCCTTTGGCCCGCCTAAACCATATATGGCACCACCGCCACCACCACCGCCACCAGCGTAATAATTAGAGTAGCTGGGAAATCCTGACCCCCCACCGCCTGATCCACCGCCACCAGCACCGCCACCACCGCCCAAGATTAAGCCAGATGATGTTTGAATACTTACAGCGTGTTCTACATACAAAGCGTCTCCACCATCTTCGCCGTCACCACCAGCAGCTCCAGCATTAGCGCCTGATCCAGATAATCCACCCCTTCCACCAGCGCCACCCATTCCAGCTATATTGCCGTAACACTCAATAGTTAAAGTGCCACCATAACTTGTACCAGTTCTTAAAGCATATTGGCTGATAGAGCTTGCAATTATATTAGCTGATACTGGAATTATAACCCTTACATTGTGAGTCTTATCTAATCCCAAAGTATCTAGGTCAACATTGGTATGTTCGCCAGAAGAAAAAGTATAAATATATTCATATTCATATGTAGTCTGCCAAATACCAGAAACCTTTGCATAAGCCCTAATTACTGGCTTCCAATTACCACCGACCTTTACGTGGGGTTTAGCTTTTTGCCAAGCGCCTCCAGCCTTTACTTTAATACTCAAACCAAATATCCCCATCTGAACTACTGGTGGGCTGAGTTGCTTTTATGTGAATTGAAGCAACTGTATTAGTGCCATTAAGTATGGTGTGTATTGTATTATGCGCCGCAACTTTAGCCGCTGCCGCTGCCTGAACCATCGCTGTGGTAGCAATCTTTGTACTGTTGTCAGAAGCTGTAGGCGTTGTAGATCTTGGATTGCCAGTAAGAACTGGGCTGGCTAGTGTGGCAAGACCCATGTTTGGCGCATCTAAACTACCCATTAAAACCCAAGCACTGTTTGCTCCGTTACGCCTTTTAAGAGTATTTGATGTTGTATCTGCCCAGTATTGATATGAAAAAGTTACAGATGGTGGGCTTGCTCCTGAATGATTTGTAACCAAAGCATTTAAAACCAAGTTAATATCCGACCTTACACCAGCGCCTGAAGCGTTAGCAATATCTATATCATGTTGAGCCATTAAAATATCTCCTTGCCATAGCTTGTGGCAGTCCAGTTGATCGTTTTTGAAATGCCAGTATTGGTATTATCAAAGCATTGTACATTGAAACCAGAGCGGCTAGTGCTTGTTATCCTGAAATAATCACCAGTGTTAGCATCTTGCATAGTTACCCCGACAGCAGGTGTAGCATGAAACGCATGAGCAAAAGAAATACCAGATCCGTTTACTGCTGTAATTACATTAAAATCTCTTTCAGTTCTATCAGGCATATCAACAGTAACTGTTAACGCTGTGATGCTTATATTGTAGTTTGCATCATCGTTATTTACCACTACGCGGAACTGATAGCCTCTAGCAAAATAATCACCAACCAAAAAAGGCGACCAATCAGACCAAGTAGGTGAAAATGATGGATCTTCTACTGTTGTTCGCATCTCCAAAGTAGCTGATAGCTTATCAGAAGGCTCACCATCAAAGTTTTCCCAACCATCAATATTACTTGTTCTGCTGTCAAATAAATCAGTAGCTATAGCTGTGGAGCTGCTTAGGTTTGCTGTAACTCTACTCGTGTAAGTTCCACCAAGGTCTACATCGTTAGCAAAGTAATACATACCAGAACTTTCAATTACACCAGAAGATATTTCATCAAGTTGAAGGACGTTATTAACTACAGACATATCAGTTTTAGAACCAGCATATAACGGGTGCTCAGTTACAGTTGTGACGGCATTAAAATCAACTATGTTTGGCACATTTGTTATAGCTTGGTTGGAATTTACACTAAATCTTCCACCCTCATCTACAGCTTTCGCCATGTATGTTCCTGCAAGCATTGGCAGAACTATGTGGGTTTGAGTGCCTGCAATCGCCTCACCAATGTCCTGCCCATCCTGCCAAGTTGCGCCAGTTAAAACATTACTATGTCTAATACGAATATAGCCGCCATTAATAACGTCTAAATCTGTAACTCTTGACCATGACAAATGAGCCTGACCATCTAAAGCTCTAACCGAGAAACCAGATATATCAGATGGTGACGCAGTCAAGCCAGCTATGTTTTGGTTCTGAAAATTAGCCCACTGAGACTTAACGCCAAGTGAGTTAACAGATCTTACCCTAAAATCATAAGTGCCAACTTTTATATCATCAACTCTGATAGATGTATTACTTGTATTAGCCACTGCAATAAAATCAGAATCAGAGCTAAGTTTATAAGATGCCTCGTAACTATCAACAAAAGCGTCATTAGGAGCAGACCAGTTGAATATGGCCCTAGACTGAGTGCCTTTTGAGTTCACTGTAACGTACAATTCTTCTGTAATCCCAACTGGTGTTGGTGGCGTTACAAAAAAAGGATTCGGCAGGTTGGTATCTGGCACGTTATCCACTTCTGTTTTAGCAGACCACGGGTAAATGCTATCTTGATGCTCTTTTAATTCAACACTCACAGTGCCATCCATGCGCAAAGATAAAGCAATAACCCTAAATGGTTTTGCAACAAATGCAGGGGTTGAGTGACTAACATCTACAATATCACCAACAGCAACATTTAAAGCTTCACTTGTTCCAGTTAATTGACAAACTAAACCGTTACGCGAAGTCTTTAAAGCTATTTCTGCAATATCTTGCGCCATGTAGATATCGGTAACAGTGTCTAAATTAATACCTAACTCTAATTCTGTTCCACCATCTTCACTTAAATATTGAGCTTCTTCCGCACTACCTGCTGGTGGATACTCTATCTGATCGCTCTGCCAGTTGTTTAGCGGATTTGTAAATGTTGCAATAACTCGGTTATATCTATTCTTTTTGGTTTCGCTTTGAATTGATAAGCCGCCAATAATGTTTGACTCATCAAAACTGAATGTGCCTGACCCTGCGTCCTCAACTATTAAGCCATATTGACCATTAGCCCAAGTCATCATGCCACGCATACCTGATAGCAAAACCTTAACATTGTTTAATATCTCATTATCTGTATCTATCTCAGCATTGCATTCAAAAATCTTCTGCTGTGCCGCACCTGCGTATGGAAGGACTAAAGCATTACACTTATCTGCCGCCACTACTATTTGAGTATCATTAATAAAACTTGCAGCTAATCCTTTACCGTACCTTGTGTTAGTTAAGTAATCACGGTAAATCCAAGCAGGGTTTGTGCTGTATTCTGTTGTTGAACCTGTCCAGATCTTTCGACCCTGAACCACGGCTTGAATATTTGGCATACCTGTAAAAGCGTCAGAACTCCATTTAAGCCTGACTGCAAGATAAGCAGTGCCTTTGAGCTGGTGGTTTGGCGTCCAGCCAATATTGGCATCTATAAAAGTTTGATCTGCTGACTGAACATCAGTGCCAACATACTTAGTAATATTAACCAAGCCATTAAACTTGCTGTCTGTGGACAATATGTCATCAATGTAAATATCGCCAATGCTATTTACCTCACCCTCGCACAATGCAAGGATGATATATAAGTAGGTGTTTGAGGAATCGCCATTAGATACAAATACACGCGTACCGCTTACTTTTCGCTCTCCATAGATTATTGGTATAGCGGCAACGTTGCTTTGCTTGTTAACCTTTGTTCCAGCTTCACGCCGAGGTGCTGATGCAGCTACGCTTGCACTAACTAACCAGCTAGCAACAACAGAAGCTATTAAACTTATCCAGAACCCCATTACGATCTACCCCATTTAATATCTTTTACGGTGTTGGCTGCAAACTCAAAACCTTTATCGCCAGCAAAGTGGATCTGCTGACCATTATGATTTGTACGCCTGCCAGATTTCTTTTTAAAATCCGACCAGTGGGATGCTACTGATAAATTGACGCTGCTGGTTTTCATATCGTTTATCTATTGATCTTTTATTGAAAAGCCATCAATGCGCCCATTATACAATGATATTGGTTCGCCAATGATTTCGCCTAATGAATTTAGTATAACTCGATCTATAATAACCTGTCGGTCTATATAGTTTTCACTTAGTAATATAGCAATAAAGGCTTGTTGAACACCAGATAATTCAACTGTAAACGTGCCTAGCTGGGCATCTGAGGTTTCATTAACTTGAGATAGACCTAAAAGATAGCTACTTGATTCGTAATTATTTCCACCATGCGATATATCATGTGCGTAATCAGTCAGGTAAACAGTTTGTGAGAAATCAATACTTACAATGTGAGCCATATTAAAAGAATCTTTGGATAGCTCTGTAATGACATCAGCGTGAATACCTCGACTCATGATAATGCCTCTACGAAATCAACCTCATATTTGAAGAACATCCCAGAACTTACCTGATAACTTTGTATGTCATTTGCTAGGCGTACAGTGAACGGCACGTTGTTATATACAACCTGCTCAGAACCAACAGCCTCAACTAATGCTGGAGTAATTGCCATTAAGCCATCACCAGAACGGTCAGCCGTTAACATATATACTTTATCATGACCCGCAAACTTAACTACGTCACCAACCTTTAAAGACCCTGCAAGGCCCGTTACCGCAACTGATGTTACGCCTCTGCTAGCGCCTGAAGTGGTTACAGATCCGCTCGCTGTGCCGCTGGTGTTGCTTATCTCAGTTGGAACTACTGTGAATACTCCGTGACGCCCATTCTGCGCCACAGTGAAAGCAAATACAGGGTTAAACTGATCCCTTATCATTGGGGCGTAGGATGCTGTAAAAGACCACTTCTGCCCCCCGATCTTTCTGCTTTGCATACGACCATTAACCGCCTCAGAAAATAAGGTAGGGTTACTGGAGCTTAGGTTTATTGCATTAAATGCTGGTATTGTTGGGTAGCTCATACAAGTGATTCCCTGCCGTTTTCGTTAAGCGCTTGGTTCATTAATCCCAGCAGTGTGCCACGACTGCGAGTTAATAAATCATCGAAGCCACTTGCATCATTAGTTGTTACGTTAATGGTGACGTTGCCGCCGCCTCCCAGCTTATCGTTTGGAACAACACTAGAAGCAGATGATGGAACCACCAGCTCTGGCCCTCGCTCGCCTACGATATAAGGGCTACCAGCAGCCATTGGGCCACCTTTTTCACGGAATTGAGTTCCTCTGATCGCTTGAACTTGAGCCATTCCGCTAGCCAACGCTAAAGCACTAGCTCCAAGGTTAACTGGGAAAGGTAGTTTAAGTGCGCTAGACACAGCTTCAAAAGTATTAACAAGTGCATTTTTTAATGCCATTTTCTTGTTGATTTCAAAAGCTGTTTTGTTATGTTTTGCAAGTATCCCAAGAGCTTCTTTGCCAGATTCCATAGCCATTTTGTTTTTGGTTCCGTCAGATAAGCCTCGCAATGTTTGCCTGTCATGCTCGCCCTTTTTAACTATTTCAGTAAGCGCATTTTGTGCCGTAACTTCTGCGGCAGCTCTTAGTTCTGCTGCTCTAAATTCATTCACTTGACCCACTTCTTGAAGCAAAGAAATCTCAAGTATTCTTTCTTGTTGAGCGCGTAAAATTGCCTGAGTTTCTGTTTCAAAAGCTTCTGGGTCAAAACCACCAAGTTTAAACGGTTGAGATTTGCTTTTCGTTTCTTCTACCGCTGCTATTGTGCCTACTGTGCCATTTGCTGCACCTACTGTAGTATCACCAATTTTAATGGAGTTAAGTGCGTCTTTAGCCGCTTGAGCAGCTTTCTTGCTTTCACCAAGGTGGCTAACAAGACCGCCTATTTTAAAAATAGCAGAATCAATACCATCTGCATTAAATGCAATAAGCTCTATTTGTTCTTCACCACCAAGGGCTTTTGTTAGCTTGTTGAATAATTTTATTACCCCGTTAGCAAAATTATACGAACCTTCAAGAACGTCACGAAAGCTAGTTAATATCTGTTCTGAAGCAAGAAGAACCGATTCTGAGATTTGGATTGCCAACAAAGCAGGGCCGCCCGCTTTATCAACTTTAAGCTGGAACCAAGCCATTAGGCTGTTTGTAATTGTCTCAATTAAAGGCGATAACTCGGCAACAGCCCTATGAAATACATTTGTTACATAGTTGCCTAACTTAGTCATTGCGTCGTTTGCTTTCTCAACGCCTTTTACTAAATTACCACTAAGCCTTAAACCTAAACGCTCAGCTTCTTGCTCCATTTCCTTCAAAGCCGCACTACCACCCTTTAGAGTGTTAACTAATGCAACACCTTCTGTGTCAAATAAGCTCATAGCCAAACGAACCTTTTCACCTTGACCTGCAACGCCTTCCATTGCGTCTGCGATAGCTCGGAACTGTTCATCTGGTGATAGGTCATTTAATGATTTTGCACTTAATCCTAGCTCAAGCAGTGCGTTTTTAGCAGCTCCAGTACCATTAGCAGCTTCAGACACGCGCCTAACCATGCGCTGTAAACCCATGTCCAAGGTGTTGGTAGCCACGCCTGTGAGTTCTGCTGCGTATCGTAGGCCACCAAGCTCCGCTGTATTAATGCCGATCTTATCAGCCATCTTGCCTAGAGCGTCTGTAGCGTCCATTGACTTTTTAACTAAGAAGCCAAAGCCAGCAATACCTACTGCAACTAATGCGGATTGCATAGAAAAGGCGGCTTTCTTGATAGCGTTTAAGCCAACAGTAACCGCCCTAAATGATTTCTTTGTCTTATCGACCGCCTTAATTACTATGTTGACGTTTTCATCTGCCATTTTTCATCTCCAAGTAGGCGGCCCACAAGATAATTTCATCTGTGGATAAGACCATAATTTCCTCCAACGTTTTGTGAAGGTGCTCCGCCAAAACCATAGCGAAGCGCAGATCATGGTCTTGCTTTAGTTTTTTGTTGCGTCTTCCATGTCGGCATCATCACCGCCCATTTCAGATACAACTCGGCTAATAACTTCTGGGTCAATGCTTCGCATCATTTCAGTTAAGTTAGCTCGCTTAAATAGTTTGGTTCCGTTTTCGTCCATTGCCCTCAGAATAAAGGTCATTGCAACTGCTTCGGCTTGTTTGTTTTCAGAGTGTAGCTTTAACACTTCGCCCTGATCTTTGAAATTCATTGATGGCTTATAGTAAATGATAGTCGCTTCACCATTCACAACCCATTCAGGCACTTCTGAGCTTTGCAACTTGCCGCTCATCCGATCCCTAAACTGTACTTTTGCTGCTTCTAAAATTGCACTCATAATAATTCCCCGTTATTAAACCCCCGTTAAAATCCATTGGCAAGCCACGGGGAGGGACGATTCGGTTTTACCCTAGCCAATGAAACTATTTAAACTACAGTCCAAACTAAAGCGCCAGACCCTTGGAAGCTAAAGCTTACTTCTACCATGCCGTCGATAGATGTAGAAACACCGATCTCAGTAACAATAACGTTACCGCTAGCATAAGTTCCAGCATCGCCTTCAGGATAGAAGCTGATAGCAATCTCAGCGCCTGCTGAAATAGCTGTTTGACCTGCATCATTCTCATCCCAGAACGCATCACAAGAACCAGAAAAGCTAGTTTGACCTGCTTTATAAGTTTTTGCAGAATCACCTAATACAGTGTCCTCAATGGTTCCAGCCGTTTCTTGAACGGAATATGTACGCAACTCACCTAGTGTGGTTGTGCCGATCTTTACTAGGCCAGATTGGCCTGTATGGTTAGCCATTATTCGGCCTCCTTAGTGGTTACTTTCTTTGGTTTTTTGACTGGAGCTGAACAACTCCACCCACGGTTAATCATGGTTTGCATTTGAGAAGCATGGTAATTTGCCTTCTCTTTGCCTCGGTACATAATCATTAAGATTCGCCCTTGTTATAAACATACTTAACAGACACTTCAACATTAACTCCGCCAACTGGTTCTATAGAGCCTTCGTCGCTGCCTACTGATAAAACTTGCGTATCTAAAGCAAAGCCGCCTCTTGTGCGGTCTAAATCCAATGCTTCTTCAATCGCTTCTATGAGCTCATTTCTGGCAGTGTCTAACTTGATGCTTTTAACAAAGCCAATAATCCTATAGTTAATGGTTCCCATACGCCTAACAGATAAACCCATTGAAATATCTTCACGCAATTCCTCACCTGATTGAACCCAAGCTGATGGGAACTGAGCATTTGATAGTCGTTCATAGTCGAACGGGTCACGCGTTACCTTTTTAAGTATTACGCCATTATCCATATCAGCCAAAGTTGTGACCAAGTTATCTGCAATGCTTTCTCGTAAACTCATTTAAATAGCGCCCGTTTAAATCTCTTAGCAATGGCATCTTGCTCAGTGCTAGTAATACCCATGAATGGCCTCTTAACGCCATTCTGTTTAGCCTTTTCGCGTTCTGATGCTCTACTAAAAGATATTACAGCTTCACGATGATCTGCCTTAACTACACCTAAATCAGCAAGCATCTTTCCTGTTAAGAATAAATTAACCTTTGGGCTAGAACCTTGCCTTTTGCTTTTAAATTCCATGTACTTATCTGAGTACATCTTAAAATTGCCGTACAAGCCTTTGCCTTGAGCTGTTCGAGTCTTTACATCTCTCACTTGACCCAATGCTGCTATAGTTAAAGCTCTTTTCACTTTCTTTGGTTTTAATGACGCAGATTTAAGCGCTTTTAATACGCCCTCCATATTAACAGAGGTGGTAATCTTCATTACCGCTGCAACCTACCAAAGTGAACTGCTGCTGAATCTTCTACAGAGATAACGCCGTCATCATCCGCATCATATTCAACACCATCTAAAAATATATCCTGAATCTCATCTTCATACATTCCCTTATAAAAGGTAATCATCGCTTTAAATCTGTCTTCAGTAGTCCACGTTGCCAGCTGTGGCAAAGCATACTTCCAAAGAACCAGATAAGCGGCTGCTGTGGTAAATTGAGATTCAGAGATCAGGGCAGTATCTAGTTCCCCAGATATGCCCCTATTAGGCCACCAATCGCGTCTCAACCTGCGTACAATGTCAGCCTTAGCTTTAGGGTGCTCACTGATAAAAGAAGTGATCCCCAAGCTCAGTATATCGGGCTGGATTGCGGTTAAATCGGTATCAACGCTCATGGCCATAATGACTACTCCTTACAAAGAAGCGTCAAAAGTTAAGCTCTGACCGTAAGCATCAACCAGCTCACCAACACCATAAGATGCAGTAGCGTTAAGCTCCCAACCGCGCATTGAAGCGTCACGTTGTGGCTCGATGTTGATATCCCACTTAACTGCCAAGCCTAAAGCGGATGGAGTAAACAAAGCACCAATTGCATCGCCAGAACCATCAATCGCAATGTTTGCAGACTCATAGATATTGATGCCAGCGATAGTACCAACGTAACCAGATCGCATAGCTTCGTTCTGAAGATCAGCGCCATTTGGGTTAGCAAATGCGTTGGTTAGGTTAGACTTCATTTGGTAAGCTTGGTAAGGGTGGATAACGGCAGAAGGAGTTCCCACTGCGTTGTTAGCACGTAATACAGCGGCTGCTTTAAAGAAGTCAGCAACAGTGATCTCTTGAGCGGCTGCGCCTTGGCCTGCGCTGAAGCCAGCGAACAAAGCGATTAGGTCTTGATCCATCTTCTTAGCAACTGCTTCACCTAAGATGCGGCCTAAGTCACCAGCAACATCGCCCATCGCAGTTTTAGCTGCCATGTCAGTTAGCAAGGCTTGAACGCCAGCTTCTGAAACAGTGATTGATTTGCTAGTAGTTGAAACGGCTGTGCTAGACATATCAGTGCCTTCAGTCAAAGCTGATGCTACTGATTCGCCATATACAGGAACTTGAACGACTTTGCCTTGCTCACCAGAAATGTCAAAAGTTGTAACTAGGTTACGAACCATTGAAGTCTCTTGAGATACGAAAATCGCTTCTTTAATGATATTACTAAACAGATCGTCTAGTGTAGAGGTAGTTGTTGCTGCCATGTTGATCACCTTACAAAATTAATATATGCAAAGTGACCAGTATGGATACACCTTGCCTTAGTTGGGTTTAATATAGCCGCCAGTAACTCTACCACGACCGATATTTTTACGGTGTTCGGAATATTCCGATCCACTCATTTCACCCACTGATTTAGGCTTCAGTGTATTGCCACCTACATTACCCACGCTGCCAGCTCCACCTTGTGAGGCTTTGACAAAATGCGGGTTAGTAGTAAGGAACTCATTAACTAATGAAGATACAGTTAATAACGAACCATCATCACTATACCGAATCGCTCCTTTGTCGTCAAGCACCTCCGCATTACCGTCCTCTGAGAGACGTATATTGTTTCGTAGTAGGCTAGACACCTGTGAAGGCTGAACGGCTTGTAGAGAGCTTGCTGCACGCAATAGCTCGCCATCTACAGCAGTAGTTGTAACCTGACCACGTAAACGTTTAATTTCAGCATCTTTTGTATCAGCCATCTTCTTCATAGCTGCATCAAAGTCACCCGCTTGCTTTTGCCGTTCAAGCTCGCTGGCCTCCTGATCTTGCTGCCACTTGCCATAGGCTTCAAGGTCAACGCCTTCGTACTTTTTATCATACTTCTTGCGTTCACGGCCCAAGCGTTCTGCTACGATCTTGTCGACATCCGCTTGGCTAAGTCCTGCTTCTACTACTGTTTCTGCTGCTGTTTCTTCGGTCATAATATTCCCCGTCACTTATTAACATAAAATTAGCTGATGGCACGATGGTTACATCAGTTATTAATCAACTACTGCCACCCAACTATGCCTGCAATTATAGCCACCCCTGACAATGAATGGGTCGCCTGCTGATTTACCCTTCCAATCGTTATTGGCCCACTCATCCCTAATTTCTTGAGTAGTCATTATTTTGCCAGCATGTTTTCTGCACCAATCACGCGTATCCAATATGCTGTCTCCGTAATATTCCCACCTGTCTATCCCCACATCGTTACCTATGCTTACTGTGACTAAGGCACTAAACTGCATCAAAGAATCATGAGCATAAGTTGTTGCATATCGCCTCAAGTTGTTGCCAACCTTATCGCGGGCATATATTGTATGGAGCTTTTCTATAGCTTTATTAACTTCTTCAACTTTAGTTGCATCATCTTTATACTCTTCAATAAAGGATACCAATGTTTGGGCATCATCATCATTAGACTGAATGTAAACGCCGTTAATGGCATGGCGTATAGACTTAACGCTCTCATTAACTGAACGTCCTGTAAGAGTGCTTTGATAGACTTCACGGGCCATAACTTCTAAGTGAGTGCTTGCTACATCCTCAAAGCCACTAAAGGCTAACTGCTTTAGCTGATTGATTGCATCTAACTGGGTGGTTGGTAACACGCCATCTTCCAATACACCCTGATACAATCCAATTAATGTTGCCGTTGCTTGGTCGTAACTTCGGACAACTTCATCCGCTGTGGTTAAGAATGAATCAATAACCGACTGTTGCAGCTCTTGCCTTGCAAAAACAGCGGATTGAATATCGTACAGCTTGCCATTCTTAACTGGTAAGTTACTAACAATCTCAGCAGCCTTTTCTTCAAGGTCAAACAAAGCATTACTGATCAACTCATCGTGTAACGCTTCTAGCCTGTCTATATTCTGGCTATGCTGGGCTGGTGTCATTACACAACAGCCGCATCAGTCACAAACTGCCCTAACTGCTTACTGTTTGACTCAATCTCTTTGGTAGCCATCACCAAATCTTCATCAGCCAGCACAAGCTCACAGATAGCTTTATCAACGCCTTGAACAAATGTCTTACTTGCCACACCACTAGCCCTAGCCTGTTGTAAGAATGTTAGCTCGGTTGCGTAGTCTCGTAGATCAAAACTATCAGGGTAATCAACTTCAACATCATTTGTAACTTGCTGCCATTTGCAAAATAGATCCCAGATTTGTTCTTCCGCTAACTCAAGTAAGTCTGCCTTTTCAGATAGCTTGGCATTGAGTAGCTGAAACTCACTTTGTAAGGCAACGCCTGACATTGTTAATGCTTCACTTCCACGCACTGCGCCCATGTGAGACATACGATTAATTGATTGGGTCTTTTCTTTAATAGACTCCATTATCGAGTTCAAGCTAGCAGCACTAGGCTGAAGCAAGAACGGTTTAAACGATTCATCATCCTCCACTGTAATCACACTACCAGCGCCAGCACTTGCATCTGTAGCGGCAGATTTAACTAAACTAGGGTGGTTGCTAATGCGGATAATCTGTTCTATCTCAGACAATTCGTTGTAGATGGCTTTCTGCATATTGGCTACATCGCCAATGCTAGATATGCCAATGCCTTTAACTGGTGAGCGCTGACCATACAGTGCAACCGCTGGAATAGAACCTAAGTTGTTTGGCATCTCTTCCAAAAGGGTTACTGTATCGCCATCTGTTTTATAAGTGGCAATTGTCTCAGGAGTCCATTCACGGATGATAGTTAGATCTTTGGTTTGCATCTCGCGCACTTTAAAGTAAGTGAGAATGAAGCGACCACTAGCAGAGCGCTCATAAGTCCAATCAAGCACGTTTTCTGGCGTTATTAAAGTTAGGTATGGGCGTATCTCTTGATCTAACTCTTCAGCGCGTGTTGCTACGTTAGATTGAGGCTTATCGACCATCATCCAACAGTGCCCGTAAACATCCGACCAAGTCTGAGCATCACGCATAAACGCATTAAAAGACCGCCCATCTAAATCTGCATCTTCAAGCATTGCTTGAGCTGATTGATCTTTGTCTAATAAGCCAAGGTTGCGTGTAGGAGGTATGCGCCAAATAAAGGAGCTGTAGATACTTACCACGTTCTTGCAATGGTTATCTAAAGGAGTGATGCTAATACGCTTATCATACTCTTTCTCATCCTCTTGAATGTACTTCAAAAGGTAGCTACCATCTTGGTAATTTGAGCCACCAAGAAAGGAGCGTAAGTGGAACTCCCAATTATTCTGGTTTGCTTGATATTGTTCGTGAGTGCTTACCAGTTCTTCATGCTTCATTTAAGTCCACCTTTGGGGTCGAGTTGTAACTCTATCAAATTTAATTGGGAATTGACGTACCACTAGATAGCCACAAGCGTCTGCCATATGGTCAAAGCCTGCCGCTTTATCTGGTTCCCCGTTGGCGTTGTATGCTTGTTGCTCAAGACATAAAGCGATGTTTGGGCACTTGTCAATGTTAACGTAGTATATCCTATTTCCTTGTGGGTCGCACAAAGCTCTGTTAAAAGCTGCAACCCTATCTCTCACCCTGCCATTGCTCTTAGGAGCGTTAAC
>Ga0138266_1158659_pt1 | contig 42765 bp, 2 predicted proteins | sample RNAB_120151118_FD_105244 | JGI IMG/M metagenome (GOLD analysis project Ga0138266, IMG submission 105244) | Metatranscriptomics of polar marine prokaryotic and eukaryotic communities from Palmer Station, Antarctica after 192hr light incubation... | ecosystem: Environmental > Aquatic > Marine >... | reverse complement strand
CGCATCCTGAAAAGAGGGCCTATTCTCTTGACTTAGCTAAAGAGGACAAAAAATGAGCTCGACTAACGTGTCATCTATGCAAGCCACGTACATTATGAGCGTTCACAACAATCAAATAATATCATCCTGCCCTCCCACATCCATACTCATCCGGGGCCTCGCCGCAAGGTCCTGGCCCATGAGGTCATCTTGATCCTGGACAGAACTGACATTGATATTGGGTCGCGACGGCCCATTCAAGCTGGGACGTTCGGGCGCGAATGAGATGGACGGTGCTGGTTCCAAATTTGGACGAGCAGGAAGTTTTTCTCCACCAGTGCTTGGAGAAAAGCGGAAGGAAATCTGGCCTGGTGCACGTTCGTCGTCGTCGTCGAAATCATCTGCCATCGATGGCGCGTAAGAGGGCGCTGGGCTATCGAAGGTGTCTATCAGCATGAGATCAGCTTGCACCGTAACAAATTCCGAGTCAAGCTGGGGGCGGGGGTATACATTGCCGCCACCCTCCAAAATGCGCTCCTCCACCTCCTCACGGTCGATCTCAGACGGAGCATACGAGGGTGGATTGCTTCCATCCGCCATGATGAGATCGCTTTGTAATACTAGTGACGTCGACACTTCAAATGCCGGGGGCCGTAAATCTTTCTGTTGAGCCTTAGTGAGCATCATTCGGCCCGTACCTGGCGGTGTAGTGTCGTGGCTCTGAGTGGCCGATGAGTCCGATGCTGAAACGACAGCCCCACCACTGAGCAGAGACTCTGTGATAGTGCCTCGGAGCTGTTTCGACTTGCTGCCGGTGCGACGCTGGTCAAGGTAACGCTCGCGGTACACGTACACGGCGGTTCCTAAGAAGCAGATCGCAATCACGCCACCAATCGATGCCCCAACGATAGCGACAATATCTGGTTTGGCGTCTTCGATGGGAGCTGGTGTCGGCCTAGCAGGGTTTGTTTCAGGCCGCAATAACGGAGCAGGTCTCGGAGTCTGCCGAGGTGCTGCAGTTATATTGTGAACCGTCGCAGGTGTGGTCCTCTGAACAGGGACGATAAGAGTCATGTACACCGAAAATCCCAACGTCTTTACACTCATAGTCTTGATTCCCGTTAGCGGATCCACAACTATCACAGGTGGGAATGGATGCGGAACAAACACGCCGTTCACCAATTTGTGCACCTTGAACTCCATGCTCCCGTCTTCTAGAGCAGCGTTGGTGTCCGCCGAAACCGCCGAATCATCAAACGGCAGTGCCATCTTAACACCAGGTTCTGGGAACACAGTGCCCGACGGGCCAAAGAAGACAGCCGACCCAACCGACGCTGCTCCTTTGGGAGGCGCAGGAGGGTTCGAGATGATGGACACAGAGGCAACGCCTGCATCTGCAGGCCAGACATCTGGCGGGATATCCATCGCAGCGCCCTCTGGAGTCCCTACCAATCCTCCGACAGCACTATCAACAAGCTTTTCTACGCTACCGAAGGTAAAGCCGATGCATCCCTCCGAGTTTGCAGGGGCTGGAGTCTTACAGCCCATGTCCTTGCACTTTTGTTTAGCTGCAGTCAAGTCGGCGCCGTTGCAGAAAGGCTTGATGGGAGGGCTCAACAGGGCATTTCCCTGGCTCCCTAGTACGCTCTCACAGTAATCACAACACTGCTCGCGGATTTCAGCATGGTCAGTTGACGGCTGCTGAAAACTGAGCGGAATACGCGGAACCTTGACTTCTGCAATTCCGTCTATTGCATCAACCTGGTAGTGTCCTAGGTCCGAGGTTACCTTGCATTCCTGATCTGAAGAGCACATGGCAAGTTGATTCACGCCACGTACCCTACAACACTTGTCCTTGTCGGGCCCACTGAAACCTCCATCAGCTAGACCAGCCTTGCAAGTATCCTGCCCCCATTCCTCACAACTTGCAGGATTGACGGCTGCAAGCGCTGGCGTAGCATAGAGTCGTGTCCACATGTCAGCATCCTGTTGATTACCAGCACAGACCCTCACAGTATTATTGCCTTGGCAAATATGGTCGTCAGGCATCGTGATGACGGACTCCAAACATCGATACTTGATGACCCCCTTCGCGTGCAGGATTGAGGTGAATTTGACAGGCCCCTCTACTGCATTTGTCTGGATGAGACACGATGGCACAAGAACGGTCTCGTCGGGCATAGTAATGCCGGCATCCTGCGCGACGGTGACCGAGACCTTTGTGCGACTGGCCAGCGCCCTGCCAGGCTGGTCAACTGTAAGGTGAAGAATTGTGGCATACGAATCCCACCTGCCTCGCAAAGTCAGCTCCGAAGATAGTGCCAGTATGCCCTCCTTGCTTGGTCCTCCGAATTTTTCTAAATACAGGGAAATGGTGTCGCCATGGTAAAGCGCACGAATGAAGTCGATCGTGAGCGTGAGTTGGACAGCTTGGCCCGCTACTCTCGGGTAGAATTCTACCTCGGTGTAGTAAAAGTATCCCACAGGAGGCGACTCAACAATGGACCGCGTGTATTCCACGACTGCGTCCAAGGCAGGGTCCTTATCGGTATGCACAGTCAGAGTCAAGTCCTGCTGGTCCTTCTCCAATCCGGTTCGAGGCAATCGAATCATCAAGTTTTGAGGTATTTCGAGCCAACCAACCTGTCCCTCTAGCATGGTACCGAGCGCCCTCATCTTAACATGCCCCCCATATTGCCCAGTGGACACCCATTGCATCTCGACACAGAGTCGATTAGTCTCGTAACTAGAGTTTCCTACAGTCTTCGTGCATGGTGGCTTTAGCCAGCCCAATACAACCTCTTCAGACTTTGTAAAAAACCCTGGGAGGGACAAGGTCATGTTGTCGCCAACTACCAAAGCAAAGGCAAGATTGAAGGTCAGATTGAGCGGCGAGATAGAGCTAGCCTTGGGCTCTCGGTAGTCGAGCTTGGTTTCTAGGATGACATCAGCAGGAGTGAGTTTGGGGCAGGAAAGGTCTTGCAACACCACTAGCATCGGGCATGAATTGCCGGATTGTGCTTCAGCACGCACACTCACAGAATATGAGCCAGTACCGCCAGGAAGGACAAGGTTCATGCCGACGCGGCCAGTCTTCCAAGTGATGCCCTTGACCACTGTGGTACGAACAACAAGCTCCACAGTACCTCCTGCGTTATTCGGCCACCAACGGACGGTGCCTTTGCTAATATATTTGTTCTCACTGGAGTCTAACAATTGCACTGCTTGAGAATCAGAAATGGAATTACTCCCGAATCCTGTGAAATTCAAGAAAATACGATCATTTGCTTCTAACTGCATTTCTGTTTGGATGGTTAGACTAAACGTGGCCGGCCGTCCCGGGCAAGGCTTGTCGAATTCCATTTGTGCTGTGAAGAACGCTCCGACAGCACTGACGTTATAGATTGGTGTAGGAGGCACAGGCCCACTTTCGGCATTGGTCGACATAAGCATGGCCAAATCATTCTTTGTCACACCGCTCGATGGAAGCATCACACCCTCCCCAGATGCTACTTCGACCAAGATCTTGGTTAATGCCGACAAACTTTGCTCCACACGGAACACGAGTTGAAGATTGCCTGGGCTCACGATATACGATGCGAAGCGAGACATCGCGTCTGCTGGCAGAGACGTCATAGGCACAGCGCTTGACCCGGTGTTAGTAAAGCCAAACCCAGGCAACTTGATTGTAACACGGTCGCCTTGAGCCAAATCAGTCACAAGCTGGAATTCCACGCGTAAACCAGTACCCATGCTGAGATCACAGGTAGGTTGGAAGGACAGGCGCGTCCTTTCAAAATATCCGACAGCCGGCGTCTTGACGAAGGTGGTCGGTGGAACAGGGCCAAGAGCAGCATCTGTTGAAATTGTGAGTTCCTTCTGGTTGGCTCGCAAGCCCAGCAACGGGAGGCTGATTCCCATCTCTGTCGGAATCAACGCAATAAACTCCTTATTCGCAACCACCTGCTGCTGCAGTGTGAGGACCAAGATTGAGCTCATTTGCGACCATGAAATAAACAGAGAAGGGCGTCCATTGTTGCTATCCAAGACGTGAGATTGGATCACCAAAGCCCGCGAGGCAGGGCCCTTGAAACCTGGAAGTTTCAGCGAAAGATGATCTCCTTTCTGCAATGTCATTTTCGGCTTGAAGTAGAGCCAAATCGACACTAGACTGTTCACACGACCTTCGCCAAATCCTTCCACTGAGAATCTGAGCTGAGTAGAATCTGTGAAAGAGCCTACTGGCTGTGATCTCAAAATTGGACTTGATGGTGACGGGCCATGCACTGCGGTTGTAGATAGCTGGATCTTGGGATCATTCACGCGTACACCCACGTATGGAAGCAATGCACCGCTGCTCGCAGGGATCAAAATGATGCATCTGGTGTTTGCACTCACGTCCAGCGGCAGCTTGAGGCGTAGCGACTCAGTGTCTGAAACCCACGTCGCCAGGGTCATCATATTTCCCTGGAGAGGCCACGTCACGTTGACACTCTTATCAGGAAACTCGAATCCAGGAAGTTCGACTGCCATCATCTCGTCCTGCATCAGTCTCATGAGAGGAGTAAAAGCAATTTGTATGAAAGAAACATTCGAAGCCTTTGCCAGCGATTGGAAAGTGATTTCAGTATCACTAAAATAGCCAATAGGCTGAACGTCTTCGATGACAGTGCTCGGCACCAATCCACTCTTTGCAGTCGAACTGATCTGTACCGTTTCAGTCACGCTCCGTATCCCCATTACAGGCAAGAACATTCCAACGGCAAGAGGCACTGTAACCTCAATGTGCGTCCGTGGCAAAATCGTGTGATTGACTGCAAAAATAATCTGCGATGCCATTGCACTCCATGATGCAGGACCAATGCTGTTGCGTGGGTACGATTCAACAGCGAAGGCTGCGGCACCTGCGGGCCCTTTGAAGTCCGTCAATAAAAGTGAAACCATATCGCCGGACTCCAAGAGCATCTCAGCCTCGAATCTCAGTGTAACCGAGGTAACAGTGCCTGCTTTCACAAACTCATCGAAGGTCACATTTGTGAGGGAGAACGCCCCAACAGACTGTGAAATAGAAATCGGCGAAGTCAAGACCTTGCCTTCCAGTGCGTTGCTGGCAATTGTGAAATACGGAGAGTTGGCCCGCACACCATCCATCGGCAGAGATGTGCCGGAGATGTACACCAAAACCGTTTGATCCTGAATAATATCTTCGTGTAGTACTACGATGACTTGCACTCCGGGCACGATCTGGGTGACATTGGTTGGGTTAAAATCAGAACTGTTCGACAGTCCTATCGTGGAAATCTTACCACTTGGGACAGACTGTACTGCCCGCGACGACGACGCTTTATCTAACAAACCGAATCCAGGGAGGCGAATTGTGACACTTTCTCCCGCCGCGATGCGCATCTGGGGAGTGATACTTAAAGTAATATTTGTCAGTTTTCCAGCACTAGCTGGCTTGAAGGAAAGGCGAGCGTACTGATTGTCTTCACGAGATACGAACGAGCCCACAGGATGGACAATCGTCATGCTCACATCTTGAACCTGGCCCGACTGCGCCATAACCGAAACGGTTATGCCACTAGATTGCTTTCTCACACCACTAACCGGCAATCGAATGCCAGCTGCAGATGAAATCGACCAGTGAATAGTTGTGGACGCTGCAATATCCTGATTTGCATCAAACGTCAGTCGAGTCTGGTTGTTCTTCAACGTCTGCCATGCGACATTCCGGAAATATCCTGATGGAGAGACCATAGTTTCGTTTACCATTCCCGAGGCATCACGAGTAAAGTATGGTAAGCTCATTGAAAAGCTTTCCCCCTCAACGATTTTCATAGTCGGCGTCATGTTGACGTAAAGATCCGTAGCAGTATCTGCTATTGGCGTGCCAAACGACATCGGTGGCAATCTCTCAACAAAAGAACCCACCGCTGGTGAATTTTGGATGGCCACATCTGGCATAGGTCCAGACGGCGAGTCCGACGCAAGAGTCAAGTCGGTCGTATTCGCTTGAAGTCCAACGTCAGGGAGCTTAACTCCGAGCAACCGAGGCAGGCTCACTTGTTCGAGTGTATTCGCCTCAATTCTTGTTAACGCCCGTAAGTGAACCACCACAACATCACTTTGTCCAAACATGATATGCCATCTCCTACTAAAAATCGGTTGTGATTGAAGCCCTTTGGTAAAGCCGGGAAGCTTAAGGGTCAGGTTACTTCCCGGATACAACGTCATCAGCGACATAAATTCTAAAAGAACTTCCGTGTTTGCTCCAGCTGATGCGGGATTATATCCAATCTGAGAATAGCTGAGGATCCCCTTGCTCAGGATTCCAGGTGAATAAGGAATCTCCGTGGAAGAGATTACACCCGCAACAGCATTCGTTGAGTACGTCAACTCTTCGTTGTTGCTGGGTGTGCCAGCCGTAGACATGACGAACGGAGCCCGAACATTGACTGCCACCTTTTGACCAGACGCGATATTCAGCAATGACGTCATGACAAGTTGAGATGTGCTGTTCTTCCACTGAACTGCAAACATCGTCTTATTGTAGTCATCTTGCTTCAATGCACTAATGGCATAGGCATACGTCTCTGTGTACGTCTCGTTGTACACACTTATGTTGCTGGTCGTATTGACATAGCTAGTGGTGTTTACAACGAGTCTGCCACAACCGTCAGAATCGCACGCAAACACGGGAAGCGTAAGAATAACCTGCTCCCCTTCTTGTATGTCCATCGAGGGTATGAATTGTAAAAAGATGGAGTCCACACTTCCAACGCGTGGAGGCGAATAATCCAGGGAAACCTCAGCAAACGAGCCAATCTTTCGAACGTTGGCAACTGGTTCGGACAATATGCTTCCTGCCTCAGCATCGGCGTGTATCCTTATGCAGCACTCTCCACCAGGGCGGGCAAGTGTTGCGATGCAACACTCGGAATGCCCAGCGCCTGATACCGGGATCGTGATCCCGAAAGACGTCGGTACAGTTATCAAAACTTCCTGACCAGCTGCAATTGATGCCAAAGGTCGAAACCTAATACCCCCAGCTTCGTTGGTGACATGAACCAGTCCAATCGATGTATTTTTGCCAAGGGGAACCGTGAACCCGCCTAAGGAAATGAAAACACTGTCTGAAACATTTAAAGTCATCTGCGCCACGAATCTGACTATTATCGCGCTAACAGTATCAGCCCTGGAGATCGAGAACGCGATACTCGTCGATTGCATAAACGATCCCACCGGATCCACCTTATATACGGCGATCGGAAGAACCGGTCCTTGGACCGTGTCGGTTGCAATCGTGATGTCTTGTTGGTTTCTTTGTACCCCAGCACTCGGAAGGCGAATTCCAACGCTAGATAGAACAGTGATGTCAACTGTTGTTTCGGCACGCACGGGTCTATGGCATTCGAAAATGAGCTCTTCACGTGCGGAGGACCACGAGTGGAACGCAAAAGCTCCGACCGGCGATGTAGAATTCGCGTATTGGGAGCCAACGATATTTAGAAGATTCGAGGTAAAGCCTGTGAGTTTCAAAGTCACAGTATCGCCAGGGACGAATGCCATTTTGCCCTCAAACATAAGGCGGATTTTAGTCAACTTAGCCGCAACAGCTGGCCCTGGGAAACTGAGGTGTGGTGACTGAAGGAATGCACCGACACCTTGAACGTTTGTAATGCTGGTGCCTAATACTGGTCCCAACGAAGCATTTGTTGAAATCGTCACCAGCTGCTCGTTCAGACGAAGACCATCCCTGGGCACCACAAGCCCCGCACCACTAGGAATCTCTAAAAACATGCGAGCATTAGAAGCCACAAGATTCATTATCTTCACACTGAGCGTTTTATTGACGGGACGCCATTCGATCACAGTCTGTCGCTGCTGTACACCGTCTACCCACAGTTTCGGACGTACAACTCCTCCGAGCCACCCAGGACCAGTGTAGCCCGGCAAATAAATCTCGATCCTATCATACACACCGAAACCCATGGTCTGATTAAATCCAAACTCGAGGGCACATTGCTGTAACGGCCGACAGGGAAGAGGAAACTTGAGGTAGCTCGAGTCTACAAATGATCCAACAGCAGGCGACTGGCTGATAGCGGTTGGCAGAACAGGACCTGCATCCGCATTCGTGCTTATGGTCCACGACGTTTGATTAGCAAAGGTTCCGATGGCGGGCAACACAATTCCCGCCGATGATGGCACGGAAACAGATATAGGGGTGGCCCTCAATACCCGCGCCTTCGCCACCAAGGCTAGAGTATACGGCGGGATAGCAATAGTGGCAAGCGCGTGACCAGTCGAGACGTTGCTCAGCGTCATTGTTTGACTGCCACTCCAATACGTCCTCCATTTCACATTTGTCGACAAATCGAACTTCACCTGCGAAGAGCCCCCAAATGATGGCAAGCTGACAAAGATATACTCTCCCATACTTATGTCCATTTGTGCACGGGCCGACAGAGTGATCTCAAGAGGCATGTTTACTTTCAAGGGAGCATATTGTAGGTAGGGCGACTGTAAGAACGAACCAACGGCTGGGGACTCGGTAATGGGGGTAATTGGAATATTCTCAACACTGCTAATAATGGTAATTCCTAAAGAAGCTTGGTTTCTGGTAAGACCGTCGACTGGAAGCTTGATCTGCGCAGACACCCCAATAGTCACAGTAATCCGCGATTTCCCAAGTTTGCTCGTTTGGCAGGTCATAGCGACTGATGATGCCGAGGCAGTCCATCTTCCAGAAGTAAAGAGCCCATCGGGATAGGATGTGACAGAAAATGAAATTGAAGCATCTCGCTTCTGCTCGAAAGTTGGCAGCGTGATGACTAGTATGTCCTTGTAACTTATTCCATTCTCTGGTGCCAGCGACACGCTAATCTCACTGATTGAACCGGCAAGGGGCGGACTGTATGATACGTTTGCAGTGTCTGTAAAAGAACCGACTGGCATCACTGTCATGGGTTGGCCAGAAACCCTTCCTGCAGCCGCATTCGTGCTGATCGAAATACCGTTGCCATATGCACGAACACCGACCTTGGGAAGGACTAAGCTGAACGTGATTGCGCCAAACTGCATAGTTAACGGAAGATTGATAGCGATGAGTTGTCCAGCCGACACATCATCAGCCAACACAAAAGTCATAACCTTGTCCATTGGGTTCCAAGATGCGAACTGCACCTTGTTTGAAGAGAAACTAAACGCTTGCACATTCAGAACAGTCGATGGAACCGAAGGATGCGTTGTGAATCCCGGAAGAGACAACACGATTTCGTCGCCTTGCTCCAATGCCATCACTGTCGTAACCTCGACGGTAAGTGCAGCCGGAGTGGATGCTTTACCAGGCCTGAACGACAATCTCTTTTCCAGGAATGCACCAACAGACGGTGAAGTGTCGATTGCTGTCAGTAGTATCGACCCATCTACAGCTGTGACAGCATATTTCAAGTCGGCTTGGTTCGGCCGTAGGCCAGTAGATGGTGCTGTCAGACCAGCAATTGCAACTGTTATGTCAACAGTACGTTCTGCGGTGTCAGCAGGAACGCTGATAGGAATTTCCATCATCACATTTTGAGTGTTGTCAGTGACTGCCAGATTTTCCGACCGTGTATACTGTGGGCCCTCCACGAAAACATTTTCCAAGACAGTGAAATCTTGTGTCATGATGCGGGAAGTAGGCACGATTCGGCATTGAAGCGTGCCATTCGTCAGTTCCGGCTGGGCCTCATTTCTAGTTTCTGTCACATTCCGTTGCTTGGTAATATTAGAGAATACGGTGCTATCCAGAACCTTCTCGACGACCTTCAAACTAGCCGATAGCGGCACATTGGTAGCACGACCGAACAGTGGCAACACCAACTGCAATATATCTCCTGGGTTGAGAGCCATCTGTGTTTTAAACGTGAGCGTTACAATTGTGGTGGCACCTGCAAGCATAGGATCCAACTGAAGACTGGTGCTGCCAAGCAAAGATCCGATAGGTTGTACAGAAGCGAAGCTGCTATCTCGAACGGCACCCTCGTAGGAGTTGGTTGCAATGCGAATCGATTCTTGATTCGTACGAACACCTTGGGCCGGTAGAATTAGGGCAACGGATACATTGAGCGGTGTTCCTTGCGCAACAAACGAGACCACAAAAATGCTCAATTCCTTCAAGGCATTGTTCCATAAATATTCCCCGAGACTGCCTTTAGGTGGAAGGACATCCTTCCTTGCCACCACATTTTCTCCAGAGAAACCCGGCAGGCGGATAGTCACCCTCTCGCCGACCAGCATGTCCATAGATGGGGCAAACTTGATCAGCAGAGTGTTCTCCACTCCAGCTTTGCCAGGTGTAAAATCCATTTCCGTAGTGTCTGTCAGAGACCCAACCGGCTGGATATACGCGAAAGTCTTGGGGATTACGATGCCCAACAAAAAGTTGCCGCCAACCGAGTATTTAGACATCGTTTTGACCATGACTCCTCTTTCGGGGAGCCGAATTCCGGCAGATGAAGGAATGGTGGCGGATACAAGAGACTCGGCCGTAATAGATTGGTTAAACTCGAGTGACAGTGACTTCTTGACATCATTCCATGTAGCAAAGCTGAAAACCGATGGGGGAGACGATTCCACAGAAAATTGTACAACTGTGTTCGTTAGATTAAAATCAACTAGATACAACTCAACGATATCGTGACGCCGAATATCCATAGATGCCTGGAAGGTGAAGGTAATGTGAGCCGGGCTATCAAGTCGATCAAAACTGAAGGAAAGATTTGTTTGGCTCAGGGCGCCCACTCCTTGCACTCGCACCGAAGTAGGAGGCACAGATCCTGCCTCAGCGTCAACCTTCAATTTGATGCCCTGTGCATCCTTCACAACACCCTCCTTCGGCAACCGGATACCTTGCGTCAACAGAATCATTATCTGCAGAGGCGAGTGTCTGGGAATAGTTATGGGGATGGGTAGCGTGACCATCTGCGTGTTATGCCAGTATGCATATGCGAAGGCACCAGATACTGTCACTTCCATGGTCGAAGTGGCATTCGCAGATAGGGTAAAGCTGGGGAGGTAAATGGTAACGTTGTCACCGGTCACAAGATTCATCTCACCAACACACGTAAGCGTAATAGAGGTGTTTTCATTTGCAATGGCAGGCTCAAATGCAACACGACAAGTATCTCTAAAAGAGCCAACCGGCTGAACGTTCTTGATCGAGTGCTCAGATTCCTTGCCGTTTTGGGTGTCAAGGGCAACAACCATACCGTGTCCTTGGCCTTTAACACCCTTGAACGGAATTTTGATACCAGACGACTGGGGCACAAGCAAAGAATACTCGCGATAAGTATTGACAGCATATCCGATGTAATAGAATCTGAGATGGCCCGCACCCATCCACATGCCCACGAAATTTGCACCGTCTTGGCCTTCGACTAGGAAGTTTTGTCCTCCGTTGTCGAAACCAGGCAACGTTAGGTCCACCTGGTCGTATAGCAAGAATCCAGTCTGCATACCAAACTTGAAGGTCAGATCTGTCGGTTGTCCGAAGGCCAGGCGATTTAAAAATCCGATGCCGAGAGGAAATTGTGAAACCATTGCGGCAATAGGATTGAAATGAGCTACCACTGTGGCTGAAGCCCCTCCACTCGTTGTCACACCCACGTAGATGACAGTCTGCTTGGGCAATCCTTCCACCGGGACCTGCATGGGCTTTGACCGGATTTTGATATCGAAAGATGTTTTGGCCGGAATATCAAATGCATCATTCTGTTCACACTGTGCCCGAGTTTGGTACTGGTCACCGGGACACTTTTCTTCTTCATACCCCTTTGCTAGGATAAGGGTTTCAGCAGGGCAGTCAGGTGACCAGGATGCGTAGAACAGATGCCCGGTGGATGCCCGAAGTTGCAAAGTCTCGAACGGCGCGCTGACCAATCCTGTGAGCTTGAGTGTAATCAACTGGCCAGGTTTGAACGCAGAACTAAACGCCAGATCTTTGACAGTGATTTCAGAAAACTCACCTGGGGTGTATTCGGGAACAAATTCCACCGCCGGTGTTAAGTAGAAGATTCCTACTTGCGCAACCGATGCGAAGGACTGGTCGTTGACCTGTCCATCCTTGGCACCCGTCGAAAGTGTCAAAGACATCTGATTAAGAGTCACTCCGTCGGCTGGCAGATTGAGCCCGAATGATTCAGGTAACGTGATATGTACGGCTTGCCCGCTTGCGAGAACCTCATCAAACCGTATTTCGAGCCTTGAGGTCGTGGGAGACCACGCCGCATTAAAACAGACGGATGAGCTGCTGCACTCACTAATCGTATTTAGTGCACCTGCGAAGTCAGGCAACTGCACCGTAATAGCTTCACCTACAGCAATATTCATCATGAGAGTAAAGCGCAAGGCTACACCAGTTGGCATGCCAGCCATGCTTGCACTAAAGTTCAGGGCAGAATTTTCGAATGTTCCGACAGCATCGATAGATCTGATCGGATGGAAAGGAATCGAGGCGGTCTTCAACAGAACGTCAGGTCCCGATTTCGAAAGACCTTTCTCTGCGAGAGTGAGGGCAGAATCCTTAAATATGGTCACATTCAACGACACGCCAGCATTTATGTCCTGCTGGACTACCAGTGTTAGCAAAAATTGTACAGGATTCCAAGCTGCTGTCGGTGCGAACATACCCAACGGCCGCGTAGTGACAGGTAAAGCAATAGCCGTAGCTCCATCACCAAACTCGGGCAGAAGGAGCGTCAGCTCCTCACCTTCCTGAAGATGCACTTGAGTCGTGAACGAAAGACCAATGTTGACAGGGGCACCAGAGTGTGCTGGGTAGAAAAACATATTTGCGCTCGAAATCAATGAATCGACGTAGGGGGTATCGAGCAAGCGCGTAGTTTCAATGACTCCTGCTCTTCCTGCGCACCGAATGGTCACGGTTGATTGATTTCGGGTCACTCCTCCGCGAGGAAGAGCTACTCTCGCCGTAACTGGAAAGAATACTTCAATGATCTCATTGAGAACAATGTCTCGTGCCATAGATACTATCATCTCCTCAGAATCAGGATGCCAGGTGATAGACTGCACCGCATCTGCAGGGTCTGACAGAGTTCCTTGGTTATCTAAATTCACTGCATCCCCGGTGAAACCAGGCAGTTGGAGCTTGATGAGATCACCAGGGAAAAGCACTGCGCCAAAAACAGAAAAGCGAATCTTGATATCCGTGATGTTGCCTGCGTATGGATTTGTGAAACTGATCTTGGAAATTCCGAAGTAGCCAACTGGAGACACAGGAGGAGATGAGAGGATAGGCCGCCATCGGACTGGTGCACCTTTGTTGTCAGTAGAAATCTGCAAAGTTACCTGGTTTGCCTCCAAACCTTCCATCGGAACCTTTATGCCGTACGAACGAGAAATGGTGATATCTACAGTCATTCGTGCAGGTACTGCGTTGAAAATCAAAAAGCTGATTTCTGGACCCAACGCTGTGATCTTGTCATAGTCTGACCACGATGCTTGCTCAAAGTAGCCAGAAGGCGATGAGCTTACTGTGAACTCAGCTCCCAATGTCTGCTCCGTCGTCGCAAATCCGGGAAGTCGAATCTTCAGACGAAACCCACTATTGAGTACCATGCTGGCTTGCAGGCGCAGGGTGATATCTGCCTCGTTCCCAGCAATTGCCGGCTCGAGGATAAGCTCAGACTGCAAGAAGGATCCTACTGCAAGGGACGACTCTATAGACTTGGCCATAAACGGACCATTCACGGCATTCGTCATGACAGTGAGGTTTTTAGCATGTCTCTCTAAGCCATCTACGGGAAGAGCAATACCACATGGGCAAGAACCATCAACTCCGTCAACAACGAAACTTCGGGGCACTTGCACGATTGCAAGTGCTCCCGCACTGATCTTCCTCGCTACAGTAAAGGTCAACGCTTCGTGAATTGAGTTCCACGACAACTTTTGGACACTGTACTCGGGGGAAGAATAATCGGTATTGCCGACGATTGGTGTGGTAAGATCACATCCGTGCACAGCCTCGCCTGTGCACTTGTAGTAGAACCCGGGAAGGTGTATCGTGATTGTGTCCGCAATGGACAAAGGCATGTGTGGAGTAAACTTGAAAGTAATACGCACCTTGCCATCCGCATTCTGTGGTGCATAGCTTAACGAAGTTGCACTGAAAGCACCTACAGTCGGTACAGCTTCGATGCGCATTGGGGACACAGGTCCGTCAACAGCAGTTGTGGATACTGTGATTTGATGGTCAGTGAACACACCAAGTGCAGGAAGCTTGAGGCCAAATGACAGCGGAAGCACAAGAACAGTGCGGGTCAAACGAGCCATACGGTACAGCGTTTCAATGTGCAGCTGATGCTGCGCTGGGACCCACGTAGCCAAATATTTGCCATCCATCAGGGGTACAGCAACCTGACTAGCGCCAGAAAATCCTGGCAAAGTTAGAACGATAGATTCCCTGGCCGCAATGTCCATAGTAGAACGGTTAAAGTTGAAAGACATGGTCACTGGCACATTTGTTGTCCTGGGCAAGAAGTCTAAACTTGTACCAAAGAAGGACCCAACCTGTTGTATTTGCATCGGTGTAGACAAGGCCTGGGCGACAGAACCATACGTCATCAATGTAACCCCCGTCTCTTCTCTCACCCCACCCCGTGGAAGCAGAATACCAATATCCGACGAAACTGTAATATCAAGCTGCTGCTCGGTCGAAATGGACAGTCCTGGCAATACCAGCAAAATCAAACTGGCCGCGCCGTGGCAATCGCGCTCCCATACTGCACGGAACAAATTTCCGTTTGAACCACCCAAACTCACAACCTTTCGTTCCGAAGTAAACCCAGGCAGTCTCAGCAACACACTACCCATTTCGTTGATGACCATCTTGGTCTTGATTTTGATCTTAAGCTCTGCGGGTTTACCAGCACCAGCACCCGTGCCAAATTCCAAGGACGCCGTTGGCAACGTTCCGACCAGAACAACAGTTACATTTGATGACGAACGCCACTCGAGCTCAAACGTTTCATTCCATCCATATGTGGCTTGGTGCTCCGTGTGAACGATCACATCCACTAATGAGTTTCTTGCCCGAAGTCGAACATCGTCCAATTGATTGCATTGAGGCGCCCAGTCACTACCAACAGTAAGATTTAGCTTGACAAACAAGAACTCACCACCACACTGGGCCATAAAGGCCTTCCGTTCATGATGTACAAAGACATCCCGATTGTTCAAGGTGGATGACAGGCGCACATATTCGCCCTCTATATCCTTGTTGTGCTGCGTTCCAGTCAACAGAATCCTTCTCTCTGCGAAGGAGCCCACTGGCGGAGAGGCAGTGATTGAATGCTCCGATATCTTGACGTGGCCTGATGCATTTAATACAGATATCTGCAAACTGGGCTCGTTTTTCACCAGGCCCTCTGGAGGCAGAGTTATTCCGGCCTCGGCCGGTATCTTAATGCGTACTATTGTATTTGCAGGGATAGCTGTACGAGCTGTCAAAAGTAAGCATGAGCGTGTCGAAACCACCTGCAACAAATTCGACTGGTTCTGAGAAAAAGTGCGATTGAACAAAATCGTTCTGTTTTCAGCATTACGACAGATTTCGGTGGAAGTCAAGTTGACAAGTTCATGTCTGAGAATCCAAGATTGAACTCTAACAACTTGAGTATATGCAACCATATCACTTACATTCTGAACAATGTATGCCGCACGGATTCCGTTCTGTCGGATAGACTTAACCTCGCACTTTTGGGTCAGAGCGTTGGGCTCAGCAACTTCCTCCATCCATGAGTAAACTTCATCCTGAGAAACATTCTTCAGACTAGTCACATTCTTGTACAAGGTGACATTTTTATACTCAGGGAATGTGTCGTTGAAGGTCTGATTGACCTCACGTGTCACTGTGCACGTGTAGTTTACGAAGCCCAATACTCCATGCCGGATTTCCGATTCTTGCAGCTGGATACGCTCAATTTCGGTGAATTCGTTTTCCTGGGTGTACGTTCTGAACGTCCAATTCCCATCTACAAATGCATCATTTGGGATGGAAGTCACAGAGAATTTTCCGTCGGATCCTTCAAATCCGAACAGTTTGACCTGAATATGTTCTCCGGACTGAATTGCAACGGAAATATTTACCGTAAGATCCATAGCACTGACCTTTCCAGCACTCTGGTCGACAAACTGCAGAGAAGAAGAAATAACATCTCTGTCTTGGAGATGCAAGCTGCTTTCAGTGAGCACTACGGCGGTCACAGATCCCTGGATGGACACTGGGAAATTGAAAACAGGACCAGCAGCTGCATTGATGGTGAGGTGTACTTGAACAGACGAGAAATCAAATCCGTCTTCAAACCTCATCATAGCCCCTGTAGGTATGGTGAAGCTAACTTTTTGATGAGCATTCACGTCATCCGCTACCAACAACACAATGGCGCGCGACTCCTCTTTCCAATCTGCTGTCAAAAAAGTACTTGGCGGTACCGAAAATACTGGAGTGCATTTCGTTTGAATCGGTGATTGAAGCTGAGTAATAACTAGTTCGATGGACTCTCCTGATTCAATCTGCACTCCTGGCGAAAATTGAAGAGTGATGTCATGGATCTGACCATCGACTGAATGATTGACATTCAGCGAAACACCATGTACAGTTCCAACCACCTGGACTACACTCAAGGACGTCGCTGTAGCTGAACCGCCACTGGCGGTTGAGCTGACTGTGAACCCAGGCTGCGCAGGGATTCCTGCCGCAGGAACCCTTATTCCAGCATACTCGGGCACAAATACCTTCAGACTCTGCCCTTCAGTCACCGTCCTCGCAACATAGAATGTCAATGTCTCGGTCTCAAGAACCCAATCACAGTACAAGACTTGGAAGAGGGGGTAGCTTCTTACAAACTGCTCCGTAACTGTCTGTCCAGTGAATCCCGGCAAAGAGAAAGAGAAAAAATCACCCTCTACTAATTCACGAACTGGAACAATTTCGACAGTAATGCCGGAGACTGCACCTGCGACAAGATGATTGAAATTAAGGGACGAAAACAAAATTTTGCCTATGCCCACATTGAAGATTGGATGGTCCATAACGTCACCATTCTCCGCGTTCAAAGCCAACTTGAGGGTTGGTGAATTCGCAGGCAGCCCATCGTCTGGCATGAAGACTGGGATGTCTCCCTGCGAAATCCGAATTACGACGGGTGTGCTTTGCGGCACCGTCATGTTGATGATAAAAGTCAATCCTTCTGATGGAATCCAAGTGACCTCAGCAATACTGCCAGCGGGCGTGCAGTCGGTAACAGGGAAGCCATATCGTCTCTCTCCGCTGAAACCATCCAGAACAAGCACAATAGTATCGCCAGACATCAAATCCATCTGAGCTGTAAACTGTAATTCAACATCAGTGAGTTGGCCGGGATTGATGGCAGAGAATTTGACAACAGGCATGCCGAGAAGAGAGCCAATGCCCCCGACTTGAACATCGCCAAATCTTGATACAGGGCCTGCTTGAGCAGTTGCGTTGATCTCTATGCCGTGTCCCTCAGTAGGCACACCCTGTGCCGGAAGCTTGATACCGGCAGTTGAAGGAACAAATAGCTCAAACAAATTTGTAATTTTCGTTGCAGATATTTTGAAAGACATGACATTTGTCAACGAGTCCCACACTGCTGTGCTCACAACAGACGAATTGAGGTCTACGATTGTCGAATTTCCTGCAAACCCGGGCATATAGATATTGAACGTATCATTCTGGAAAAGAGTCATAATGGCATGAATCCTCAGTTCGATTCCAGAAACTGTGCCAGGTTTCGCTGGCTTGGGACTGAAGCGGAAGCCAAACTCTGAGAACCCGCCTACCCGATAGACTCCAGGAGACTGTGGAATGGGCACTGAATGAACATCCCCGCATGCTGCACCTCTGACCGCAATGGTGATATTGGGGCTAGAAGCTTGTATTCCAACTTCAGGCAAGGCCCATCCGGCAGCGTATGGGATTCGAATCTTGATGAGGGAGTCAGCGGCAATCACATCTTGGGCACGGAACTCAATTATGGGCGATCGCGTGTACCTCGCACAAAGGTCTGTACGCAATGCACTAAACGATTCGTCCCGTTGCATTCCTGTGCGGAAGACTGTTGCTTGGTTAGACGACACATCGAAAGAAGCGGTCACATTAGAGATTCTGGTAAATTGCGGCAGCTCGAGCACAATGCTACTGTTCACTTCAATACACATTTTGATCTCAAACGATAGGTCAATGGCAGTACGGCCGCCAGCTACTTGGATGACGTAGTCTAATGCGGCCGACATTATTGCTCCAACAGGTTCTGTGTCCATTATGGCGGTTGGACCCACAGCGCCGCTAATCGCGTAGGTTTCGATCGTGCACGAGGTTTGATTCGCTTTAACACCGTCCACGGGCAGAGTGATGCCTATTTCCATCGGAATGCCAATGCACACGCTGCTGCCAGCAGCAATATCCTGAGCTACTGTAATTTCTGCACACGCAACACTCCCGCAGCTACTCGAAAGTCGCCATGTGAAAAGGGGAGCCAATTCCATGTTGGTGGATAATAGCGAGGTGCTAAAGTATCCTGCTGAGCCTCTGAAGCCCGGAAGTTTAATAGTAATCGATTCACCCATCATCATGGCCATATCTGGCGTGAACGAAATCAGCAAGGGAGCAACTTCATTGGCCTTAGAGCAACCAGTTTCAGTGGTAGCAGTAGCTTGACTTGAAGGGGTTGTTGCCGGGCTCTGGGCAGTCGTACTCGCACTAGCAGAAGTCGTAGTTGTTGTCAGGCTCTGGGTAGTGGAACTCGGGCTCGGAGTGCTTGTCCTACTTGGACCCGGGGTGCTTGTTGTCAGACTCTGGGTAGTCGTACTTGGTCTCAGAGTGCTTGTACTCGGGCCACAGGTACCACACACCTCACCCGTCTTGCAGTAGAAAGACAATTTTGTGCTTCTCATCAACCCGATCTTCTGGACACTGCCTCCGCTTGAGATGATCGACGTGGTCATTACAGCACCCCCGCGGGAATCTGAAGAGATCGTGATGCGCGCAAGCTCGGACTCATACATCAGACCATCAGAAGGCAACGTCATCTTCATGTCAGCTTCAGAAGTAATACCTGCGGTAAAATTTGAGCCATCGACGATTGCGGTAAAATTTGAGCCATCTTCAATAAATGCAGCATCAATTGTTAAGATCACGGTAAAATTTGCCACTGAAGCGACACACGATGCTGCTGAGATCACCCCTTCTGGATGTGCCGACACAAATGGCATGATATCTGCGGGACATGCGCCAGAAAATCCTCCAAAGCTTAGGGTGATGCTGTCACCAGTAGCAAGTTTCATGAGTGGAGTCATGGTTGCTATAAACCCGCTGGTCATACCAGCCCGTGGGTTCTCAAACTTGACAGCGGCGACGATCTTTCCTACCAGTTGAGTTGAAATGGCAAGTGGTACTTCATCCAGTATGGGCACATTTAACACACTCGCGGAGATGTGCTGGGTGCCTACTCCACGACTGTTGACCACAATACCAATGCCAGACGCGATGGTGATATTCAGGTCCTGCCCGGCTTCTATGTAGGATCCCACAAGCATCTCAACAACATGACTGGAATTTTCCCAGGACGCTGCCAAAACGCTTCTTTCTGGGGAAGAGGACACGTTGAATGCCGGCACGTTAGCACCTTCAAATCCAAGCAGTATAAGCCTTATGCTCATACCTGCCTGCAGATAAACCGGAGTAAACAGACGTATTGTAATTTCTGCGTTCACGCCAGCCTGCGCAGGTTCAAATGAAATGCGAGAAACAGGGACAGATTCTGTGAGCTTGGTTGGTTCTTCGAAAATAAAATAAGGGAGCACTGGGCCGTCAACGGCATTGGTTTCGGCCATAAATTTGAAACGAGAAACTTTTTCCAGCACATCGCCTGATTGCAGTACCTGAATGCCAGCGGAAGAAGGCACATTGACTTTAATAACTTGGTGTCGGGTCACGGGCGTTGAAAGAGTGAGTATCAACTGAGAAGCTTGCCTAGACCAGCTTCCAGAAGACACCCAGGGTGTCTTGCCAGCAATGGTCCACGTCACTAGGAAACATGTGGTGTCGTTGCCCGTCAATCCAGGCAGAGTGAAGGTGAGTGCTTCTCCTCGACCAATGTCCATTTCGGGTGTCAGCAAAAACCCTAGACTGACAGCTCCAGTCAAATCAGTAAAGTCATTTTTGTCGTTGATCTTGACTTTCAGGAGATTGGTGAAGGACCCAACAGCCTCGACGCGCTTGATGGAAGTCGGGAGCAAGCGACCACTTGCTGCGTTCGCTTCGACGCGAATGGTCGCTTGGTTCGGGCGCACTCCAGCGTCAGGAAGCCGAATGCCAGCGTCCTTATCAATGCGTATTGTCAGTCGCTGCTCTGCAAGCAAAGTCTGGCCCAGACGGAACCAAGCTTTTGGCTTGGTGCAACCACTTGTTGTCGGGCTCTGGGTGCAACCTGCCGTCCACGAGGCATTGATCGGAAACAAGGCACTGCCCACAGTGGCATTGACGTTGAAAACATACTGCGAACCACGCACCGACCAGAAGTCAGGCAGCTCTACAGCAAGATATTCGTTCTCACGCAAATCCATCAGGAAGGCAAAATTGAAAGTCATATTCCCTGTCTCATTTGCGCGGCCCATCTGCAAAAACTCCAACGAGGATTCAATGATTCCTCCGACGGCCTGCGTTTTCATGATGGCAACATTGCTGCTAGAACCAGAGTTTGAAATTGCGCGAACCTGGAGGGACGGCTCATCTGCTCGGATGCCAGCATCTGGTATGCGGATTCCCGCCTCTAGCGGAACATGGACTGTGATCGGGGTCGAGGCATGAATTTCTTTGTGGACAGTAAGCTGCAATTGGTAAGAACCAAGCTCCCAGCCACCCCTCAGTATCTTCTCGTCACGGAAGGGAGGGCATGGGGTGGGATAAGCTGGGCAAGGCGCACGATCTGAAACCACATCAAACCCTTGTACGCTCGCGCCTCCAAAGTTGGGCAGGGTCAGGTGCACACTGTCACCTTTGAACATGTTCATGTGAGCACTAAATGCAAAGGAAATGGCAGCAGGACTGCCTGCTTTGGCTTCCTCTGCATTGAAGAAAAGGTGTGAGAACGTAACCAACCCTGTATTTCCTGGATAAATACCAGGTGACAACATGATAGGATCACCAAGGACAGGTCCGGCAACACTTTGGGTCGAAATTGTGAGATTCTTGAAATTCGCTGGGTGCGCATCAAGTGTGAGGGCAAATCTGAAAGGCGCGTTGAGAGGAATGTCGATGACATATTTAGTGTAGGCTTCCAAATCTTTGTAGGCGACGACACTTAGTTCGTTCGAGACATTATTGTACGCCAGCGGCCAGGTATAGTAATCCATTTGGTATGTACCATTCGATGTCTTGTTCAAGGCAGAAGCATTGTAACCCAATGAGTAGTTGTGGACAGGATAGCCATAATAACCAGTCATCTTGAAGGTCAGTGACTCACCACGCGCAATAAACTGAGCAGCTTCAAATGAAAAGGTGACATGCACTCTGCTACCTGCTACAGGTGGCTCAACAACCAGCGTGCTGTTGAGGAAAGCACCAACTGGTTGTGATGTCTGGATGGAAAATGGAGGCACCTGGCCAGCCACGGCGTCACTCGAAATGCGCATAGTGGCCTGGTTAGGTCTGACACCGACTACTGGCAACCTGATTCCATATGATGCAGGCACATCAAACTGCAGTGGTCTGTACGCGGGAGACAGATTAGCAAAACGAATAGACAGTCTTGAAGCCATCTCGTTCCAGCTCACATTTGCAGCAACAGGCATAAGACCTCTAGACGAAATGCCCTTTCCTCCAAACGAATCGCCAGCGAATCCATCAAGGCCAATATGTACTGTATCTCCTGAGGCCATCGCCATCGCAGGTGTGAATGATACCTTAATGGTGCTTTCAGCGTTGGCTTTCGGTGGACTGAAATCCAAAGCAGTGTTAACGAACGCCCCCACACCGTGCACGTACGTGAAGCGGGTTTGCGGAGTAGGCCCATCCATCGCATCTGATGCCATCGCTAGGCTCGTCTGGTTCCTCCGTACGCCTGCTATTGGGAGAGTAATCTGCAGACCACCGAGCGGAACAAGAATTTTAACCAATGTGTCTTTAGCGGAAGAACACGACGAACAAAGAATAAATGAGAGCGTAGGGGCGTTCCATTGAGCCGTCCACGTTCCAGGAAAGATAGAAGCGTTTGATTTGGGACCACCAAAGCCAGGCAACGTTACATAAACCATTTCTCCTGCCACAATTTTCATATATGCTGAAAAGGTGACAGTCATCCCAACATTTTCACCAGCTTTTGCAATGCCACCTGGGTTCAGAGCAGTTGACGCAGAAAGGAAGGAAATGGTAGTGTCCCGCAAGACACCCACCGCTGGAAATGTCAATATGAGAGTAGGGAGGACTATTCCCTGACTAGCATTGGTGGAGATAAAGAAGCCTTTCTCACTTGATGTGATGCCATCCGATGGAGTATCAATACCAAGGGAATAGGGAAGCCAAACGCTAACATTTGTACCCATTTCAAGACCCTCCGAACAATTAGCAAACGGAGACACGATTGACAAGACCAAATGATAGGTGTCAAGATTCCATGATGCATCAATACACTGACTCGGTACATCATTCCAGCTCGCACGCACGCGTCTGGATTCAAAGGACGGTCCTCTGAACCTGTCGAGCTTCACTACAAGTGTTTCGCCTACTGCGATGCCCATTTCTGGAGTGAAATCAACGAAGAGATTCCTTTCGTACGCATCGTACCTAATGGCAGGACTCGTCGAAAAAGAACCAACAGCCTGTGTCAAAGCCAGACTAGTCGAAGGGACGGGGCCAAGTGCAGCATCTGTCTGTATCGTGAGTGTCGCTTGATTCTGTCGGACACCTTGCACAGGGAGCTTCACGCCAACGGATTCTGAAACTGTGATATTTAGTCTGAGGTCGGCAGGAAACGAGGTTTTCATTGTGAGGGTGATTGTTCGCCCGTCGGCGGAATGTTTGAGCGCAATTCCAACTGGAACCTCAAAAAATTTCGATACTGTGGCGTTGCCACAATCTATAGTCACATTTGGGCACTGCGTAACCGAATCAATCCAATTTACAGTTATATTCTCTGAAAACACTGACCCCCCACGTGAAGACTGGAAACCTGGAAGATTCAACGTCACTATGTCTGACGCTTGCAGAGTCATTTTTGGGACAAAAGAAAAGTCAATGTAAGTGTTCTCGTTGGCTTTTGCCAATAATTTGAAGGCAAGTCGTGTTGTGTCGGTGAATGATCCTATCATTGGTACGTATGCAAAAGGCTCGCTCAGGACAGGGCCTACTCGTGCATTCACAGCGATAGTGATGTTACTACGGTCCACCCTGATTCCTACTGCAGGAATTTGGATCCCGGAATCAAAAACTGTGATATTAAAGGTCCCAGGCTCCATCCTGGACGAAATGAACACCGAAAGCTCTTGCGAGCGAGGATTCCAGGCTACTCGTTGAGTGGCATTCGGGGAACTTTCGAATCTAAGCGTGTCATTGATCCCTGTCGCTTCACCCATGAAGGTTGGTAACAGAACATTAAAACTGTCACCTGCCAGCAAGGGCATGTATATTGCAGCCTTCAGCACAATATCACCAGCAACGTTAGCCTTTTGCGGAACAAACTCAAGGATCGTAGAATCTTTCAAGAATCCTCCAACAGGCTGTGTGCTGATTATTGCAGTTCCCGGCGTCCGCACAACTGGCCCAAGGCCTGCACCCGTCGACAGAAAAAGATTTGCCTGATTTTCCCGCACCCCTATAATGGGAATCTTTAAGCCTGCATTTGACGAGACGAAGCCAATAGCAACAGGCGATCCGATGTTTAAGTTCCTTCCGAGTGTCAAAGTCAGGGTCGAGGCTGAAGAGTTCCAGACGGCAACCCTAACTGCGCAATAGGGTGAAGTTGACAAAAGGCCTTCTTGATCAGTGCCAAAACAGTACCATCTGTAGTCGCCTCCATGAAATCCGTTAAGCTCAAGGATCAACGTTTCATTGGCAATCATTTCCATCGACGTAGAAAACGAGAACGAAAAGTTATTTGACTTTCCGTATACCGCAGGATGGTTAAAGGTCAGTGTGCTTGTGGCAAAGTGACCCACTGGCTGCGTTGTGTTCACCGATGTCCTTGGGACCTGGCCAGCAATGGCATTGCTACTTATCCTGAGTGCTGCCTGGTTCGTTCTCACTCCAAGCACAGGCAGCCGAATACCAAATGCAGCGTCGCATTCAAACCGAAGGTTGATGTCTGCAGGTGCCGTGCTGTCGAAAATGATGGACAGTTGCGAAGCGTTATTGTCCCACATCATTGTTGCAAAAAATCCACGTGTGTAGCTTGTAGTAGACATGTAAGTTTCGTTACCTATCATGTACTCTAATATATGCGTGTAATTGGTTGATCTGACAGCCCGGGTGAAATTATCACCCTCAAACCCAGGTAGATCGACAATGATCTTATCACCAACACTCATCGACATGGCGGGCGAAACTGACACGGCAATCGTGCTCGATTTATTCGCCTTAGCTGCCGAAAAATTTAGACGCGAGTCCATAAAGACACCAACGCCTTGCACTGACATGACTGAGGTCGGTTGAACAGGTCCTTCCACAGCATCCGTCTGAATCGTGATATTTGTTTGATTTTGACGAACACCGCGAACCGGAAGTGCGATTCCGGCAGTTGCAAGGACTGTCATCGTCATCAGATATTTTGGCGGTATTCCGCCACGTGTTACCAAAAAAGAGAGCGTCTTGGACTCGCTGCTCCACGAGGCCAAGAAGGAAGATGACGCGATCAAAAGTCGCGTGAGATTGCCGCTGCCCACAGACTGACTGGAATTGGCATCAATGGGCAATGCAGTGAAACTATTTCCACCAAAGTCGGGAAGAGTAAAATTCACCGTGGAATCTTGGCCGATAACAGTTTCTGAGATGAAAGTGAAAACAAACTCAGCAGCAGTGTCGGCCTGCCCGAGGCCACGCGAATTCGATCCTGTAGGCGTTGCTGTCATCTTAAGGCTGGTCTGATGGAAATGCCCGAGAGCCGGAAATTTTTCGATGATGGTTGGCAATACTGGTCCTGCCAATGCGTCCGAAGAAATGATGAATCCAATTTCACCCGGTGTAACCCCATGCCTAGGGACGATGATCCCTTGTGAAGATGGAATCACAACGTGGAAACTGGTACCAGCAGCAATATTTGAGGGGCATGCGCCGTCACTTCTGTCAACCTGGTCAACTCGCATCTCAACCTTGCAGGATTCTCCTTCGAAACTTATGGCAACCAGGAAGCATGGCCCAGGTACAACGTTTGATTGTGATCTAACCTTGTAGTCGGTAAACGGCGCGCCACTGAAGCCAGGCAGTAGAACAATAACAGTTTCACCAGCGGTGAGCTGCATGTCTGTACTAAACGATACCGTGACGTCTGTCACAGACCCCGCAATCGGTGGAGTCAACACTACTCGAGGGCTCGTTGAAAACGAGCCCACCGCCTGCGACGAGACATCACTCTCTTTCACAGGCCCTGACACGGCACGGACAAAGATAGTGATATTGTCCGAATCTTTCCTATTGCCGTGTAGCGGGAGAGTTATGCCCAGATCGATTGGCGTGGCCCAAACAGTTTCGGCGGGAATAATACGGCCGACAGTGAGAACTAACTGCTCTGTACCTGAAACCCATTCAGCTATAGAAAACGGACCAACTGTGGCATTACTTGCTGTGGAGGTACTTGCTCCACCGAAACCGATCATTTGCAGCGTGATTGCGTCTCCTGGATATAGAGTCATGTTCGCCTTGAACGTAAAGGTGATGACAGCGCTCTGCGTTGCCTTCGGCGATTCAAACGTCACGAGGGCCTGGTCGAAAGTGCCGTTTGGTCGGATGCCTGGAGTATCTTTGATGGCCTCGCATTTCACGGGTCCCACAGCACTGTTTGACTGGATCTGGAAGCCCTTTTGATTAACGCGCAGGCCTTCGACAGGCAAATGGATTCCGTACGAAGATGGAATGGTAAATTTGACTCCTGATCCGGCAGTGATTGCTTCTGAGATGTCAAACTCAAGACTTGGGTTTGGCTGGCCTACAGTGCCACTCAAAAAGATCGCAGATTTGGTCCCGTTGCTTGCGTCGGACGTGTAATTAAGAGCAAAGTCCTGGCCCAAATTTGTAGGAATATGTAGGCCTGGCACCTGAGCTGTTATTTTGGAAGCGGTCGACACAGGAGCATACGATTTTAAAGTCAAAATGATGTCAACAGCGCGTCCAAGATCAGGCGGTGAGAATGTGAGGACAGACGTCTCAAATCCACCAACTGGTTGAGGGCTGTCGAAGACAGTAGGACCCACCTCGCCTGCTGCCGCATTGGTTTGGATTGTCAAAGTTGCCTGACTATCGCGTACGCCAGCAACAGGCAGCTTGATCCCTATGTGTGTCGGAATAAAAAAGCACATTTCCTGGCCACTGGAGATTTCCTTGTTCATGGTGAACTGCAGACACTCGACATTTCCGCATTCTCCTGCAAGTCGCCAAGTACCTAACATTGAAAAAACTTCATTGCCGTTTGTTGTGTCAGTTGCCGTGAAGTTGGTATCGAACATTGCAACGGCTTCCCTTTGGAAGCCCGGGAGCTTGATAGTAATCTTCTCACCAATTGCGATCTGCATTTTTGGAGTGTAAGTGATAAAGATTGGCGCTAGCGTCCCTGCCGCGGAGCAGCCCCGTGGGACAGTTTTGCCACCGCACGTCTTACAGGTTTCTCCGGTCTTGCACCAAAACTCCAGGCTAGTATCTTCCATATACCCAACGCTTTCAACTGTTCCCTTGTTTTCTACACCAGTCATGAGCGCAGCTGTTGCAACCATTGGCCCATCCTGTGCGTCTGAAGACACTGTGATTGAATTCTTGTCGGCATCTGTCAACACCCCCATGGAAGGCACACGAACACCGGCGCCGGCGCTGACAGTGACAGTGAATTGCATCCCAGGTTGGATACCATCTGGACCTACCGAGAAGACGATTGTAGACTGCTGTGCAACAGATGAGCATGACGCCGATACTATTACCCCAGGAGGATCCTGCCCGACGAGTGGCAACACAAACTGGGAGATGATCGAAGAAGAACAATTAGAGAAGCGCCCAAGAGTCACTGATATGTGCTCGCCAGCAGCAATCCGCATGTGCGTTTCAAGTGTCAGGGAAAATGCAGTTGGCTCTTCTTTTACAGGATCCTCAAAGGTCACCCCCAAACGCATAAATCCAACTCCCTGTACCTTGAACAAGACACTGGAGGGTACAGAACCATCCGTCGCTTTGATGGAAAATGTCAGGTCATTAGCACTTGCCCTCAGTCCTTGCGCAGGAAGCACAAGTCCGGCTGCAGAAGGCAGGAAAAGCTGGACTGCAGTTTGCCTTGCAATGTTGCAGCGCAACGTGAAAACCAGCGTGCTGTGATTGGCGTTCCATTCTGTCGTATCTTGGACGGGAAGGAATGGGCAGACAGAGATGTTGAGCAAATTGCTCAGGGCACTTACCATAGTGAACCCCGGAAGATACAACATAATTTTGTCGCCAACACCAAGGTTCATCTCAGGCACGAATTCCATCATCAACGATGAGGCTTCGTTGGCCCTTGCATTTGCAAGCCACGTTATATTGGGCTTGGAAAGAGCCCCAACGGGTTGCAAATAGGATACCGACTCAGGAAGAAGGGGCCCCCATGTGGCATTAGTCTTTATAAGGATGTCGCCTTGTCTGTTCCTGACGCCCACTGTGGGGAGGTTTAACACGCTCTCCGCACCGATAGTAAGTTGAATCGTAGTCTCGGCAGGGACCAGGTCAAACACACTGATTGACAAGGTAAAGGACGCACTATCCCAAGTCGACATACGCCACGCGGATGGGGGGCCTCCTGTTGAATCCACAATCAAATTAGTAGTAGTTGGGCCCGTGAATAAAGGAAGCACGATCTCTATTACATCGCCAGCCACAAGCTTCATATCTGGCCTTAATGTCAGCCTAGGATTGGTACCATTGCCAGCAGCAGCAGGGCTGAAGAGCAATTCAGAAATGCTGAAGTGGCCTACTCTGCTGAGCTGCCCAAATTCAGAGGGTAAAACGGGCATGATGCCAGCTGTCTTGATTTTGACATCCTCTTGTCGCACACCAGTACTAGGCAAGGTGATCCCAACGGAAGCTCCCGGATTCCAAGCCGATACAGCGTCGGCATCGACAGTACCAATTGTTTCGTTGATCGTGATGTTCAGGTCTGAACCCCCCGGCATGGTGCAATTCTTCAATTGAATCGACAGAATTGGTGTGGTCGTGAGCCAGAAGTACTCTACAGTGGTCTTTATGTATGAGACGTTCTGATAAAACGTGAAGTTGCGCTCTACAACAAAGCTTCGATTGACTGTCACATTGCGAGCAACGATCTCGGTTACCAGGAAGGTCACATTTCGAGTATATACTACAGTGATATTTGGTACCGATGTATTCGTGAAATTTCGTAGTTCTGTGACGTTCCTACTCTCTGTAAAATTCTGGACCTCAGTCACGTTTCTCCTTTCTGTTACATTCCTCAATTCTACAAATTTCTTCTCGAGGGTCTCGTTCGTTTGCGATCGATTCAGATCGGTTGTGAGCCAATTGAGGGTAATCTGAGACTGGTTGCCCGAACCACCGACCAAGCACCCGCCACTTCCTGAAAGCTTGAAATCCAAGTTCAAGACAGTGATGCCGGTGAAACGGGGAAACGTGATATTGATAGTCTCAAAAGGATAAATGGTCCTTGCTGTCTGCAGAGACAGTTTCAAAGCAGTACGCTTACCCGGGACGGGTCTTGAGAATATCAATGACGAGCGCAAAAAGGCTCCCATGGCCGTCGACTGGAGAGAAGTCCACGGGAGGAATCCCTTTGCTGCTAAAATTTGAATCTGCAAATCCTTTGTGCCAACCAAGATCCCCATCGTCGGCGTCTTGAAACCAGTAAGTGTGATGCTGAAAGGTTCGCCAGAAGGAATGATAGCGGTCGCCTTCATAGTAAGAGTCTCCAGCTCGAATGTCCAGGAATCGAAAAATTGGCAAAACATGTCTGCTTGCCCACGGGTAAAGAATGGAAGCTTAACCTGCACTTGTGTAGATACATCAATGTCCATGAGGGGTGTGAAAGAAATCAGAATGTCGTTCTCGACTCCAGCAAGACTCGGGTTGTACGTGATGCCTGCCGGTCCTTGGAAGGCGCCCATGGCCGCAGAAGACTTTATCGCTGTCCAAGGTATGGGGCCAAGCTCTGCGTCTGTCTTGATAAGCAGCTCTTGGTTGTCATGCCGTATTCCTAGAATGGGAGCTCTAATTCCATGCGATTCAGGTATCATAATCGAAACTTTGGTAAGAGGTGTCACTGTGACGTTGTCTGCAAAAGGTATCGTCAACATCTGCGAAATGTTCATGTAGCTGGCAAGACCAGTTATGCCTGCGGGCGAAGACTCCACGGACATATTTACCATGTCGTTCCCAGAAAATTGTGGTAGGTAGACCCAGATTGTGTCGCCGGTCTGCAAGGGCATCTCTGGAGTGAAGGAAATCGTCATATTCGACGCCTCTCCGGCTCGGCCTGGGATGTAGGATACGGCGGTCGAGTTGGTAAAAGAACCAACGGCCTGTATCGATCTGATTGAAGTCGGAACTACTGGTCCATCTTCAGAGTTTGTTGCGACGGTGAGCGTAGCCTGATTCAACCGCACACCCCTAGCCGGCAAGTTAATGGCAAGCGTTTTATCAAGGGACACATTTACAAAACTGTTCTCACTGATGTTCTTCTTAACCGTCAGTATAAGTTGTTGTCCTGCGTCCCATCGAGCCGACACAGAACTGAAAAAATCGCCTGCCAGCGGTTCGTCTGTAAAGAAGGCATTGACTGTAAACTCTGGCAAGCTGAGCACAAGCGTGTCGCCCACAGCAAACGACATTTGGGGTACAAAAGAAAGGCTTAGTGAAGACGGGTTATAGGCGCTGGCTGAGTCGTCGAAAACTAGAGATGTAGTCAGCATAGCGCCAATCGCAGGATTACCTTGAATGGGCACGGCTGGAATTGGCCCCATTGCGGCATTGGTGGAAATAACAAGGCCGAGTTGGTTAGTTTTCAATCCAACTTGTGGAATTGAGATTTGAGCCGTTGATGTGTAAACCGTCACGGCAACAGGTGTATTGGCATCTATGTCGGCAGGCACAGTCAATTTCAGTTTAGTATTGAGAAGAGACCACGATGCCCTAGCGCTCAAATGGTTCCACTCGATTTTCATATTGGACGTTGATGGTCCATAGAAAGTAGGGAGAACAAGCGATACGATTTCATCTTGTAGCAAAGACATTGTGGCAGTGAAATGAACATACATTGGGGTGACTGTCGCAGCCTTCGGAAGCATGAAGGCGATTGCTGCATTATCGAAAGCGCCCACAGGTTGCACGCTAAAGATATTGGTTGTGCCAATGTTTCCATCTTGTGCAAGCACCTTCAGCGAAAATTCTGCATGATTTTTCCGGATACCATTTTGAGGCAGGATGAAATCACCAGTGTCATACAAATCCTGTGGAATTCCGAGATTGATTTCAGTTGCAGATCCAGCACGCACCATTTCACTGAACGTAATCGTTAATTGCGAGCTGGCAGCTTGCCATTTCGCTGTGGCGGGCGTGCCCTGAGTGATAATCTGCGTGTCCGTGGAGTGAATACCGTTGAGTGTCAAGACGATCTGGTCTCCACTGGCGAGGTCCATGCTAGCAGTGAAGGAGAAACGAAGTCCCGTTTTGGCGCCAGCTGCAACCGGAGGCTTCCCAGTCATGTGAATCAAGTGGATAAACGTGAGCTGATCCGTGCTATCGAAGGAACCAACAGCTGAGAACCTATCAATTGGCGACGAGGCACCAGACGAAAAACCCGGGACTGAGTCCGTCCAAATGCCAATTGCCGTTGATGATTGCAGCAAACGGCGGCTGGAGGATGCAACTCCCTGATTTCGTCGCAAACCCCTTACAGGCAGCGAAATTCCCGCATCAAGACCTACGAAAACCTGAAGCGACTCGTGTGGCTTGATACTTGCACCCTTCTTCAGAACAAGCATAAGTGCATTTGTAGAACCACACGTTTCGGACCAGATCGCTGCAAATTTCGACGCTGATTTCCCTGAGATTGGCACCTCCTTAGCAGTGCCTAAGAAGTCAGGAAGGCCGAGAAATACCGACTCAAACTCTTCCATGCCACTACTAAATGCCCAAGACAAGTTAATGGTCGTGAGACGCCCCGGAACGATTGGGTCGAAGATAATCTGTGGCGCCTCAGTCATGGCACTGACAGTTGCAAAGCCAGCCTGCACAGTGAATTGGCTCTGCGCATCACTAAGCCGAGCAAGAATGCGAGTATTGGAATTGATACCATAGGAAGGAATCGTCAAAGTGACGTTCGCGTGTAGCTCAACTGACACAACACTCCCTGCTTGTACTAACTGACTGAACACAAAGGAAAGTTTAGTAGATGTACTATTTGTGTCCGGGCCGCGGTCCACCAAGACGATTACTGATGATAGTGCTGCATCTGAAGAAGACTTCAGGCCAAAAATGCCATTGGAAGCATTGAATCCTGGCATAAAGATATCGAGCGTTGAGGCAGCCGCCAGGGCCACGGCAGGAATAAAGGAAATGGAGGTCACCGCAGGGAATCCTGCTCGAGGTGATTCGAAGCTCAAGTATGGCTTCCTACTGAAGACTCCAGACCCAGGAGAGATGGAGAAGGGAGTTGCTTCTACGATGCCGGATGCCGAATCAATGGCTACCGTGAGGCTAGAACTGTTTGCCTCGATACCCTCAAGTGGTAGTAAGACAGGAAAAGAATCAAACCCAATTGACACCTGAGTGTTGGCTGGGATTTCTGAAACTACGTCAAAACTGATTAGGGAACCTTTGTTGAAAACTTTAACATGGTTGGAAAGATATTCAGATTGCTGGGCAAGGACAATTTCAGTGACATCAATCAAATTGAACCCAAACCCGGGAAGTACGACCGTGATTGTGCCATTTAGCGAGACTGGCATAATGGGTATGAGCTTGATCATTGACAGACAACACAGAGAAAACGTCAGGGAAGTATCTTTGATTAGGCCAACTGTGTTGAAGTCCAAGATTGGGGCCCCCGCCATAGGAGCGCGAGATGCATCCGTGGTCAATACAAACGTGTCCTCCGCTTTCACACCATCAGTGGGCAGGGAAAATCCAGCGCTTATCGGCAAAGTGACGGAAACTTCCTGGCCTGAATCCACATCATACGCTAAGGCGAAAAGAAGACTGTGTTTACTGTTTACCCACTCAGCAACAGCAAACAGGTTCTCTGGGACTGTCGTATACACTAGACAAGTCCCCGACTGCGTGAACTGCGGCAATGTCAAGGTCAGAACCTCACCTTCAGCAAGGTCGATATCGGAACGGAAAGAAAGCCGCACCGAAGTGGGGTTCCCGGCAGCACCTCCAGAGAACCTCAATTTTTTGTTGGCCAGAACTGCGTTCACTTCTGGGCTCTTGAAAATCGCAACGGGTACTGGCACGCGTGGCGCTATCTTAATCGTCAAACTTTCGTCATTCGTGCGCACACCATTCGGCGAAATGCGAACTCCAGCACTTGAGGGAAGGGTAATGTTTATCCGCAGCCCCGGGGGCGTGGAACGAAAGGGTGAGAAATTAACAGTCACTCCTTCAGCAGTAACCTTCCAATGTATGTCTCGGAAATACACATTGTCCGAGATGCTATACGAGCCCTCGTAATCTGCAAGGAACCCGCTCAAAAGAACCTCGACATCGTCGCTTTGCACTAATCCAAGTGTCGGGTGGAACAATATAGTGATGCTTGTCTGTCTCAGAGCAGCCACAGCGTCGCCATATTGCACTTCTGTTTCGATAACAGCGGGAATCGCAGGCGAGGCCACAATTGGTACAGGCAAAACCGGCCCTGCAGCAGCATTTGAGTTAATAATGAGCGAAGCATCGTTTCGTGGATGTCCAAGGAGTGGGAGCTTTAGACCGGAATTCTGACCAATGGTTACTGTTACAGAAAAGGCACTGCATGTTGCACAGCGTGTCAAGGACGTATTGCAGAGGACGGGGTGCGCTGTCAAAACGAGCTTGTCAGAATCTGCACTCCAAGATGCTTCTTGAAAACAAGCAGGGGCCGAAGATATGGAAAAATTCCCTAAATCGTTGGGCGAATCGTCGCGATTGAAGTCTTGGAGATGTAACACTACTTGTTCGCCGCCCGAGATTGTCATCTGTGGGACAAATTTGAATGTGATCGTCGACAGCAGGCCTGCAATTTGTGGCGAATAGCTTAGCGCAGTGGAAGACATGAACGACCCGATGTATGGCACATCGTCAACAAGGAGGCCAGGCGCTTCCATATTTCCAGCCTCTGCAGTGGCCATGAGACGAATTTTCTTTTGCACAACGCCAATGGCCGGTATCTGAATGCCCATTGATGATGGAATAGTGACATCAATATGACTGTCTCCAGGTATTTCCGCATTTACATAAAGCGTCAAACGACTTTCAGCCCTGCTGAAGTGGGCACTACCAAAAGGCATCATGTTGCACACATTCCCGCGATCGACCCAGCTCCTGCACGAGGAAGCCGTGAAGGCACTGTCCTCGTGACATCTGTTAGGACACACACTTGCCACGGGACAGATACAGCGAGTAGACCCAAAGAAATCAGACATATGGAATTGTAAGACATCTCCCGGGAAAAGCGTCATGACAGGACTCATTTGAATGGATATTCTCGCCACTTCTCCAGCAATGCGGGGTTGCAAGTCGATGGAAACATATCCCATCTCACCTTGTTCGAGAATGCCAAACGAGCGGAGAATAGAGGTGGGCAATACCGAACCGGTCGCCGAGCTGTCGGCGCGGATAGTAATATTTGGATGATCTGCACGAGTTGGTTTAAACTTGAGTCCGGCAGCTTCTCCCACGTCGACTGTCACTGCTGTGTATGGATCAATCGTCTTGACTATGGTTAGGACCAGCTCACATCTCCCAGAAGCTTGCACCCAGATCAGAACAGCTGTGGCAGCCATATCCACTGGAGCCATCACCACATCTACATAGTTCTGCCAGGCAAAGCCGCAGGCAGCGACTTCAGTTACGTGGTGGAACGAGATGGTCACAATGCTGCCCACCTCCAGCAGCATAGTTGGAGTGAAGTACATGGTAACAGCAGTTGTTACACTTGGTTTAGCAGGGGCATATCGGACCTGAGTGTCCCAGAACGCGCCAACTGCGGGCCACGATAGCACATTGACAAGAGGCATTGCAGATACAACATCCTGTGTCACTCCTGATGCGATTGTCAAATTCGCCCGTGTGGCAGGAACACCGTAAGGTGGGAGCTTGACACCGGCTGAGGATGGAATGGTGACCTTGATTCGTGTGCCAACCTCCACAAGGTCCAAGGCAGTCAGTTTGAGAGTCTGCGTAGACTGGACCCAGCTAGCGGAGGTAATCACACCGCTGGGCTCCGAACGGATACCCGTGATGTTGCCAATATCTGGTCCCGTGAATCCCGACAAGAGCACGTCTGCAAAAAAATAGGGGACACGCGAGTCAAAGTCGACCACAATTGTTGCGCTCTGATTGGACTTAGCGCCAGGGAAGTCGAGCGTAGCATTCATCAAGGCACGCTCCGCAGGGGAAGTGGCAACGACAAGTGGGTCAAACGATCGACCACCCAGTGTTGGGGCGATAGTTAACCCGGCAAAATTCGCTGGGATTCCTTGCACAGGGAGCCTGAGAGTTTGATTTAGGTGTACTGTCACCATCATGAAGGAATAGGCAGGAATTTGATCTGACGCTGCGATAACCAGGATATCCTGCTCATCGTCAAAAGTTGCAGTAAAGCTTGCAGACTTCTCCGCAAGACGAGTGACATTTCTCCACTCCCACGCAGATTCTGGGAAGGTAACTTCCTGATCCTCGGTGAAATTCCTCAGGGTGATAATTGTACGCTCCTCAAATTCGTTGATCGTGCAATTGTGTTGGGGTTCGGCCGTTCCGACGACTCTGGTGGCGACAGTGACATTGATTATCTCTGAAACATTCTTCTCCTCTGTCACCTGAACCGTTCGTGTCACCATTCTGGTGAAGGTAACGTTTGCATAGTATGTCTCGTTGTACAAGGCACTAACCGTGGAACCACCCCGGAACATGCCATAAATTTTTGAGGTGTTGTCGGGCAGGAAGACAACTGTCCCACGAATAAGATTGAAGTCTGGCAGCGTCAATGCCAAAGCGTCGCCTTTGTTCATCACAGATGTGATCACAAATTCAAGATTCAAGGCTTCGAGTGTACCAAAAGTGAAGTTGCTGTAGCCTGTATAGTTTACTTTCACGCGATCCACCATTGCCTCAAACCCTGGAGATGGTCTGAACGCAGTGGGCAAAATCGGCCCTGCCCTTGCCAAAACTTCAAGGGTTGCGTCAGGACGGTCGCTATCCAGACCTTGGGAAGGCAATCGAATGCCAAACTCCACTCCAATTACCAACGTCACATTGGAATATCCAGGAATCAAGTCAGGGACTGAAACCTCCAAGACCTGCGTTGACGAGTCCCAGTTTACAGCGGATGTCATCGACATGTTCCCCCCCACCGTCACCACGTACCACAGGGCACCATTGTTCGACCTCTTGTTGGATAAGGGCGTGAACGTCGGAAGGATCAACCGAACCATATCAGGTGGCGACATTTGCATTGACATGCTGAATGCACTTGAAATTTCGGCGGGCATTCCAGCTGAAAGAGGCTTGTAGGAGATCGACGGATACCTGGTGAAAGCCGAAAATGGTTGCACAAAAGAAAATGGAATTTTCAAGACAGGTCCTTGACGCGTCTGCGTCTCGATTGCCAAATCGGGTTCGAACTTCTCTAGTCCCAACCGTGGTAGCACTAAACCAGAACAAGGCAACAACTCAATATTCACGTTTGTCCCGCGCGGTACAGCCCTTGCGAACTGAATTTGGAGACGCGAGGTCCCGTCCCGAACAATCGTAGTTTCATTGTATGTGAAATTTTTCTCAAACGTCACATTCATGATCCGGGTAACGTTCTGTAATTCAGTTACAAAGAACGTCCTCTGCATTTTCCTGCTCTCAAGAACATCTTCCTCCGTAGTGATATTTTGGACCTCGTTTACCTCCACCAGACATGTACTGTTCATAAATCGTGTGCGTCCAGATGGCAGTACGTAATCATCCTCTGTACGTTCGAAGCGGGTCACTCGAACATCCGTTGCTCGGGTTATATTCTTCCTCAGAGTAATGTTATACTCAAACGTCTTGTTGCTAGGGCAGACCACCTCGGACGTGACATTCTCGAGACCAGTAATGTTCCTTTCCTCAGTTACATTTTGAGTTTCTATCACTGCCACGGTGTTTTCAAACTCCCGCGGCCCCGAAAATGTAACCCTTTTCAAGAGGCCAAACATATTTGCCCTGACGCATGAAATCAGTGAGGTATTTGGATCGACCTTCAGATCAAAATCAGTGCTAGTAAATCTAGGCAACGAAATGTTGACGCTATTATTTACTTCGAACATCATCTCAGGCACAAAAGAAATACTAAGCTGGGATTGGGAGTCTCCCTTCGCCGGATTAAAACGTATAGCTGTCGTATTTGTGAATGAACCAATAGCTTGCCAAAATTGCACCTTGGTCCACGGGACTTCTCCTCCGACGGTGTCCGTACGTATCAAGAAGGCTTGGCCTGCGACAGGATTCAGTCGAATTCCAACGGACGGGATCCTAATTCCAAGTGCAGAAGGAATGGAAAACTCAACAATCTCGTTGGCGCTGATCATCGCAATCACTGAAGCACTCAGAATTCCCAGTTTGGGGTTCCAGGATACGGACGAAAATTTGGGATTGTCCACGGTAATTACTGCCGGTTGACCTGTGTTGAAGCCTGGAAGCTTGAACTCCACGTGGTACTTGTCGTTAATTATCATCATGGGAATAAACTTGACCTTAATTGAGGTGACTGCGCCAGCTGTTTTCTCGCTGAAAGCGATAGAAGTCGCATTAAATGCACCGATGGGCGGCGACTCTTCGATAGGCAACTCTTCCGCAACTCCAGCAGCAGCCTGGATACCAATCAGAAGGCTCTTGTCGTCAGCACGGACACCGATTATCGGAGTCTTCACTCCAACTTCAGCCGGAACAATCAAAGTCACTGGTGTATCAGCGGCAATCACGCTGGAGAATGTGATCGTGAGGGTGAATGTGTCGCGTATCCAAGATCCTCTGGGATACGGACAGCTTGTTTCGTATGAAAGGCAACTCCTATACACAGTGAAGATTGGTACATTCTCTGCACTAGTAAATCCTGGCAGCGTAATCGAAATTACGTCGTTGGGCCTGATCTGCATCTTCGGGACAAAGCGAACAGTCAGAGACGTTGGATTGTTCGCTCTGTTCGTGGAGTAGGTGATCTGTGTAAACATCAAAAACCCGATGGGCATAACAGTTTCCACGGGCACGTGCAATGTGGGACCATCTCTAGCATTGGTGGGAAGCTGATTCCGTTTTCTTCAGCACTTAACCGTACGCCGTCCAACGGAGAATAAATGTCTGCGATCGAGAGAAGCATGATCTCAACGCGTTGGAACGCAGAAATGTTTTTACCACACGCAATTTCAAGTTCGATGGTTGAGTCAGCAGACGACCAGTAGACATTAAAGAGGGAAGCATCAGGACCAGATAGCCCAGCCAACATTGATTTGCCACCGAGTGACTGCTGATTAAATGGCCCTAGTGAGAAACCCGGCAGGCGCAGGTAGATTCGCTCGTACGCACGTACTGTGGAGCTGGGGATGACCGAAAACGTCATGTTCACGCGCACACCAGCCCTAGCAGGATTGAACGATAGTACACTAGAACGAAGGGCGCCTACCACTGTGCCATTAACCGCTGCCGGAAACCCTTCGGCCTCAAGCGTAATGCCACCTCCATTTGAGGTTACCCCATCAGGTGGAAGCCTTATACCCATAGATATTGGGATTACAAATTCTGTCAGCTCTCTTACCAATAAAGCGCGCAAAACTAAAATCTGTACACTCACGCCAGTGTCACCCGGGATCGAAGTATATTCTGCCAGCCCCGGAACCAGGGCAGATGCAACAGGTCCAGAAAAGCCAGGCAGTTCAAGCAAGAGTATGTTTCGTGTCTCAGCTGAAACTTGTCGTGTGTACAGTGCACTGACTATAACTGTGATATTCGTTTGGGCTCCGGCAACAGGAGGATCAAACGAAACTTGCGGCCTGCTTGCAAAGTAGCCTTGAGGTGGAGAAATCAAAATAGACGAGAAGGGAATGCTGCCCGAAGATGCATCGATTTTGAATTGAAGACTCGGGTCGTTTTCCAGAATGTAATCGGGCGTCCACAGAGCACGGCCTTGATCATTTGCGCTGTTTACTTCTAGTGTCAACAAATCAAACGCCTTGATGTTGCCCTTGATAGGAATCACCAGAGTAGATGCTTGCATGGACCATGTAGCAGTTGTCTCGGTTGTCTCTGAGAAACGCAGATAGGCAGCAAACTCGCCATCCGGAAGAATTGAGACTGCTCGGCACCTGCGCTTGCAGTACCTGAATCCAGTCAGTTTCAACGTCACAGTGTCGCCTGTCTGCAACGACATGTGAGGCACAATCTGAAACGTGATTTTCTCCGTATTCTTGCTCTCGGGAATCCAGTATGAAAGTCGGGATCCTAAACGAGGTGCAACTTTATAGGTGCTGTCCTTCGTTAGGGGGGGCAAGGTTGTCACGTTGGGTAGCGACGAGACTTTACTGCCGTTATTGAAATACCATATTGTCTCGTTCAAGATTTTCGAAGGAGTTGTAGCACTGCTACATCCCCAAAAAGCCCAATGAGTGTAGTTGGTGCTATGACGCAATATGAGAGGATGATCAGAAACAGCCCAGGCTTGAGGACACCCATCATCATGACCAGAAACATTGTACATCAAGTAGGAGCCCACTGCCGTTTTATAAAGGGGCGCATGGCCAATCTCATGTGCAGGGGCATACACACCAAGTGCGCTCTTGAATAGGCGGCTTGCCACAGGACCCGCAACCAGCCTCACTGATCCGAGCCCCCCTGCCAGGATTACAGTTCGGTCGAGGCCACCATAATGAATGATTTGTTGTTCTTCTGCTGTCGAGTCAGGGCCGTCAAAGAAAACCACAAACGTACTGCTCCTGTACCCTTCCCGTGACAGCGATGCTGATTCTTCGAGTTGAAATGCGGTACTATTGAATCGAGTCTTGAATCGTCCGGAAGTACCGTCGAATGTGACGGAGCCCACTGCCTGCGTGGAAGCTATCGATACTGGTATAAGCGGGCTGAAAGTGGAATTTGTCTCGATTGTAAACGTGTGCTCGTCTTTACGAATACCGTTGAACGGCAGCCTCAATCCTGAATTTGTCGAGAATGAGATCTCGACCGTCTCGTTGCTGATAATGGAACGTGCAACAGTGAGAACAAGTTGTGGGCTATTCCACGTTGCGACACGGATGACAGAAGTATCATCAGGCGTCAAACAATCAGAAAAATCTCCACGGAATCCAGGTAGAATGAGCAAGATCGTACCCGCAGCCCAAATCTCCATGTTTGGCCTGAAGCTCAAGACAATCTGTGCAGTGCCGTCTGACTTCACATCACTGAACGTCATCTTTGGGGTTGCCAGCATAGAACCAATTGGCGGAGAACGTACAATTGATGTTGGCAAAACAGGACCATAAAACGCATCGACAGATATCTTGATGCTAGCATCATTGTTTCGTGTTCCGTTCAACGGAACCCGCACCCCAGCCGCAAGCGGAACAATGACCAGCTGTTCAATTCCAGGAGTGATTTCAGTGGCAACCGTCAAAGAGAGCGTGTGAGTCTCACTACCACTCCATGACACCAAATTGAATTTTCCATCACCAGCAAGCGAAAAATTCCGGAAAGCGTTGCCCAGGAATCCTGGGAGTCCAAGAACCAATTTTTCACCTGGCACAATACGCATTTCAGCAGTGAATGTCAGGATGATATTGCACGGTGTGTCAGCTTTAGGGGGAACAAAATCGATGGATGTAGAGTGTGTAAACGAGCCTACAGCCTGAACAAGAGTAAACGCGATGGGAAGCACTGCTCCCAGCTGTGCATCAGCTCCAATCTGGATGGTTGTCTGTTTCAAACGCACTCCAGCCGTTGGGAGACTAATGTTGAAGTTCTCGCCCACTTTGATTGTGACATTCTCTTGTGCTGCAAGATCAGAGGCAACAGGTAGCGTCAGAACACCCTTCGCGACAAACCAATTGCCTGCGGTAAAAAGCCCCTTTGGCACGCTAGTCACGGTACGATTCCCATCATAAACACTCATGTTTCCCACAATTATGTCGGTACTTCCCTGAAAATCAGGCAGATAAAACGAAAGAGTATCGCCCACCAGCAACGGCATTTGCGGAGTAAAGCTAATGGTAACGTTGGTAGGCTCGCCAGCCCTTCCAGGTTCAAAAGTAATGGTTGGAGACTCGAGGAAAGAACCAACTGGCTGCGTTGTGAAAATTGCGGTTTGGACAATTGGTCCAAGTGAGGCTTCGGTACTCGCCATGAGCGAGATCTGATTCAGCTGAACACCATCCACCGGCAATCGTAATCCAAATGAAGACGGCAAAATGAATTCAAGATAGTCTTCTAGTTGCGTTTCATTTCTGAGCACCATGCTGAGAGTCGGAGCAACTAGTGAGGTCTGAGAACTGTTTATCACTGGTGCCAATTGTGTTGCGTTCCAACGAGCCGAGCTCAAGATGCCTCCTGCTATGGGCACCTCATACGAAAGACTCGACCCTACAAAGCCAGGTAGATACAAGACAATCGATTCGCCGCGGAGGAACGGCATTACAGCTTGGGCGCTGAAGGAAAGATTGCAAGGCAGCCCGGCCACAGCACCCTGCCCAAACCGCAAGGCACTTGTATTCAAAAACGTACCCACGGGAGGAGAATGAGCAAACACAGTCCAAGGCACGGGACCCCTGCGTGCATCTGTTTTGATTTGTAGCCCGGTAGAGTCGTGACGAATGCCCCGTTCTGGTAGCGCAATGCCGGCCCTCTCCAGAATCATTACCGTGATGTGTGTTGCTCTACTTATATTGCTCACAAATGACATTGACAAAATGTTTTTGCTCTCATTCCAGCTGACCGGACCAAGAATTGCTGGTGGCGTCGTGATGACGGGAACGTCAAGCAACACCCCAGTGGAATTCTCAAGCAACCCCGCAGTGAAATTCTCAAGGAGCAAATATACAGTTTCCCCTAACATAAAATCCATTTCGGGGCGCAGGGAGATAGTGATATTGGAAATTTTGCCTGCCCTCCCAGGGCTGTACACCAGCCGTGTGGAATCCGTGAAAGAGCCAACGGCTTGAGTCGAAACGATTGAAGTAGGCAAAATCGGTCCGTCACGTGCGTCTGTGCCAATCGTTAGAGTAGCCTGGTTTTGCTGCACGCCCCTGTATGGTAGTACAATACCAATGTCACGCCCAAAAGAAGCAAACAACGTTGTACCTGCAGTGACTTTCGACCGAACTGTCAGTATCAGCTGTTCGTCCTCTGCCAACCACCTGAAGCTTCTAAAATGGTCATACGACAGCGAGCAATCCTCGTCACACGTACTTGTGTTCCAGCCAGCCTTGTGAGTGAAATCTGGGAACGTCAGGGTCAACGTTTCATTCTCCAAAATATCCATCTCCGGTGTAAATGAAAGGTTGAACCTGGTCACTTCATCAGCCTTTTCTCCCTGATCAAACACCAATTTCGTTGAATTGGTGAAAGAACCAACAGGTGGGCTGTTTTGAATTGGTGTGTTAGGTATTGATCCGGCCACAGCTCCGAATGCCACATCTAGAGACGTCTGGTTCGATTTTAGACCCTTGACGGGTAATAGAAGACTGCCAGTCGAAGGCAAGAATGCCCGGAAGTTCGTATAGCGCGGGATAAAAAGCGGGACTGTGAAAGTAAGAGCCTGTGTCGTGTTCGTCCATGACGCAAAGGCCATGGTGTCGCTTGTCACAAACTCCGCCGTGAAATTGCTTGTGGGACCCTGAAAGTCGGGAAGTGATAGTACTATCAGATCATATTGCCGCAAATCCATGCGCACAATCATATCGAGAGACATGCCTGCCATTGTGTCGGCTTTCGGAGGATCATAGAGTAATACGCTTGAGACGATTGACCCAATCAGCTGCAAATTTGTGATTGGCACCGGCATTACATGCACGTCTATTACACGCGCACTTATCAGGATGCCAGACCTGGCGGCTAGCACACCGTGCGACGGAATTTGCAGGCCGAAGGCTGAAGGTATAGATACTTCAACCAACATATTTGCTGGGATATTTTGTTTTTTTACCAAGAAACAAGGTGAGGGTCGCATTCCTGCACTCTTTTGTCCAGTGGGCAATCACAAGAACCCCTGCATCAGTTTCGAGATGCATCAAACTGCTTGAGGCCGCCCCGCTCAAGAGCACACTCTGCTCCACGGAATTATCGACACATCCTGAATCTGCCGCCTG